>LXOW01278110.1_pt1 | contig 10564 bp, 9 predicted proteins | sample 1368591 | NCBI WGS metagenome assembly LXOW01 (sample SAMN04884650, study PRJNA319009) | bovine gut metagenome | isolation source: Cow rumen | host: Bos taurus | place: Italy: Legnaro (PD) | collected 2014-07-09
CCTCACGCCCTTGCGAGCAGCAGATTTTGAGTCTACCGTGTCTACCATTCCACCACCAGGGCCTCTTCGCGTTGAAAGTTTTTCCACTTTCCACTAGCGAAATCGAGTGCAAAAGTACACACTTTTTTTAATGTGGCAAAAAAATTTTTTGTGGGACCAATTTTTTTGTGTATTTTTGCACTCGTTTTCAGTCACTAAGATTGAATAAAAAATAAACGATACAATTATAAATCAATACAATAATGAGCGATATGCGTTCTGACAAGGTGTTTATTTTTGCCGGCCGCGCCACCGAGAATCTGGCACGCCGCGTGGCGGAGATTTATGGCATCCCACTGGGTAACTCTACCGTTTTCCAGTATGCCGACGGTGAATTTCAACCCTCTTACGAGGATACTATCCGCGGAGGCATTGTGTTCATCATCCAGTCGACTATCCCGCCGACAGACAACCTCTTCGAGCTGCTGATGATGATTGATGCCGCCAAGCGCGCCTCGGCCCAGAAGATTGTTGCTGTGATACCCTATTATGGCTTTGCCCGTCAGGACCGCAAAGACAAGCCCCATGTGCCTATCGCTTCTCGTCTTATCGCTGACATGATTACCACCGCTGGTGTCGACCGTGTCATCACGATGGACCTCCATGCCGACCAGATTCAGGGCTTCTTCACCCTCCCTGTCGACCACCTCTATGGCTCGAGCCTCTTCATGCCCTATATCCGTGAGAAATTCGACATTGAAGATGTGATGTTCGCCAGCCCCGACATGGGTGGTAGCAAGCGCGCTGGCATGTATGCCAAGACACTGAACAACAGTTTTGTTATCTGCTACAAACACCGTAACAAGCCCAACGAGATTGGTGAGATGCGCCTTATTGGCGATGTGACCGACAAGCATGTAATCCTCCTCGACGATATTATCGACACCGGTAGTACTATCTGCAAAGCTGCCAGTATCATCAAACAGAGCGGAGCCAAGAGTGTACGTGCCATGATTACCCATCCGGTGCTCAGCGGCAACGCCATCGAGAAGGTAGAGGCCTCTGACCTTGAGGAGCTTGTGGTAGCCGATACCATCCCCCTGAAGCGTGAGAGTCCAAAGATTCACGTCCTTAGCTGTGACTGGCTACTGGCTGAGGCTATCCGCCGTGTGGTGAACTATGAGAGCCTCGACAACCTCTACGAAACCACCCTTCACCATAAAGGTGTTATCAAGAAAATGAATGACTAAATGAATGCTTGAATGTTTGATTGCGTTAATGCTTGAGTGCTACGCAGTCAAACAAACAGACATACTCAAACAATCAAACAATTAAACAATCAAACAATTAAAACAATGAGAGTAGTATCAATGAGCGGTTCTCTCCGCGAGAACGTAGGGAAAAAGGATGCTAAGGCTCTGCGTCGCGACGCCAAAGTGCCTTGTGTCATGTACGGCAAAGGCGAACAGATTCTGTTCAGCGTTGACCAGACCGCCTTCCAGCGTATTCTGTTCAACCCCGAGCCCTGTTTCCAGAAAATCACCATCAACGGCACCGACCACATGGCCATGCTGAAAGACATCGATTTCCACCCTGTGACCGAGATTGTCTATCACGCTGACTTCTATGAGTTGACCGACGACAAACCCGTCGTGATGTCCATCCCCGTCCACACCACCGGCACCAGCAAGGGTGTCATGAAGGGCGGCAAGCTGGCTTACAAGCAGAAACGCCTCAACGTGAAGGCTATCCCCGCCAACATGCCCAGCGAGGTGCTCCTCGACATCACCAACCTCGATGTCAACCAGCGCATCCGCGTGCAGGACATCGCCTGTGAGAACTACACCATCCTCAACCCCAAGAGCGCTGAGGTGGTCAACGTCCTCAGTACCCGTGCCAGTGCCACTGCCGGCGAGGGTGAAGGCGAAGCCGCTGCCGAGTAAACTTCTCAAGTTTGTATCACTCAAAAAAGAAAGACACCTTTATCCACGGTGTCTTTTTTCTTTTTTTAACAAATAATATTTCTCTAGTATAAAAAAACAATGTATTTTTGTATCATTATAAATAATAATAACTAAAACCGAAGGGCCTGATGGTCAATAACAAGGCACAATTAAAGAATGAAAAAAGTATTATTGGTCTTACTTGCCGTTATGACATTGACGTCTCTTTCGGCACAGAAGAAAGGCAATCACCATGGCACTAACCAGCTGCGTGTGATCTGGATTGAGATTGAGAACCAGAACACCTCTGCCCAGATTCTTGGCCCTGCCGGCGGTAGCACTTATGGTGACGCCACTTGTGGCGACTGGACCCTAGGTGGCACTGTGCCTTATCCCATGGCCGACGACGCTGCTGCCCTCAGCACTTGCTCCGGTCTCTATGAGAACACCGTTCCCACCGTGTTCTTCATTGCCCCCAACGGCTATTACCGTAGCATCTACGGCGAAGAGGATGGTATCTACTCTTGGGATACTGCCCAAAACAACGCCAATCTTTTGCAGATTATGAACAGCTATCCCCGTGCAGGTCAGCTCCCCATTGTTGATATTTATGGTTACACTACTGGTATCCTTGGTTCGACAAGTTCTTTCTCTGCTGACATTCTTAGTGTTGACAATGTTGTTTCCACCATTTGGAGCGTCACCGGTGGCACTATTGCCGATTCCACGGCAAATCCTGTTCAGGTAACCTGGAACGCTGTGGGTCCCCAGACCGTTACTTGCACCGTCACCAACACCACAGGCTCTACCACAGAGACCTTAAATGTGGAGGTTATTGATTGCAGTGTCGACGGATTGCCTTACAGCAATGGATTTGATGCGGTTGCTGACTTTTCTTGCTGGGACATTATTGATGCCGATGGCGATGGTATTTCCTGGTATCCCTCCTCGGAACTCTTCCAATCTGCTGGCCACAATAATAGTGCCGGTGCCGCAGCTTCTGCCTCGTACATCAATGGTTATGGTGCACTCACTCCCGATAACTGGATGATTTCGCCCGCCATCACTCTTCCCGCTGAAGAACAAACCACCCTCGAATGGTGGAGTGGCGCAGCAGACTCAAACTACTTCGCTGATCATTATAGTGTGCTTCTTTCCACTACGGGCACAGCTCTCACCGACTTCACTGAAACTCTCTATGAAGGCAACAACGAGGCTGGCGCCTACACTCAGCACTCTGTCTCGTTGGCGGCTTATGCCGGTCAGACCGTCCATATTGCTTTCCGTCACTATAACTGCACCGATATATACTGGCTGCTGATTGATGACGTGGTGGTTAGACTTGACAATACCAACGATAGCGTTGCTGCCCCCGCTCCTGTTGCTCACGTTGCCAAGGGCCGTTCCAAGGCTGCCCAGTGGGCTCACATCGACACTCCCTTCACCACTTATGATTTCCGTGACACCCAGCATCAGTATCCTATCAGCCTCCAGGCTTGGCTCGATAGCGGTTACTGCGTTGTCGTTGACTACTCATGCACTTGGTGCAATCCTTGCTGGAACCTCCATCAGGCTGGTATCCTTGAAGGCTATTTCGATCGTTTCGGACCCACCTTCTCCTATCCTTATGAGAGCATCGAAGAGGTCAACAATATTGATGTGAAGATTTATCCCAACCCCGCCACTGACATGGTGATTGTTGAGGCTGAAGGTCTCCGTCAAGTTGAGCTGTTCGACTTGGAAGGCCGTTCCGTGCTGACCAGCGAGCGTCCTACGGTTAGCCTCCAGGGTCTTGCCACCGGCGCTTACATGCTCCGTGTGTCGACCGAGAAGGGTACTGCCGTGCAGCGTATTGTCAAGAAGTAAGTATACTACTAATGACAAACCAGAAGGAGCCTCCCACTGGGGAGGCTCCTCTTTTTTTGCTAACAAACAAAGTTAATCCTCGAGGGCGTAACCGAAACTCTTTAGGGCCCGGTCGTTGTTGCGCCAGTCTTTGAGGACTTTGATGTGGAGGCTGAGGAAGCAGCGTTTGCCGGTGAATTCCTCGATGTCACGGCGAGCTTCGATACCCAGCTTTTTGATGGCTTTACCCTGATGGCCAATGAGGATGGCTTTCTGGCTTTCGCGTTCGACGAAGATGAGACAAGAAATGTTGTCTATACCGTCCTTCTCTTCATAGGCTTCCACAGCCACCTCACAGCTATAGGGAATCTCTTTCTGATAGTAGAGGAGGATTTTCTCGCGCACTATCTCGCTGACAAAGAAGCGCATGGTGCGGTCGGTGAGCTCGTCGGTGGGGAAGTAGGCGGGATGCTCGGGGAGCCGCTCGAGGATGAGGTCGAAGATTTTGTCGACGTTGAACCCCTCGGTGGCGGAGCAGGGGACGATGATGGCGCGGGGAATCTGTTCCTGCCAGTAGGCAATCTTCTCGTTGATGGCGGCTTGGTTGGAGAGATCAATCTTGTTGATGATGAGGAGTACCGGGGTGTCGCTATCTATAACCTTCTGAAGCACATGGCGGTTTTTGAGCGTCTCGCCCACCTCGGTGACAAGGAGGAAGAGGTCGGCATCCTGTAGGGCGGTGCCTACGAACCCCATCATCTGCTCGTGGAGTTTATTGGCTGGGTTGACGATGCCGGGAGTGTCAGTGTAGACAATCTGGAAATCGTCGCCGTTAACAATACCCATCACACGTTTGCGTGTGGTCTGAGCCTTCGATGTGATAATGCTTAAACGCTCTCCTACGAGAGCGTTCATAAGGGTCGACTTCCCTACATTAGGGTTGCCGATGATATTTACGAAACCGGATTTCATTTAGAAGTATTCAATCGTCCTAATCGTGGTGTAGGTGGGAATGCGGCGGTCGCCGAAGACTTCATACTCAGTGCATTTGGTCCAGTTGCCATGGGCGTCGTATTCGCGCTCGTAGAGGGTGACGAACATTTCGACTTCCTCCTCGGTGTAGTCGTAGAGGGTGTAACTGGTAGGTTCGCCCTGCTCGTCATACTCCCAACGTTTTTCCTGCACCTTTTGTTTAGTACGGTCGTAGACCACAGCCTTGTTGACAGAACCATCAGCGTTGAAGGTGTATATCTCGCGCTTGTAGATGTCGTTGAAGGGGTCGTTGAAACTGCGCTGTTCAATGCGGCCAAGTTTGTCGTGTTTGAGGCGCAGACGGTTCTCCACCTGGCGCTCGACATCTTCCACATAGACCTCGATGAGTGTGTGGTCGGCATCGTAGACGTAATAGGTGCGGCCAATGACCTGGTCTTCGGGGTCGACAATATGTTCCAAGGTGGTGAGGCCGAACCCGTCGTGCTTGTAACGGGTACGGAAAATGACATCCTCGGCCACGGAGAGGTAGACTTGGCTGCGGCGCTGACCTTTGGCGTTGTATTCGGTAATCAGATGCTCCATCTGGTCGCCCTGAGCCAGATTATCGTCGAGGTCGTAGTGCACTTCATACATCACGGCGTCGACGCGCTTCACTGCACCGTGCAGTCCATCGTCCTGCAGGTCGTGTCCCGACTGGGCATAGGCCACTGTTCCCAGGGCCAGGAAAAGGAGTACCGCGAATCTCATCTTCATTTTTCTGTGCTTTTTATTATTTTAACGTATATAACGCCCACCCATTTGTTTTATTGTATGCTCGATGCAAAAAAATAATCCCCCTTGTTAATTTTAGTTAAAATCAAGCGCGTAGTATACTCCACCTGTCTGTTTTACGTTTTATAAAACAATCTAATGAAAACATAATGAACCGTAAGTGGTTTGTAAATATAGTTCTGTTTCTGCTAATCCTGACGGCTATGCCCTCGTGGGGACAAGTGTCGCCGGTGTCGGATTTTGATTGTGAGGTGTCGCGTGACAGCTGCCGTTTCAAGGTGCAACTGCACAACCGCAGTCACCATAGCGACGACACCACGCAACTCTGTACCTGGTGGAAATGGATATTTGAAAATGGCGACACCTCACTGGTGAACGACACTGTGCTTTATTGGAGCGACACATTGTCGCACACCATAACATTGGTGAGTGGACTGGGCGATGGCAACTACGACACCCTCACACGTGCGTTGGCTTTTTCTCTGGCACACGACACCACATGGGCTGCCATCTGCATGGGTACCGCTTATCCTTTCTGCGACAGCCTTTTCTACACTGCGGGTCAATATGACATGCAGCTTAATTGTGACAGTATCAGGACGCTGCTACTGACTGTATATGAGACTTACGACACCATCGACACTATCTTTGTCTGTAAGGGGAACCCTTATGTGTATCGTGGGGTGGACTACGGTGGCCCTACAGACATTGATACCAACCTGCACACGCAGCGTCAATGCGACAGCATTGTCCATGTGTCGCTTGTGACGGCCGACCCTGAATTTGTTCTTAGTGATTATTATAGCTTCGACAATACCCATTGGGCAGATAGTATTCCTATCAAGGGTTGCGCTCCCTCTAAACTTTTTCTCCGCGACACCACCCCATGTGCGGCAACATGGCAGTGGACGCTTACCATTGGCGACACAGCCTCCTCCATGTCGGTGGCGCCAAATCCGACTTTCTCTTTTGACGACTCCACCACCCAGGCCAGTATTTCTCTTCAGGTGCAGAGTGTGCATGGATGCCGCGACTCGCTGGAGTGGCCGGTGGTGGTATTCCCCTCCCCGGAGGCTGATTTCGGTTGGACTCCAGAGATGCCGGTCGATGTGGTTCCCGAAGCCCTCTTCTATAGCCTTGCGCAGCCGGAAGATTGCGACTACTACCGTTGGTTCTTCCAGCATGAGTCTGGCTCGACTGACTTTGATACCCTTGAGGGTAAACAGACGCATTATAGATGGGGCGATGACCTGCCAGTGGGCGACTTTGATGTTCGAATGGTAGCCTATCGCGTGTTCCATTACGACACTATAGTTCATACTTGTTCCGATACGTCGCAACAAACGGTGACTATCGTCACGGCTTTGCTTCAGTTTCCCAATCTGGTGACTCCTGACGGCGACGGCGTCAACGATGTATGGGATGTGGTCAATCTGGTGGACAAGGGGCTCTATGCGATGAACGAACTATGGATATTCGACTCCTGGGGAGCGGTGGTATATCATGTGAAAAACATAAAGAGCCACGACCAGGCCTGGGATCCGATAGATACCCGCAGTCCCGACGGTACCTACTTCTTCCGTTTTGTGGCCAAGAACCAGTTCGGTATTATTCGCCGCAACGGTATGATAGAGGTTATCCGACAGCAATAAATATTTAGACAAGCAATGGAACTAATTATACTGTTTTGCTTTCTAGCCTACACGGCATTGCTTTTTTTCGTCATGTGGCTGACCGGCCGCCGTGGAACCAAGGGTAACGAGGCGTTCTTTCGTGCCGGGCGCAAGTCGCCATGGCCTGTGGTAGCCTACGGAATGATAGGGGCGTCGCTCTCGGGCGTCACCTTCATGTCGGTGCCGGGCGACGTGGCTGGCAACGGCTGGACCTATATGCCGCTGGTGTTTGGCTATGTTCTTGGCTATACGGTTATTGCCTTGGTGCTTTTGCCACTCTATTATCGGCTCAACCTCACCTCCATCTACACCTATCTTGAGCAGCGTTTCGGCGTCAGGAGCGAAAAGACCGGCGCACTTTTCTTTATCATCTCGCGTTTGCTGGGTTCTGCGCTCCGCATGTATCTGGTGGTCTTCGTGCTCTATGAGTTTGTGTTCCGCGCTTGGGGTGTGCCCTTTTGGGTGCCCGCCGTGGTGTTCATTGCCATCATTCTGCTCTACACCTTCCAGGGTGGCATCAAAACCGTGGTTTGGACAGACATGTTGCAGACCACCTTTCTCCTGCTGGCTGCGTTGGCTACCGTTGTCACTATCCTCAATAGTTTGGATATGAGTCTCGGAGACTTGCTCCGCACCTCTTCGGACGAGGGCTATACCCGTATGTTCGAAACCGACCCTTCAAAGCCCAAGTTCTGGCTTAAACAGGTGGTGTCAGGTATGTTCATCACCATCACCATGACGGGCCTTGATCAGGACATGATGCAGAAGAACCTCACCTGCAAGACTCTGCGCGATGCACAGAAGAATGTCATGACCTCCAGTCTGCTCTTCATTGTGGTCAACATCCTCTTCCTCTGCCTCGGTGCCGCCTTGTTGACCTATGCCAGCCAGACGGGCTTCGCTCTTGAGACCGATGCCGCTGGAGCCATCGTCGGCGATAAGGTATTCCCATCCATAGCATTCAGCTTCAGTACCTTTACTGCTGTGGTCTTCGTCCTTGGCATAGTGGCTGCGGGCTATTCGAGTGCCGATGGTACTCTCACCGCCCTCACCACCACCTTCTGTTACGATTTCCTAGGCTTCGATAAAAAAGAAAAACAACTTTCCACTTTCCACTTTCCACTTTCCACTTTGACAATTCGCCGCATTGTCCATGTTGGTTTTGCTTTGCTCTATCTGTTGGTAATCATTGCTTTCCAGCCTTTCCACGACCAGTCGCTCATCAATACGCTCTTCGACGTGGCAGGCTTCACCTATGGGCCGTTGCTGGGTCTCTACACGTTTGGCCTCTTCACCAAACGCAGTGTCATCGACCGTTGGGTTCCCTACATTGCCATCTTCTCGCCCATCATCTGCTACGTCCTCAAACTCTTCTCGCCTGTCTGGTTCGGTTATACCTTCGGCTTCGAAATCCTCCTCCTCAACGGACTCATCACTTTCCTCCTCCTTCTGGCTATCCCCACCCGACACAATAACGCAATAACGCAATAACGCAATAACGCAATTCAATGAACTTCTACACCACCATCCTCGGTTCGGGAGCCGCCCTTCCCACAGGGTCGCGGCATTGTAGTGCCCAGGTAGTGAATATCAATGGTTTCAAACTCTTGCTCGACTGCGCCGAAGGAACGCAGGATCGCATACGTTATTGCCATCTGAAACTCCAGTCGTTGGGAACCATTCTCATTTCCCACCTCCATGGAGACCACTTCTTCGGCCTTCCGGGACTCCTCTCCACCATGCACCTTTGCGGACGTACCGAGCCGGTGACCATTGTGGCACCCAAGGGAGCCAAAGAGGTCATCGAAACCACCTTTGAACTGACAGGCAATCATATAGACTATGACCTGAACTTCATTGAGATGGACTTCGTGGAGGGAAAGCAGCGTGTCTTCGAGTGCCAGCGTTGCACCGTCGATGCCTTTCCCATTGTCCACTCTGTACCCACCTATGGTTTCCGCATCACCGAAGTTCCCCGCAGTGTCAACGAGCCGCGCTCCTATGCCTACTGCTGCGACACTGCCTACACCGAAGATGTCCTCCCGTATATTCAGGGCGCCAATCTTTTGTGCCTCGAGTGTACCTTCGCCAACGACCTTGCCGACCTGGCCTGTGAACGCCAGCACCTTACCGCCGGTCAGGCGGGCCGTCTGGCTGCGTTGGCAGGGGTGCGGCAGCTGCTGCTCACCCATATCAGTGCACGCTACAAAGAGCCGCAGATACTCCTCGAACAGGCCACCGTCGAGTTTGGAAATACCCTTCTCGCTGAGGATGGAATACGCATTGAGATAGGGAATTAGAAAAAATATTTGGCCAATCCGGAAAAAGTTAGTACTTTTGCACCCGCTTTTGGCAAAAAAATGCCTAGCTGGAGAGATGCCGGAGTGGTCGATCGGGGCGGTCTCGAAAACCGTTGACCAGCTTGCTGGTCCCAGGGTTCGAATCCCTGTCTCTCCGCAGAGAAACGTCCTCGGAAACGGGGACGTCTTTTTTTGTGCCCTCCGTGGCCTCTGGTATATCGGTAAACTCTTCGTTATTAGTATTTTCATACCCGTAGGCCGTGGCCGAGCAGCGGCCCTGGTCGTCTTGGACGAAGGCGTAGAGATGCAGCGCGCGGCCCGCGAAGCCGTCGGGCAGCAACAGGCTGACGCTCTGCGTGCGGCGGTAGACGGGCGAGGCCAGGTAGCCCTCGCCGAGCTCCGCGCAGTAGACCCACAGGAAGACGCTGTCGTAGGCTCTGGCGGGCATGCCGCAGGGATTCTTCTCGAAGGGCACCGTCAGCACCCCCGCGTCGTCCACCGTCGCCTCGCCCAGCGCCACGGGCGCCACGGGTCCCGCACTGACGCTCAAGCCGCTGTAGTCCACCGTGAACGCGCCGTCCACCACGCTGAAGCAGTGTTGGTTGGCCTTCACGAAAAGGTTCTGCGCCGTGAGCCGCATCTGCCGCGCCACGGCGGTCATGCCGGTGTTCACGGCCCACCGCATACGGGCCGCCAGCTGCACCTCCTCCTTGAACATCGCGCGGTGCTCCTGCTGCGCCTCGGTGCGCGGATTGTTGACCATGCGCGGCTTGGCGCGCAGGTACCACACGCCGTAGCGCTGGTAGCCCACCGCCGGCCCCAGCTTCCCGCTGAAGCCCCCCAAGTATCCATTCTCCTGTCTTGCCATAATATTGTGTTTTTTTAGGGACTCTAGGGTCCTTAGAGTCTCTAGGGTCTCTAAAGACCTTTGGATTATAACTATTCACAACGTTCTCCCCTCCTATTTATTGCTTACTTTAGTAAGATTTAACAAAAAGGGGAGCAGGAGGAGAGTAAGAGAGGAGTAAGAGTTATAGGTTATCAAGTGCTCATTTCCAGA
>LXOW01045088.1_pt1 | contig 10562 bp, 12 predicted proteins | sample 1368591 | NCBI WGS metagenome assembly LXOW01 (sample SAMN04884650, study PRJNA319009) | bovine gut metagenome | isolation source: Cow rumen | host: Bos taurus | place: Italy: Legnaro (PD) | collected 2014-07-09
CTCGACGAGCGTAGCCGTGAGTTCTGGGGTGAGGGATACCGTTGGTTCGACCTCGTTCGTACACAGAAGTGGGGTGAGCGTGCCGGTACATACCGCATCGCAGGTGCTGGTTACACCGATAAGGATCTGCAGACAGTTAAGCGTGATATTCCTGCTGGTTACTATATCCGTCCTATCCCACAGGGACAGCTCGATGGTATGGAGATGACCGAGGAGGAGAAGACTGCTTATCAGAATCCCGCATACAGAAATTGATAATAATAGTTAGTTAGATTTTCGAAACAAAACGAATCTCTTTGTAAGTCACTGGTCGTCGAGATGATGACTAGTGACTTTTTATTTGAATTTCTTTTAAAGAGGAAGCGTCATAATGAATCGGGCACCAGCGGTAAAGGTGGTGTCGAGAACTACATCGCCACCAAGGCGACGGGTAAACGAACGAGCTACGGCTAATCCGATTCCTATTCCGTCGATATATTCATCGAGTTGAACAAATTCATCGAAAATATGTTCTGCCTCTTCAGGTGGAATTATTATGCCATGATCCTCTACCATGAAGTGCACTTTATCATCGTGTTGACCTATTGTAAGTATTATAGGATCTGTCAAATTAGTAAACTTCATAGCATTGTCGAGTAATTGTAACAGAGCGTTTACTGCTGAACGCAGATGAGTGTAAAACAGTTTGTCTGCTCCATCTTCCATTCTCAATTCAAATTTTATGCTTTCCGATTTGTTGATTTCAGATTCCTTTATGGCCTGATCTGCAATGATGTGAGCAGAAGTCTGGTCGTCGCGCTCTAGAATGGCGTTGCTGTTGATTTCTGCTAATTCCAGCATTTTATTGACCAGACCTGTTATGCGATCAGTGTTATCCATAATTTGGATAGACATATCTTTTTTCTGGTCCTTACTGAAATCTTGGTCAGCTGATGCCAGTACTTGTGTAAAACNNGGCGTGCGTATCTCGTGAGAGATTTGTTTGATAAAGGCGCTCTTCATGCGTGTTGACTCTTCAGCTCTGGCAGTGGCTATCTCTAGCGCATCGTTTTTCTCCTTAAGTTGGTCGAATGCCTTTTGGAGTTGATTATGTGCTGTTTTAAGTCTTCGGCTGTAACGGTTGCGATTTACTATATATACCATCATAAATATGAATACAAGTGCTGTTAGGAGCCACCATACCCACATTGGAATCTTTATGGTTCCAAAGCGTTCGGCAACCTCCTGTCCATATACTTCGTCGATAATGCCCTCTTCCTCCATCTTTCTGAGTTCAGTGTTAATGGCATCGATAAGACGCTTGTCATGACTAGCATAGCAGTATTCACGAGGTTCCAGTGATAACTCGTCTGTCTGTAGGTAATCACCCAATCGCAATTGCTCTATGTTGTATTTCGCTTGGAACCTATAACAAATAAGTCCATCGAACTTGCCTTTGGCTAAGTCGATAAATGCCTCGCTGAGGTCGGTTATAGAATCTCCGATAGCCCCCTCTTTTTTCAGCATCAGTCCAATAGGGCGCGACTTCATATAGGCTATACGCTTGCCTTTCAGATGGCGGAAATCAAAATCGGAGAAATCTTTCTTTCTGTATACAATCTGGTAGTACAAGCGGAATACTGCGTTTGAATAGTTTGTGATATTCTTTCGATAGGGTGAATAAACAAGCATTCCCATGTCGTACTTGCCACCGATGATGCCTGGCGACATCTTGTCCCAGTGGTTTGGCGAGAATGTGAACGGAATGCCCATACGTTTCATGAGTTTCTTGGTGAACATAACGTCGTAGCCGCTTGGTTCGCCCTGATTGTTTACGTATTGTAAAGGAGCGTAGCTGGTATTCATGCCCATGACTAGAGGGCGTTCTTTGCTAAACCCAAGGTCTTGGGCCAGTTTGCTTACTTGGGGGCCATCGTTTCGTGAAAATACGAGGTCTTCCACATTTTCGTTACACGATACATTGGCAACTGCCAATATTGTTATGGCAACGATAATAAATGGTATTATAATTCTTCTCTCTTTCATTTTAGGTCTCTATTTGGTGGCAAAGGTACAAATTTTTATTAAATGATGACAAAGATTACACATATTTTTGTACCTTTGCACCCAAAAATCGGAAGATATGAATATTGAAGCATTAATCAGCAAGGCTGCAGGCGAGGCAGTAAAGGCTCTCTATGGTATGGATGCCACAGAGAAAATGCTGCAGTTGCAGAAGACAAGAAGTGAGTTTGAGGGTAACTTGACTCTGGTGGTTTTTCCATTTGTAAAGGCCGCTAAAAAGAGTCCTGAGCAGACAGCACAGGAGATTGGCGAATACTTACAGGCCAACTGCGCTGCTGTTGAGAAATTTAATGTAGTAAAAGGATTTTTGAATCTTAGTGTAGGCGANNGAGACTATCGATAAAGACGATAATTTCGGAATGAAACAGGCGTCTGATGAGTCTCCACTCGTTATGATTGAATATTCATCACCTAATACCAACAAGCCTTTGCATCTGGGCCATGTGCGTAACAACCTGCTGGGTTGGAGCTTGGCTAAGATTATGGAGGCTAATGGCAATAAGGTGGTAAAGACCAATATTGTAAACGATCGTGGTATCCACATCTGTAAGTCTATGCTGGCTTGGCTGAAGTATGGTAATGGTGAGACACCTGAGACCAGCGGCAAGAAGGGCGACCACCTGATTGGCGACTATTATGTAGCCTTCGATAAGCACTATCGCGAGGAGGTTAAGGAGTTGGTTGCTCATGGCATGGACGAAGAGAAGGCTAAGCAGGAGGCTCCATTGATTAAGGAGGCTCACGATATGCTGGTTAAATGGGAAAACAACGATCCTGAGGTTCGCGCCCTTTGGGAGAAAATGAACAACTGGGTATATGCCGGCTTCGATGAGACATACAAGAAGATGGGTGTATCATTCGATAAGATCTACTATGAGAGTCAGACCTATCTGAAGGGTAAGGCTAAGGTTGAAGAGGGACTGGCTAAGGGCCTCTTCGAGCGCCACGAGGATAATTCGGTATGGGCTGACCTCACTAACGAGGGGCTCGACCAGAAACTGCTGCTCCGTAGCGATGGTACCAGCGTTTATATGACTCAGGACATCGGTACTGCCGAGATGCGTTTCCAGGATTTCCCCATCGATAAGATGATTTACGTAGTAGGTAACGAGCAGAACTATCACTTCCAGGTTCTCTCTATCCTGCTCGACCGTCTGGGATTCAAGTGGGGTAAAGAGCTTACACACTTCTCTTATGGTATGGTAGAGTTGCCAAATGGTAAGATGAAGAGCCGTGAGGGAACCGTTGTTGATGCTGACGACCTGATGGCACTGATGGTAGAAGATGCCTACAAGACCTCAATGGAACTGGGCAAATTCGACGATATGACTGAAGAAGAGCGTCGTGAGATTGCCCGTGTGGTAGGTATGGGTGCTTTGAAGTACTTCATCCTTAAGGTTGATGCTCGTAAGAACATGCTGTTCAATCCTGAGGAAAGTATCGACTTCAACGGAAATACTGGTCCTTTCATTCAATATACTTACGCTCGTATCCGCTCAATTCTGCGTAAGGCAGAGGCTGAGGGCTTGAAGCCTGCTGTAGCTCAGGTAGCACTCGCAGAGAAAGAGGTAGAGCTTGTTCAGAAGATGAATGAATTTGGCGCTGCTGTTGAGCAGGCTGGTAAGGACTATTCTCCTTCTGGCATCGCAAACTACTGTTACGAGCTCACCAAGGTGTTTAACCAGTTCTATCACGACTATAGCATTCTGAACGAGGCTGATGAGCAGAAGAAGGCAGTCCGCCTGATGTTGGCTAAGAACGTGGCTAAGATTATTAAGAATGGTATGAGTCTGCTGGGTATTGAAGTGCCCGAGCGTATGTAAGTTGATCGAAAATTGACTGTTACAGTTGAAAACTGATAATTTAAATCCCCCAACAAATCGTCATGACACCGTACTTCCATTACCTTTGGAAGTACGGGCTGACGCTTGGGCTGTAGATGCTGCTTGCTCTGGAAATCCTGGACCGATGGAGTATCAGGCCATAGATTTGCAGACGGGATATCAGGTTTTTCATTTTGGTCCTATTCATGGAACCAATAATATTGGTGAATTCTTAGCTATTGTTCATGCTTTGGCTCTTTGTTGGCAAAAGGGTTTGCACAACAAGACCATCTATTCTGATAGCTATAACGCCATTCTGTGGGTGTCGAAGGGCAAATGTAAGACAACTCTTGAGCGCACACCGCAAACAGAGCAGCTCTACCAGATTATTGCCAGAGCTGAGAATTGGCTAAAGACACATCAATACCGCAATCCCATCATTAAATGGGAAACAAAGAAGTGGGGTGAAGTCCCTGCAGACTTTGGCAGAAAGTAACTATTTCTTTCTGCGATAAACAACAATTACATTTTTATCATAGATATTGCTGCTTACCACTTCGGCATTAGCAGGAATCTGTGGTGCACGGGTGCCATCAGTTACTGTCATTGTTGTATTGGTCTCCACACGGATCTCATCCCACAATCCTTGCACCAAGAACGAGCGTAATGTCTCAGCACCTCCTTCAACAATCAGCGATTGCACATTTTGTTCATGCAGACTTTCAAGATTCAACGGGTGTGCATGATCTATCACCATACGTTTTGGATCGGGGCCATACCACTCTCTGACATTCAGTTGCGGGTGGTCGCGCTCATCTGTTATTCTGCCTACCAATATGGCATCCTCCTCAGCACGCAGTTTGTGCGAGAGCATTTTAGTAAAGTCGCTGGATATCTGAACGGGCTTGTGATGATCATCGATAAAACCATTGGCCGTCTGGGCCCACTTTAGTATAATATAGGGGCGTTTTTCGCGATGGAATGTGAAAAAACGACGATTCAATGACTTACATTCTTCCTCTAGGACACCTACTTCTACCTCTATCCCAGCCTCTCGGATTTTCTTTATCCCACGACCTTGAACTTCGGCGAATTCATCGATACAACCCACTACCACACGGCGCACGCCTTTCTCTATAATAAGGTCGGCACAAGGTGGTGTCTTGCCATAATGCGAACAAGGCTCAAGCGACACATAAATGGTAGACTCTGGCAGCAAAGCCTCATCCTCTCTTTTCACGGAGGCAAAGGCATTCACCTCAGCATGTGCCTTTCCACAACGCTCATGATAACCTTCGCCAATTATTCTGCCGTTATGTACTATTACAGCTCCAACCATGGGGTTGGGTTTTGCATTCTGCTGACCGTTTTTAGCCAACTGAATACAGCGTCGCATGAATTTTTCGTCGATACTCATATAATTATCAATTATCAATTGTCAATTATCAATTAAAATACCTACCTTTGCAGTATGAATTACGAACAACTCTGCCAAAGACTCTTTAACGTATATGATGCTGGCGAGGCAAAGGCCATCGTCCGTTGGGTGCTTGATGTCCGTTTCGGACTATCAACAGCCGATATTTACTGTGGCAAAGTTACACAATTATCCCCAAACGACCAAGCAGAACTCGAAAAAATCATGCAAAGACTCGAAAAAGCCGAGCCTGTGCAGTATGTTTTGGGCGTTGCCGATTTCTGTGGCCGTCAGTTCCATGTGGCTCCAGGCGTACTGATTCCAAGGCCTGAAACATCAGAATTGTGCCGAATTATCGAGGAAGGAGGAACGAGGAAGGAGGAGCGAGAATACCAAATCCTCGATATCGGTACAGGTAGCGGATGTATCGCCATCACGCTAGCGCTCGACATTCCTGATTCAAAGGTAACCGCTTGGGATATCTCCGATGCCGCCCTTAGTATTGCCGAAGGCAACGCCAAAGCATTAGGAGCCAACGTCACATTCCAGCACCAGGACGCCCTAAACATTTCTCGTTCCTCCTTTCTCGTTCCTCCATCCTCGATTAATTGGGATGTTATTGTAAGTAATCCGCCATATATCTGTCGAAGAGAAGCCGATGAAATGGAAGAGAATGTGTTGAAATACGAACCTGATACGGCTCTGTTTGTTCCTGATGATGATCCGTTGTTGTTCTATCGTCACATTATGAACTATGCAAAATGGGCGCTCAAACAGGGTGGAAGACTTTATTTCGAGATTAATCCCCTTTATGCCGATTCTATCGTAGAGCTACTGCTGCAGTTAGGATTTGCAGATGCTGAAAAAATCAACGATCAATTCGGCAAAACCAGATTTATAAAAGCCTGTAAAAGATGAAAGAGAAGACGGAACAAGATGCATACCTGCAATTAGCTGCTGTTTGTGCTCAGGCCGAGCATTGCGAACAAGAAATGCGCGACAAGATGAAGCGTTGGGGAGTTGATACAGAGGCTCAAGAGCGTGTTGTGGCTCGATTAGTAAAAGAGCGCTATATTGACAATGAACGTTATGCCCGGGCTTTTGTAAAAGATAAGATCCGCTATAATAAATGGGGACGACGTAAAGTTCAGCAGGCACTTTGGATGAAGCGTATTGATGAGGATATTCAGCAAAGTGTGCTCGATGAAATCGATGATAAAGAGTATCTGAATGTGCTCGTTCCGCTTCTGAAACAGAAACGCAAAACCATTAAGGCTGATAATGATTATGAACTGAATCAGAAGTTAGTGCGCTTTGCCTTGAGCAGAGGTTTCGATTTTGCAATTATTCGTCAGTGTCTGAAGGTTGACGAAGAAGTGGATTATGGCGATGAAAACGATTAGTTTTTGGCATAGACTACTCGATTTGATATCACCGCGCATCTGTGTGATGTGTGGAAAAAGACTCTCAGCTACCGAAGAAGTAATTTGTAATAAGTGCCATTTCCATTTGCCTAAGACTGGTTATGCCGGTAACCCATACGAAAACGAGATGGCAAAACTCTTCTGGGGACAATTACCTCTTGAACGGGCTGCCGCATTATTCTTTTATGAAAGTCACGCCGAGACAGCCAATATCATATACAAACTGAAGTATAAGAACCATCCTGAAATCGGACTGGTTATGGGCCGCATGGTAGCACAAGAATTCCTGCGAGACCATTTTTTCGACGAAATCGATGGAATTGTACCTGTACCTCTTACTAAAAAGAGACGCAGAGAGCGCGGTTATAACCAAAGTGAGGAGATTGCAAAGGGTATCAGCGAGTTGACAGGCTTGCCTATCTATAATGACCTTGTTAAGCGAACCATTTTTAAAGGTAGTCAGACTCTGAAAAGCAGGTGGGATCGCAGAGATAACGTAGAACATGTGTTCGAGTTAAACAATACGTTACCTCCTCATGTAAAACATCTGCTTGTGGTTGATGATGTGGTGACTACAGGTTCTACAATGATTGCCTGTTCGCGCCAATTGGCTAAGATGGATGGCATAAAGATAAGCGTTCTGTCGCTTGGCTTGACAAAAAGATAGGTAATTATTTGTTTTTTCACTCACTTATTCGTATCTTTGCACCCAAAAATATAATAACGTTATGGATATCAAGAATCAATTTGCCCAGAAACTGATGGAGATTGAGGCCATCAAGTTGCAGCCAAACGACCCATTTACATGGGCTTCGGGTTGGAAATCACCTATTTATACTGACAACCGTAAGACGCTTTCGTTCCCACGTCTGCGTTCGTTTGTAAAGCTGGAGCTCTGTCATGCTATTCAGGAGAACTTCCCTGAGGCTGAGGCTGTTGCTGGTGTTGCTACTGGTGCTATTGCTCAGGGTGCACTGGTAGCCGAGGAGCTTGGTTTGCCTTACAGCTATGTTCGTCCAAAGCCAAAAGATCATGGTATGGGCAATCAGGTAGAAGGCGAGATCAAGAAAGGTGCCAAGGTGATTGTGGTTGAGGATTTGATATCTACTGGTGGTAGCAGTTTGAAGGCTGTTCAGGCACTTCGCGATTATGGTGTAGAAGTTATCGGTATGGTGGCTTCGTTTACTTATGGTTTCCCTGTTGCTGAGGAGGCTTTCCGCGAGGCTGGTGTTAAACTGATTACCCTGAGCAACTATGAGGCTGTGATTGAAGAGGCAGCCAAGACTGGTTATATTAAGGAAGAGGACAAGGCGGTACTTGCTGAGTGGCGCAAGAGTCCATCAACCTGGAAGCAGTAATTCTCAATAGTCAATTATCAATTATAAATTGTAGTTATGGGATTATTTGGAGGAGAAAGTAAGTTTGAGAGCAGCGTAAAGCAGGTCCCTTATTCTCAGCAGGCTGTTTATAACAATATCAGCGATTTGCGTAATCTGGAAAAGGTTCGTGATCGTGTTCCTGAGGATAAAGTTAAGGACTTTAGCTTCGATCAGGACTCTATTAGCATTAATGTTGCTCCTGTAGGCGAACTTAAGCTTCGTATTTGCGATCGCGAAGAGCCTAAGTGCGTTAAGTTCGAGACAGTACAGAGTCCAGTACCTTTCAATGTATGGGTACAGGTGCTGCCTGTAGACGAGAATTCATCAAAGATGAAGGTAACGGTTAAGGCTGAGCTTAATCCGTTTATTAAAAGTATGGTAGAAAAACCATTGCAGGAGGGCGTTGAGAAAATAGCCGATGCCCTGGCTATGGTGCACTACGTTTAGTGAATAGTGAAAAGTGAATAGTGAGAGATGAAACTCTGGGAAAAGAATTTTGAAATCAACAAGGAGATTGAGCGATTCACCGTAGGTCGTGATCGTGAGATGGACCTTTATTTGGCTAAGTACGATGTGCTGGGCTCTATGGCTCACATCACCATGTTGGAGAGCATTGGCCTTCTGGAGAAGGACGAACTTGCGCAGCTTCTGGCTGAGTTGAAGAATATCTATCAGCTCTGCGAGCGTGGTGAGTTCGTTATTGAGGACGATGTGGAGGATGTTCACTCACAGGTGGAGATGCTGCTTACCCGTAAACTGGGCGATATGGGTAAGAAGATACATTCTGGTCGTTCGCGTAATGATCAGGTGCTGGTCGACCTGAAGCTCTTTACCCGTCATGAACTGATGGAGATAGCCAATGAAGTCAAGATTCTTTTCGATGAGCTGATACAGAAGAGTAATCAGTACAAGGATGTGCTGATGCCAGGATACACCCATCTTCAGATTGCCATGCCATCAAGTTTTGGCTTGTGGTTTGGCGCATACGCTGAGAGTCTGACAGATGATATGCTGTTCCTGCAGGCTGCCTACAAGATGACTAACCGCAATCCGTTAGGAAGTGCGGCAGGTTATGGCAGCTCGTTCCCATTGAACCGCACCATGACAACAGAATTGCTTGGTTTCGATTCGATGGACTATAACGTGGTTTATGCCCAGATGGGACGCGGCAAGATGGAGCGTAACGTTGGCTTTGCCATCGCCACCATCGCAGGCACCATTGCCAAGATGGCTTTCGATGCCTGTATGTTCAACTCGCAGAACTTCTCGTTCGTTAAACTCCCCAAGGAGTGTACTACGGGCTCTAGCATCATGCCTCATAAGAAGAACCCCGATGTGTTCGAGTTGATTCGTGCCAAGTCAAACAAGTTGCAGTCTCTACCTCAGCAGGTCATGCTGATAATGAATAACCTGCCCGTAGGTTACTTCCGCGATTTGCAGATTATCAAGGAAGTGTTCCTGCCAGCCTTCGATGATCTCAAGGACTGCCTGCAGATGGCTGCCTACATTATTAATAAGATAGAGGTCAACGAACACATTCTTGATAACCCCATGTACGATCCGATGTTCTCGGTCGAGGAGGTTAACCGTTTGGCAGCAAATGGTATGCCGTTCCGCGATGCTTATAAGAAGGTTGGTCTCGACATCGAGGCTGGTACATTCAAGGCCAGCCATGATATCCACCACACCCATGAGGGTAGTATCGGCAATTTGTGCAACGATAAGATTGAGGCTTTGATGCAGCAGACGCTTGATGGTTTCCATTTTGAGCGTATGACAGAAGCAGAAAAGAAGCTGCTTGGATGAAACGGTTGCTGATATTGTCGCTCTGCACGCTACTCATGGCTTGTACTGGCGATGAGAACATCTATCGCGAATATGAGTGCTACTTTATATTCGATACTTCTCTGCATCCCTTGCCTTGTCAGCTTACTGCTGCGCTCAGTTCTAATGGGACGTTTATGAAGATAGAAACTAGTGTTGAGCAGGGCGTACGACATCTGAAGACAACACGCAACTACGATAATGCAACAGAGGATATACGACTCACAACCGAACGTGAATCAAAGCTTAACTATGCGCTTGGAGCCAATAACTGTATCATTGTTGGCATGAGCAGTTACGATAATGTGCTTGTAGCCTACGAGGGTCAGTGCTCTAATTGTTTGAAAGAACTGGGAGGCCGACGTTATCCGCTAACATGGCAGAATAATGGTACCCAATTGCATTGCGACAAGTGCAAACGAACATACGATGTGAACAACGGTGTAGTAGCCAACGGAACCGCTGGAATAGGACTATACAGGTATAAAGTGGCCTTTGATGGTGCTATTCTGAGAGTTTGGAATTAAAAAAAGATAAAAAGTTTGGCTATTCCAATAAATAAAAGTACCTTTGCACCGCAAAAGGGAGCCGCGATGGTGAAATGGTAGACACGAGGGACTTAAAATCCCTT
>LXOW01048438.1_pt1 | contig 10561 bp, 9 predicted proteins | sample 1368591 | NCBI WGS metagenome assembly LXOW01 (sample SAMN04884650, study PRJNA319009) | bovine gut metagenome | isolation source: Cow rumen | host: Bos taurus | place: Italy: Legnaro (PD) | collected 2014-07-09
CTTAAGGTCTTCAGCAGCCTTGTTAGCACCCTGAACAAATCCGTATCCAAAGCGAACTACAGCTGGAACAGCCATACCACCAAGGAATCCAAGGTGACGATATCCTTCTTTTACAGCAGCATAACCAGCGAAGAAACCAGGGATTTCCTCAGCATAAACTGCACAGAAAACGTTTGATGGAACAGCAGCTCCACCAAGATCACCTTCACCAATATCCAAACCGATGAATTTTGCATCATCATAGTCTTTAGCAACTTTTACAATTGCTTCACCAAAAAGGAATCCAGGAAGAACGATTACATTGTATCCGTCCTGATAAGCAGCGTCGATTGAAGCAACGCGGTCAGCTGTTGAATCTCCGGCTGGTTTGTAGTACTGGAAGTCCAGTCCGTTAGCATCAGCATAGTCTTTACAAGCCTGGTAAGTTGTCTGGTTGAATGACTGATCTGTGATGTCTCCAGAGTCAGTTACCATTGCGATACGAATGTTTGACTTAGCTTTCTTAGCTTTTTTTGCTGCAAATGTTGATGAGCAAACCATTGCAACCATAAGAGCTGCAAGAATAATCTTTTTCATTTTTAATAAATCCTCCAAATGAAATTTTATTAAATTATAAAGCATTCAGGGATTACTATCAAATAGATTTTTATCAGATGATTTTAAATGTGTTTCCTTCTTCTTTTTTGCACTCGTACATCAATGAATCAGCCAATTTGTAGAGCTTTTCAAAATTATCATCATTTTCAGAAAGAAGGATGGCGCCAAGACTTATAGAAATTTTGTTTTCCTTAATTTCAGGAATATCTATTTTTGAAATGTTGTCTAAAAATCTTTTGAGGACAAGTTCGGCGTTTATTTGTTTTTCAATATCCGGAGCAAAAACAGAAAATTCATCACCGCCAAAACGNNTCAAAAAGGGTGAAAAGTCCTTTTTTACCTTCCAGAATTGCTTTTTTAACCTTAGCCTCACCGCTTCGTCTGTTGCAGATAGAGGTTAGTGCATCAGTTTCTGAAAGTTCAAGAAGATTTGCTTCCAGCTTTTTCTGAGCAGAAATATTTATGAAAGAGAAAATTACTACTTTATCTCCGTTGGAAAGAATAACGCCCTTTGCATGGCTCAAAAGATGAACCTTCTGACCATCATCATGGATTGCGGTCGTCTCGTAAACCACACCTTCCTTTGAAGACTTAACAATTTCACGGATATTGGCAATTTTCTGGGTTTCTTCCTCATCAAAATGTTTTTTAATATCTTCCATCTTCAAATTGCTTTTTTTGGAAGCATCAATTCCCCAGAGTTTAAGAGCCATATTATTAACCATAATGACGCTGTTATCTTCAAAATCAGTTACAAGAGTTCCCACCATTTGTGCCTCAAGAACTTCAAAAAAGAGCTGATGTTCATTCTGAAGCACACCGTGAAGCTCTTTGACTGCGTTGGCAATGGTTCCAATTTCATCCTTTCTATTTAAATACTGGCTGACTAAATCCGGATGACTGTAATCACGGGCTTTAAAATATTCAATCTGATTATTGATAATGCGGACAGGACGCATCTGAAAATCCACGTTCATTGCACAGATCAAAATCATGAAAAGAGTGATTAAAATACAGATTAGCGCGGTTATATATCTTACCCGGCCGATGACTCCAAATACGTTTTGTCTTGAATTCTTAATCACAAAAACCCATTTTTTTTCCGGCATAAAATGACAGAAAACCACAGAATCTTTGCTTTTATAGGCCTTTACCATATTTCGCGAAGCATCAAGAAGTTCATTGTCTATGCAGACTGTTCCCACAAGGCGGGGGTCGCTGTTGAAAATATATTCATTGGTATTGAGGTTTAAAAGAGCATAATCCATTTTCTTATTGGAAATAGATGAAAGCAGATTATCCAGTTCGTTTGTATGGAAGGCGGCACCGGCAAAAGCCNNGCAAAAGGCTTTTCCTGCTTTTTTTATGCTTTCTTCCAGTTCTTTAGCACCAGCTTCGTTACGGAAGGTTTTGTTCATTGAATTAGGATTTGTATGCTCGTAAACAAAGGTGTCCCAGCCGGCAAGATAAAGTCCTTCCAAATATTTATGAATGGAAGCATAGGATTTGGTAAAATCATGAAGACCTTTCTGGGCAGCTTTATCATTTCTGTGGGCATAAAAATTTCTGACTTCAGGAACCTTGCTGTAACCGGCAATATAATCGCAGCAGGAAATAAGATAGGTTTCTACAAGCTGAGCTCTGTCTGCTGCTATGACGTTCATTTCGTTAATAGCTTTTTTTTCAAGAACTTTTGTTAAATTATGATTGATAATCAGAAAAAGCAGGGACATTGCGAAAAGTTCGACAATTCCTATTATCGCTGCGATTTTTATACTGATTCTTTTGCCCATAAAAAATAACATAACTAGTCTGTTCCTTCCTTAGATTATCGTAACTTTTCATGATTTTGTTAACATTTTGTTTTTGTCTCTCTTCCATTGCATCCCGCATTTACAAATAGCGGTGGCTTTTGTTATTATGCGCTTATGGCAGAAATGGAAAAATACATGCGACGTGCGATTGAGCTTGCACGTGGTGGTCAAGGCTGGACAAATCCTAATCCTCTTGTCGGGGCTGTAATTGTAAAAGACGGCGAAATTATTGGAGAGGGATATCATCACAAATATGGAGAACTCCACGCCGAACGGGAGGCTCTGAAAGACTGCCTGGCGCGCGGAAATGACCCGGCCGGCGCAGATATTTTTGTTACTCTGGAACCCTGCTGCCATTTTGGAAAACAGCCGCCATGTACCCAGGCTCTTGTAGAAGCCGGCATTAAACGAGTTTTTGTTGGAAGCCGGGATCCTAATCCCCTTGTGCACGGAAAAGGAAATGCCTTCCTGCGGGAAAAGGGCATAGAAGTTACAGAAGATTTTCTGCGGGAAGAATGTGACGCCTTAAATCCAATTTTCTTCTATTATATTACGACTAAAAAGCCTTATGTTGCCCTTAAATACGCCATGACTGCCGACGGTAAAATTGCAACAAAAACAGGCGCTTCAAAGTGGATTACTGGTGAAGCAGCGCGAGCCTATGTTCATCAGCTGCGTAAGCGTTATGCCGCTATTTTGTGCGGAATCGGTACGGTGCTTGCAGACGATCCTATGTTGAATTGCAGGCTGGAAGGGGGACATAATCCCCTCCGCGTAATCTGTGATTCTGCCCTCCGTATTCCGCTTGAAAGCAAAATCGTAAAAAGCGCAAAAGAAATTCCTACTATTATAGTTTGTGATGATAAGGCCGATTTTGCAAAACGTAATTCTCTGAAGCAGGCCGGCCTGGAAGTGCTTGGCCTCCCATGCGGCAAGGCTGGCAAAATCGACCTTTCTAAACTTATGAGCATTCTGGGCGAGCGCAAAATAGACAGCGTTTTAATAGAAGGCGGTGGAGAAATTAATTTTTCTGCCCTGAATGCGGGTCTTGTAAATAAGATTTATGCTTTTGTGGCGCCTAAACTTTTTGGTGGAAGCGCGGCAAAGTCCCCTGTAGCTGGCCAGGGGATTGCCGGCGTGGAGGAGGCCTTTACCTTCAAACTGGCAAAAATCCGCCAGTTTGAAGATGACCTTTTAATTGAATACGAAAAGTAATTGACGGGCAGGAAAGTTATTCACCCATCTGCTCTTCAAAAATCTTGGCAATCTTATCCTGTCCAACCTTTCTTGGATGTGGGTCAAACCAGATTGGAATTGTCTGACCAAATGTAGAAACGAGCCCTTCGAGTGAAAATTTTGAAGGATCAACATTTACATAGGTATGATGATCTGCGGCAGGAATCTTGTTGAAGTAATCTGCAACATCAACAAAAGTTACGTTTATATTGCCATCAGCTTTTTCCTTTATGTATGCGTTCATCTTATTCAGATATTCGATTGCAACTGGAAGAATATCAAGAATTTTCTGGGTCTTAATAAATCCGAAAAGCACCTCTGCATTAACCTGATCAGCCGGAATGTTGTTAGCATCAAAATAGTTGTAAGGATTATAAATGCTCATTACAAGAACCTGCTGATAATTTCCGGTAAGCTTTTGCAGGATTGTATCAAAATTGACTTTAAAGCTTTCAAAAGAGTCTGAAAGCAGAGTCCTGAATTCATCAACTGACTTTGTTACAATATTTACACCCATTGCGTGATGCAGAATATCATTTGCTCCAATACAAAGTGTGATAATCTGAGCGTTATTTACCGCGTCATAAATTTCACCTTTGCGGGTTCCCAAAGAGGCATCTTCAAAATCTTTACCAAGCTTTTCTATTAAATCACTTGTCTGGTCGCCGGATTTTGCATAGCTTCTTACCCTGATGTTGTATCTATCTTTATAATCCTTTCCGATTATAGCCGGATGAGCAAATTCATTTACATAATCATAGTCTTTTGAGCCTTCAGCACGGCGTTTTACGTATTTATTATAGGCTGCAAGGAAATCTGATTCTTCCATATCATCATCTTTTCCATAAGTGCCGCCCATTTTTGGAGCTGCATAACCGGCCGCAATACTGTCACCAAGGGCAACCATTTCAAAGCGGAAAACATGAACTTCAGCTGTTGTTTCTGCAAGTTTTGTTCCGTCATTTTTATTCTTAAGGGTTGCAGTAAGAGTGGCGGATCCGGCTGCATTGTCTGCATATTTAAGTTTTGCATCATTATTAGTGCCAGGTTCAACGGTAAATATGCCTGTATCACTTGAAGTCCATTCAATTGTGTAATCTGAATAACCTGTAGCTGTCGCTGTGACGCTTTCTTCATATTCAGCTACCTTGGTATAAAGGTAGTAGGCATTTGCATTCAGGTAAAAACCTTTTACAGTTATTTCAAAAGTAGCAGAAACCAGTGTGCTGTCTGCTTCGTTGTTAGGTTTCTTTTTTGTGCTGGCGGTAATTGTTGCTTTACCAGGTTTAACAGCAGTTACTTTACCATTTGTGTCGACAGTTGCAATTTCAGGATTAGAAGAACGCCAGGTAATGGCAGTTCCGGCTACAGCAGGATTTGTAACAGCGCTTAGCGTAAGTGTGTCGCCTGCATTATCAAGTTCCTTTTTGTCGCCTTTTATTTCAAGACTGCTGATTACAGGATTGATTTTTACTATTCCAGACTTTTTTATATTGCCAGATTCTGATTTTGCATAAAAGTCAAAAGAGCCGGCCGCTTTTGTTTTAAACGGAACTGTACATGATACGCCCTTTTCATCTTCTTTGACTGTTATGCTGTCGCCGCTAAAATCAGCAAGTTCTGTATCGCAGGAAATGTAAATTGCTGCATTTTTCGGTTCAAAATGAATGAAAATGTTACCTGTTTCGCCTGCATCTACCGGCGGAATAGTCATTTCGATTAATGTTGCTTCTTCTGTTCCACCAGGAGTAATGTTCTTTTCTTTGTAAGAGGAGCTGCTTCCCGAGCCATTGCTGCAGCCAAAAAATATCGCAAGGCTTGCCAGAATCGCTAATAAGAAAGATTTTTTCATACTGAATTGCCTCCAGAAGTCCTATTTTCTATGTAAATTATGCTAAGAGAGGGTATGCCATTTGTCAAACAAAATCATATATATATTTATAAGAAAAAATTTGACTTTTTTAGCTGCTAACCTGCATAATGTTTATAACGAAATTTTATAAAGGAGCTTTTATGAAAAAAACTTATTTTATGGCGGTAGCTGCCTTTTTTTGTTTATTTATTACTGCATGTCACTATGATGGTGATACTATTGTAAATAATACACCGGTTACTCCAACTTTTAACGTTGTGATTGAAGAACTGACTGCAAAACAAGTTAAAATAATAACTGCAACAGCAAGAGAGGATATGACTATTGCCTTCAGGCAGGGAAAAGAGGATATACCTTATATTTCCCTGACTTCTGATTTTTTGAAGGCTTGTTTACAGAAAGAATTTACTTTTTCAGAAGTTAATGCGGATACAAAAACTGTAACAATTACCAATAAAGACCGCAGCAGCACAAAAGCTGTATTGGATTTGACAAAGCATACACTTTCTTTTGAGAACTATGATTTATTTTTCTCAAATTCAGCTAAGGTTTATATGGATCCTGTTGACACCGAGGCTTTTGCTAAACTAAATGCAGATTATATTAAGATAACAGATTGCTCAAATATTGCCGGTCAGTCAGTTGCACTTGGCTGGTACACACAGGATGTAGGTGTAGTTCTCTGGAAAAAAACAGACGGCACTTATGAAGTGGCAGTTCCTCTTCAGTTCTTAAATGATGTATTCTTATCTCCGTCACAAAGTCATCTGGTTTACAATGGAAAGAATATTTTTAATACTAGTGCTCTTGCCATTAAAGCTATTAGTGATGAATATTACGACTCACCTTATTTAGGAAAGCCAAGAAGTGCGGCTTTGGCAGAACTCTGCTACAACGAGCTTTGTCTGAATCTTGATTTTAACTACGGACTTAAAGCCATTCACGGTATAGATANNTATTTTAAGAGTGCAGGTATTAAAGATAAAGAATATTTATTGAGTACAGATGCTACAAAATTTGCAAATGCACTGAAAGATGTATGTGAATTCTATTTTGGTGACGGCCATTCAAATTATATGTATAACTCTCCTTATTATGGAAATGCTAGTAGACCGACTGGAAGTCATACATCTCCTCAGAGGGTTAAATATTCAGAGAGTACTGCAAAATATCAGGCTGCACGTGATAGTGTATATACAAGTGGTAATCTTCCTGGTTATGAGCTTTCTTCAGATGGAAAAACAGTCATTGTTCGCTTTGATGAATTTACTCTTAATGCTCAGGCTTTAACAAAAGCTCAAAGAAAAGAATATGGAGATAAACNNTTATGATACAGTAGCCTTTATTTATGCGGTCAATCAAGAAATTCAGAAAAATTCAAATATAGAAAACATCGTTCTTGATATGTCATGTAACGGTGGCGGTGCAAACCATTCTGCCGGCTTTGTACTTGCATGGCTGCTGGGAAAATGTGACTTTGCCTTTACAAATCCAATTACAGGGGCAAAATGGAATATTTCTTATCTGGCAGATGTAAATATGGATGGAGTTTACGATGGAGATAAAGATCCAGAAAAAGAAACAGTAAAAGATACAGTTAAAAACAAAAATCTCTTCTGTCTTATTTCGCCATGCAGCTTCTCTTGCGGAAACATGGTTCCGGCNNTAACAATTCTTGGTGTAACCTCAAGCGGCGGTTCAAGCTGTGTTCAGATGTCAAGTGCAGCCGACGGTACAACCTTCCGTATGTCCAGCAAGTATGTAATGAGTGTCAACAAAAACGGTTCAAACTACGACATCGACAGTGGTGTTGATCCTCATTATTACATAAACGTTCCTGCAAATTTCTATAAAGCAGAAACAATTGATGCTCTTGTAAAAAAGATTAATTCAGGAAAACTTCAGCAGACTGCAAATCAGTAAAAAAAAATCGACTGCCGGGCTTNNGGAAAACTCTTCTCTGCATTTGCGGCTGCTTTTATTCTGGCAGCTTTTTCTGCCTGTAAGTACGAAGGCGACACTATAAATGTAGTAAAGAATGTCGCTTACGAGGAAAACAAAAATTTTGAATGCATTTCCTTTCCTCTTATCAGCGGAACAGACGACCATGTAGAGGATACAATTTTTGCACGCGTATATGACAAAAATGAGTATCTTCCCTATGCGGGTATCCGTTACTGGCTGGAATATCTCAAGGTTTCAATCGAAAGTATGAGTTATTCTGACGGAGAATACACAATAACGGGAAAAGCCCTGGGAAAAACTTTTCCGCTTGTTGTTAATGTCAAAAACAGTACGATTTACTGTCCTACATGGGCAGGCTTTGCAGATCCTAAGCCTGGTCTCTACTTTAATTCGGGAAAATTGATTGAATCAAAGAAAAGCTATGTTGGCCAAAAAGCCGCTACATTTGACCTTGGAAAGTATGGGTTTAAGATTTATGGTGGCATTGATGACGCCTATGTGCCATTTTGTGTGCTGAATCAGCTTTTTACCGGTCCACTCACAAATGTGCAGGCCATTTTTAACGGAAAAAAGCTTTATCAGTACACCAAGACTGAAAATTATACAAGCTTTAAGGACAGTTCCTGGTATGCAGATTTGAACAATCGTCCTGCAGCCCTGGTGGAAGCGTCTTACAACCTGCTTTGTTTTGCCCACGACAATCTTTACGGCCGCCCCGGCTACTACGGCTTTGCTGATGACGGAAAGGGTTATGCAAAAGCGGAAGAAGTTGCTGCAGCTGACAAGCTTTCTTTTGATGATTTTCTCAATCAGCATGACCCTGATACAAAGAAATTGCTGAAATCATCATCTTACTATGATTACCTTAAGGGTTTGACCAGGCTGACCTATTACACCTACGGAGACCAGCATGCAAGCGTACAATGGCGGGACTTCCTTATGTTTGATAATAGCGAAATCAAAAACGCAGTCAACGACATAATAGCGAACGGTACCAGCGGCAAATGGAAATACGACAGAAAAAAATCTGGCGAAAGTCAAACAAATAGCCTCAACTATTGGCGTAAACAAAAGGGTATTATTGACGACAGCGGCAGAATAAAAAGCGACAAGGTACTGGAGCTTATTGACGGCNNGTACTGGAGCTTATTGACGGCGGAAAAACTCTGATAATCCGCTTTGACTCTTTTGCCCTCTTGGTCGGCGCTTGGCAGGCTTATTATGCTAGCGCTACAGCTAATCCAAATCCAGACAGCGTAACTCTGCCAGATGATACAATCGGTCTTTTTTACAAGGCCTTCTATTATATTTTGCACAAGCCTGAATATGCGAACGTTACGACTGTTTTAATAGATGATTCCTGCAATGGTGGCGGTGCCAAGTTAGCAATGCAGTATATTCTTTATCTCATAACAGGAAAAGGTGACTTGTATTACGATGATGTTCACACTGGTACAAAATACCACGAAATCACAAAGGCAGACTTAAACCTTGACGGAAAAGTTGACGCCGATGACGAGGCTTACCGCTTAAAGTTTTTCGGAGAAAGATCAAGCGAATGTCGTGGCTTAAACGTCGCAATTCTTGCTTCCTTCAACTCTTTTTCTTGCGGAAATGGCTTGCCTTGCTTTGCAAGAGAAAGAGGAATAAAAATAATCGGCGAACGTTCCGGCGGAGGAAGCTGCACTGTCGGCGCAGGTGTAACAGCGGATGGCTTCCCATACCATTATTCGTGCAACACTCGCTTGTCTGCTCAGGACTTTAGTAAATCTGTCGAAGGCGGTGCTGAAGTTGACATATCTCTTTTAAGCGGAGACAGTTATGAAAAGTTCTTTACCGAAAGCGATTTGATTGCAGCATTAAAAGAACTTTTTGGTACAGCATATTAAGATATTGCCGGACTTGACTCCGGCAATTTTTCCATCAACAATATAAGTAAAGGCGGTTTTTATGNNACATTCGGCTTTTCTCAGCAGATTTATGCTCAGGATATGGGCGTAGTAGATGAAGCTGCGGTAGAGGAAACTGAAGCAGTTGAAAGTGGTGAGGAAAAGTCTGATGAAGCTGTAAAAAAACAGAATATCTTTGTAAGAGTTGCAAATGTATTTATGAATCTTCCCTTCGGTTATGATCTGGGGTGTGAACCGACTCTGCACGGAAGCCTTACTTATTTCAATTTAAAATATAAGTGGTCTGAAGAAAAACATATTTTTTCACGACTGCTTTTTAATTATGGAACTACGCTTGATATAAATCATAATTCTTTTAAAGATCTTCCTTCGAGCTATGTTCAAAAATATGAAAAAGAGGATAAAGCTGTTGATTTTAAGCTTATTCCATGGGGAAAATCTGTTTATTTTCAAAAGGAAAAACAATCATATTTTACAATTGAACCTGGTTTGAACTTTAGAATGGAATTTGAAAATGTACAGGCAACCATAAAAGCTGAGGGAGCTATTCCAGAATACAATATCACGAGGGCTCTTATGCTTTATGATATAGATGAAAAAGAAAACAGATATATCATACGTCCATATTATTCAACCTCCTTATTTTTGCCTGTAGCAAAGCCTATTTCAGTTACCTTTGATATCCTTTATGCCCCTTTGTATTTCTACTGGGCAAAAGCGAATGTTGGACTTGATCTTAATTATTATAAGAATATGCATGATACAAATAATCCGCCAGAAGACTTTGATAAACATATCCGGGATACGGTTAATAGCAGGGGTATGGCAGAAAATTATATTGATACAAACGTTATCTTCAGCCTCTTTAATGCCTTTGCTCTTTCCGGAAGATTTATGTATGAAAGAAAGCATNNAAATTGAAACCGACTCAAAAAATAAATACGATATGTTAAGCCTAAAATTCGGTGGTTCTTTGATTAATATTGGTAAGGCTGATATGAGAATAAAAACAGGTGTCTTTTATCAGTGGGACTGGAAATATGACCACAACCGCGATAAATGGGAAAAAGAAGGTAAGTGGATTTTTGGCGTAGGAATGCGCAATCTTTATTAAGTTTTATATAAAACTATCTTGATTAAATTAGTTTTATATCATACTATTTTCC
>LXOW01130984.1_pt1 | contig 10561 bp, 8 predicted proteins | sample 1368591 | NCBI WGS metagenome assembly LXOW01 (sample SAMN04884650, study PRJNA319009) | bovine gut metagenome | isolation source: Cow rumen | host: Bos taurus | place: Italy: Legnaro (PD) | collected 2014-07-09
AAATACAACTATTGTTCTTGATAGTGACAGTCCGATAGCAAAGATTTTTGAAAATTCATATTAATAATAAATAGGTGAAGTTCATTAGATGTCACATAAAAAAATAAGACTCTCTTGTACCGATCTCCAATCGTTAGATTTTAGGTCTAACTTTGGGGGGGACAAGAGAGTCTTATTTTTTATGTAATAATCATTTCGTGATATACTATCAATCTCCGTCATATAAAAATTTGTCAGGAAGTGGTGTAGCCTTAGGTTTTTTTGTTGCGGTTACCATTTTCGGAGTAGGATTGCTTGTAATAACAGGTTCTTTCGGTGCCGATGTCTTTGGCACTGCTGTCTTTGGTACTTCTGGTTTTATTTCCAAAACTTTTAATGCATATACACCATTCTTTGTATTTGCTAATGTATTCTTCATTGAAGAAGCATCTGTATAACCTTTAATTTTTTTGCCCTTTTGATAAGCAAGCGATGTTGTTCCTACAATTTCTGCAGTATCTTTTGAAATATCTGATGTACCATCTGCAAGGATAGTAATGTTTGTAAACTTCACAGGGAAGTATACAGTGGTTGAACTAATATTTTTACCAGATACTTTTGCTGAATATAGAGCATAAAATACATTATAATCTACGCTATTGTCTTTGATTGCTTTTTTTGCAGTAAGTAAATAGTAGCCGGCATAGTTAATATTCGAAATAGTTACCGAATTTTTAATTTTTGACTGGTAATTTGAAATAGTATTAGTTGCTGCTGATTGTAATTGTCCAAGCATAGTATCAGAAAAATCAGTGGCAGAAGATAAATAACTGTCTAAACCGGTACATTCAAATACCTGACTTGTGGCAGATAAAATACAACCATAATTCTCTAGCAGATAATTATCATTTTTATATTCAACTGTTACAGTGATTTTATCTCCATTTTTAATATTTTTTGTCTTATCACAAGAAAATGTTAATGCTTCATATACTTCATCGTTTGAAGTTACAGTAACATCAACAGATGCATATGGAGAAATACCATTAAATACTAGCTGAACATCGTCGAATGGATTTAAATCACGTGTTGTAGGTAATGTATCCACCGTGGCTGTAATTGGTGACGAGGTGAAAACAATATTTAATTTTTGTGCTAGTTTCTTATCATATGATATAGTTGCTGTTACAGTATCACCAGAACTTAATTGGTTTTCAGTGTCAAACTCACAAGTGATGCTTGCAAGAAAATCGTGATATTCAGAATCGGCCAATACGCCATCTAAAATATCAGTCTCTTTTTCAGAAACATCTATTGTATGTCCAGAAAGATCATTGTTAAGTTTTAAATAATCAATGGTGTATGTTGGAACACCGTGTCCAGCGTAACCTTTAAAATTAATGGAAACATACTCGTTTAAATTTATTTCTTTTGAGCTGTTTTGTAATAGGTAAAATACTCCGGCACTCATGATAAGCAAAAGTATTGAAAAAATTGCTATAAGTGGCAGTAGTTTTCTTTTTTTTGCATTGTTTTTATTTGGAGCAGCATTAAGATTTGCTGGTTTTGGTTGATTGCTCGAATTTGAATTTGACATAAATACATCAGGTGTTGGTGGATTATTTGTCAAATTAATACGTTCAGGAGGAGTCTGCTGTTTAGATGACTTCAAATCAAGAGTTGGCTCCTCTGTGATAGAATTCGGCATCTTAGGGGAAGCTAAATCAAGAGTCGGTTCCTCTTTAAGTGAATTCGGCATTTTAGGTGAATCTAAGTTAAGTGTTGGTTCTTCCGGTGGTAAGGAAGTGCCGACAGGGAAAATTTTCATTTCTGATGGCTTAGGAAATCTCTTTGATGAAGGAGCCTGAATTTTTTTGACAGAAATCTCGGGTGATCTGTCCTTTGGTTCGCTTACTACAGGTTCATTTGAAAAATCCCCACTGAAAAACTCGGATGGAGAAAAATCCATATTATCTAAATCTAAATCTAATTTTTGATTAGCGGATTTTATACCAGGAGTTTTTTCGTTAAGTTCTTTTAAACATTCCTCGCAAAGTTCATTATTGTTTTTTACTTGTTTTCCACATTTTTTACAATTCATTTCTNNTTTATTACATGTACGTTCACTATTATACTAAAAAGAAACAAACAGTACAATAATTAATTGAGAAAAATTGTCTCAATTTAATATGTAAAAAAAGGTTTTGACGAAAAGATTATGATGGTTGAGAAAATATAATGAATATGGTACAATGTTGATGCATTGCGACGTAAATTTACATGTCAGTCTTGTGACATCACTAAAAAAGTGGGTTTTCTTTGAAATAACAGAAAATGCTATGATGCAATGTGTTGATTGGTTTTGGATGACTATAAAATGGGGGGCGAACATTCATGAATTATGCAGATATAAAAAGAATAGATGTGGCAAATGGACCAGGAATTCGTGTTTCTATTTTTGTCAGTGGTTGTACCCATTGTTGTAAGAATTGCTTTAACCCTGAGACATGGGATTTTGGATATGGGAAAACATTTACAAACTATACTATTGATGAAATTATTGGATATATGAAGCCGGATTATATAAAAGGTATTACTTTGCTTGGTGGAGATCCGCTGGAACCATCCAATCAGGAAGGGTTGTTGCCACTTTTAAGAAAAATAAAAGAATGTTATCCACAAAAGGATGTCTGGTGTTTTACCGGATATTTGTTTGATGAGGATATTATGGAACATATGATGGAAGAATGCCCACATACAAAGGAGTTTATGTCATATATTGATGTTATGATAGATGGTCCATTTGTGGAGGAATTGAAAGATTTATCTTTGAAATTTAAAGGTTCTTCCAATCAAAGAACCATTTTGGTACAGGAATCTATGAATGAAAAGAAAGTAATTTTATATGATTTTGATAAGGAAAAATAATATACCAGTGATTTGACAAAAACATAGATATTGTCCTAATGATTAGGAATGTTATCGTTTCATTGGATTAGTTAGATATTTATTAAGGAAGAAAGAAGGATAAAAAGACATGGAGACACAGAGAGTGAATGTGAAGAAGCTAAATGCTGAGGCAGTTGTGCCTACTTATGGCAGTGAGTTTGCTGCCGGAGCAGATTTATATGCCTGCATTGATGGGCCGGTTACCATTGCACCGGGAGAAACCTACTTGGTAAAGACCGGTATTGCTATGGAAGTTCCGGTAGGATATGCAGGTCTTATTTATGCCAGAAGCGGACTTGCTTCAAAGAAAGGATTGGCTCCAGCCAATAAAGTTGGAGTGGTGGATGCTGATTACCGTGGCGAGATTATGGTAGCACTTCACAATCACAGCAATGTGGAAGCCACCATTGAACCAAAAGAGCGTATTGCTCAGATGGTCATTACACCTTTCCTTACAGCACAATATACAGTAGTTGATGAACTAAGTGATACCGTTCGTGGTGAAGGTGGATTTGGTTCGACTGGAAAACATTAAAACTATGTTTTAAAGGTAAACATACATATGTGATCTCGGAGTTTTTATACAAGTATTTCGAGAGTGCATACATAGAATATGGAGGAAACATACATGGGTAAGATTTTTAAATTTCAACAGGACGTAGATACTGACCAGATTATTGCATCTCAGTATTTATTATTTTCGACAATTGATGAGATGAAGACATACACATTTGAATCGTTAGATCCAAATTTTGCAAGTGAAGTAAAACCGGGAGATTTTGTAGTAGCATCAGAAAACTTTGGATGTGGTTCATCCAGAGAGCAGGCACCAAGTGTTCTTAAAGCTCTTGGAGTAAAGGCTGTTATCGCAAAATCATTTGCCCGTATCTTTTATAGAAATGCTATCAATATCGGGTTGCCGGTTATCGTTTGTAAGGATTTGCATGAAAATGTAAATGCAGGAGATGACATGGAACTTGATATGAAAGCTGGTGTTGTTCGCGTAAACGGTAAAGAATTTCAGTGTACAAAGTTACCGGAATACATGCAGGGAATTCTTGACCAGGGCGGTCTGATTGCATCATTAAATAAGGAGGATTAAGCAAATGGGAATGACAATGGCAGAAAAGATTATTGCTGCAGCGGCAGGTGTGAGTGAGGTTAAGCCTGGAGATATTCACACAGTAGAGTTGGATCGATTGATGAGTAACGATGGAACGACACATCTTACCATTGATATGTATAATAAGCTTAAAAATCCACATATTGCAGATGTAAACAAACTTGTTTGGATTGTGGATCACAATGTTCCTTGTGACAGTGTAAAGACAGCAGCTTCCCACAAGAAGATGCGTGATTTTGCAAAAGCAAATGGAATTAAGTTTTATGAAGGTGCAGGTGTTTGTCATCAGGTAATGATGGAAAATCATGTAACAGCCGGAGAATTGATATTTGGTGCAGACAGTCACACTTGTGCATATGGTGCAGTTGGTGCCTTTGGTACAGGTGTTGGATGTACAGATTATTTATATGCTATGGTGACAGGAAAGTCATGGTTATTGGTTCCTGAGACACTTCGTTTTAATTTGACAGGAAAATTGCCGGAAGGTGTATATGCAAGAGATTTGATTCTTACTATTATCGGACAGATTGGTGCAAACGGAGCAAATTATGCAGCCATGGAATTCGGCGGCGAAGGACTTAAGACACTTGATATGAGTTCGCGCATTGCTATGTGTAACCTTTGTGTGGAAGCTGGTGCAAAGACAGCTCTTATGGAAGTTGACCAGATTACACTTGATTATTTAAAAGAGCATGGTAGAGAACCAAAGCACAGCTTTAAGAGTGATGATGACGCAAAATTTGCAAAAGTTTATGATATTGATTTGTCTACTATTAAGCCAATTGTTGCAAAACCACACTTCGTAGATAGTGTTGTTGATGCAAAGGAATGTGTAGGAACACATATTGATGAGGCATTTTTAGGTTCATGTAACAATGGACGTATCGAAGATCTTCGTGCAGGAGCAGCCGTTATTAAAGGAAAGAAAGTACATCCATTGGTTCGTTTCTTAGTAGTTCCAGCAAGTGCAGCGGTTTATAAACAGGCATTGAAGGAAGGATTGCTTCAGATATTTATGGATGCAGGAGCAATCGTTATGAATCCAAACTGTAGCGTTTGTTGGGGAAGTTGTCAGGGAGTGATTGGTGAGAATGAAGTTCTTATCAGTACTGGAACAAGAAACTTCAAGGGACGTGCCGGACACAAGGATTCATTTGTATATTTGGCATCAGCAGCAACTGTTACAGCATCTGCCATTAAGGGCGAGATTGCTACAGCAGATATGGTATAGAAAGGAGCATTCACATGGAAAAGTTTAGTGGTAAGATTTGGGTATTAGGAGATGATATTGATACAGATATTATCATTCCTACAGAGTATCTTGCGTTAAAGACCGTAAATGATATGGCTCCTTACGCATTTTCGCCTCTTCGTCCGGAATTAGCAGGACAGATTAAAGAGGGAGATATTATCGTTGCAGGTAAAAACTTTGGATGTGGTTCATCCAGAGAGCAGGCACCGGAAATTATCAAGGCACTTGGTGTGAAATGTGTCATTGCAAAATCATTTGCAAGAATCTTCTTCCGTAATTCTATTAATAATGGATTACTCCTTATCGAAAACGCACAGCTTCGTGATGTGGTTTCAGAAGGAGATCAGGTTACAGTTACCTTAAACCAGTCCATTGAGCACAATGGAAACCAGTATGAAATTGCAGCACTTCCACAGAATTTGATGGATATCATCAATGCCGGAGGATTGGTAAAGGCAATGAGAAAGTTAAACGGATTAGATTAGGAGGAAACCCATGGGCGCAACAATTATTGAGAAAATCATTAGAAATAATACCGGAAAAGACGTAAAACCGGGAGATATTGTAACAGTAAATGTGGACCGCGTAATGATCCATGACATTTTTATTCCTTTCGTAGCTTCAAAATTTGAAGAAATGGGATTTCAAAAACTTTGGGATCCAGATAAGGTAGTTCTTATTTATGACCATTTAGTTCCTGCCAGTCAGGTGGATGATACCAGACATTTTCGTGTGGGAAATGAATTTGTAGAAAAATACGGTATGAAAAATATTCACCGTGCAGATGGAATCTGTCATCAGTTAATGACAGAAGCAGGATATGTGAAACCTGGAAATATTGTGTTTGGTACAGACAGTCATACCACAACTTACGGATGTGTAGGTGCGTTTTCATCTGGTATTGGATACACAGAGATGGCTAGTATTTTAGGAACAGGTACTATGTGGGTACGTGTGCCGGAGACAATCCGTGTAAACATTACAGGTACATTGCCAAAGAATGTTATGGCAAAGGATATCATTCTTAAATTAATCGGTGATCTTGGTGCAGATGGTGCTACATACAAAGCATTGGAGTTTGCAGGTGATACGGTTGAAAATATGTCCGTTGCTTCAAGAATGTCTATGTCAAACATGGCAATCGAAGCAGGTGCAAAGTGTGCATTGTTTACTCCTGATGAGAAAACAGCTGAGTACTGCGAGATGACACTTACAGACAAGGAACGCGATTTAGTAGGGGATTCAGATGCAAACTATTGTCAGGTGATTAACTATAAAGCTGAGGATTTTGTTCCGGTAATGGCATGTCCTTCAAATGTTGACAATGTTAAGCCAATCAGCGAACTTGCCGGAAAAGAAATTGACCAGGTATTTATCGGTTCATGTACAAATGGTCGTTTGGAAGATTTGATGGCAGCAGCAGAAGTATTAAAAGGAAAGAAAGTAGCTCCATTTGTAAAGCTTATTGTAACTCCTGCAAGTCGCAAGATTTACACTCAGGCTATGGAAAATGGAACAATGGAAATTTTAGCGGAAGCAGGTGCTATCATTACACATCCAAGCTGTGGCTTGTGTTGTGGAAGAACTGGTGGAATTCTTACAGATGGAGAAGTTGTTGTTGCTACAAACAATCGTAACTTCCTTGGAAGAATGGGAACTTCAAAGGTAGGTATTTACCTTGCTTCACCCAAGTCAGCAGCAGCATGTGCGGTAGCAGGAAAAATTGTTGTTCCAGAGTAGAAGCGTTTGAATTAACAGTTTGGGGCAAAGGGGGTTAGACTTTTTGCAAAACGAGTGATCAATGGCTTTAGAAAAGGATAGAAAGGTAAAGTTTTATGAATAAAAAAATACTGCCATTCGTTTTATTTGCGATTATTATAGTATTTGTTGCTGGATGTGACAACAAAGAAAAAAACTCCGGCAATAATCTTAAGGATGAAAAAACATCTGTTGGAGCGGAGCTGATAGATGAACAGCCAGAAAATGGTGAAGATAATATGAATGACTCGGAACAAAGTATGGATATTGTTTCGACACAAAATTCTCAAGGTGCTATTTTATTTTCTGAATTAAGTAAATATAGCTTCTCTTGCACTGGTGCAGGGGGAGTATGGAGCTCAAAGTTTTCCATAAATCCGGATGGCAGTTTTTGTGGATTTTATTATGATGTGGAAAAGGAAGATAAAGGAAAAAAGTATCCAAAAGGAACTTCCTATATTAGTGAATATTATGGACAGTTTTCTGGGGTTGAAAAAACAAAAGAAAATGTTTATAAAATGAAAATTTCTTCATTAGAATATGTTGACAATGGAATATCCTTTATTTGCGATTCGATGAAGTACAAAATGACCGATGCAGTTGGGTTTGAGAAGACGGAAGAATTTTTGGTAAATGGACCAAAGTTGTCAAAAACAGAATGTTCAAAGGATTTTGTTCAAGCATTGAAAAACTCGAAAGTTTCGCTTGGTGATACATTAAATACATACTATGTTTTCAACGAAAAGGCAGGAAAAGTTTTTCAAGGAACAAAATTGCAAAAAAATGCTTTAAAGAATATGAAGACCATTTATAAAGCAGAACTTGCATCAAGAAAAATGTCGAAAGGTGTGGAAAAGCAGAAATCAAAACTGGAAAAAAATTCGAGAGTCGGCGAGTTATTCCGAATGTGGGATGATGTATTGAATGATGAATGGAATCTCATGAAATCCTTATTTGATGAAAAGACAATGAATGTTTTGTTGAAAACGGAATTGCAATGGATTGACCAAAAAGAATATCGCATTAAAAAAATAAATACAAGTTCTAATAGTGGATCTGAACTTCGGTTGGCAGAAAATCAAAAAGCTGCGGATATTACCAGAATATGGGTTTATGAATTGGCAAGGTCAGACGCATGGAATAAAGTTAAATAATTGCGGTTTATCGTAGGTTGTATATTGTAAAAAAGTAGGAATTGGTGCAATGTAATTGCACCAATTCCTACTTTTTTATGCTTAGCCTGTAAGCAGTCATGCATTTAATGTATTTTATTTCTGCTCGCTGAACTGTATAATATTCTTGTAAAAAGTGAGAATTATCATTGACAGAAAAAGGAAATTACAATATAATTAACGCGAGTTAATAAAATTGTAATATATTAAATAATCACAAATAGGAGGAAATAGTTTATGAAAACACCTTATTGGGTAAATAAACGTTTTGTAAAGCGTTTTCTTGCATGTTCATTAGCATTTGCATGTGCAACCACAACGCTTCCAACAGGAAGTTTGGCAATGAAAGTTAAGGCTGCAGATGTATATGTAAGTGAACCTGAAATTGTTACAAAGGATAAGAATAACAACAATTTATGGGTAAATGGTAGCAATTATGAAGAAAGTAATAGCCTTGATGCTATCAAGTGGCATTATAAGTCAAGCAGTAGTCAGTATTACTTGTATTTGCCTTCATCTGTAGATTTGAATAATCTTGTAATCTGGCACACATTCAGCAATGGTTTGTACTGCAATGGTAATAAGATTGAAAGTGGAAAAGCTACAAACGTTTTTAGTAATGGTGGCACTTATAAGCTTACTTCCAATGGTACAACATATACTTTAAAAGTGTATCAGTCACAAAAAATCAATTCTATGTTTATCACAACAAAAAGCGGAAGCTTGAGCAATGTTAACAAAAGTAAGTCAAATACAGACAGCGGTAGCGTTGTTTATGTTGATAATAAGGGAAAGGCAGCAAAAGTTGGATTGGAAACAATCAAAGGAAGAGGAAATTCTTCTTGGGATTCAGCACAGCAGATTTTTAAGAAATACCCATACAGCCTTAAGTTTGATGAGAAGGTTAAAGTTTTCGGAATGGGAAAATCAAAGAAATGGGCACTTCTTGCAAACAACTTTGACCAAGCATTGATTCGTGATAAATTTATTTATGATCTTGCAAGTGATGCAGGAATGGAATTTTCTCCTGAAAGTGAATTAGTTGATGTTTATGAAAATGGTAGATACATTGGAAACTACACAATTTCTTCTAAGATTGAAGTTGCTTCTAAGAGAGTAAACATTCGTGATTTGGAAGAAGAAACAGAAGCAGTAAACGGATTGGCTGAAGGCGAATCTTTATCAAAATATGGAAGAGGTGGAAGTACTTCAAGTGTTTCTGCAAGTACATACAAGTACTATAACATCCCTAATAATCCGGAAGATATTACTGGTGGATATCTTTGTGAATTTGAGTTGGATGAAAGATATAATGATACAAAGAGTGGTTTTGTAAGTAGCAGAAGACAGCAGGTTAATGTAACTTCTCCAGAATATGCTTCAAAAGCACAGGTAAAATATATTAAAAACTATTTCCAGGAGATGGAAGATGCAGTTTATTCATCAAATGGAAAGAATAGTTTAGGAAAACATTTTACAGAGTATATGGATATTACATCTGCTGCTCAGATGTATATTATTGAAGAACTTACAATGGATATCGATGCGGTAGCTACAAGCTTCTTCATGTATAAAGATACCAATGGAAAGATTAAGTTCGGTCCTGCATGGGATTATGACTGGTCTATGGGTAACTATGCAAAAAGAGGTTTACAAGATGTAAATTATATGTATGTTCAAAAGAAACATATCTACAAAAATAAGGATGTAATGAGTAGTGAAACAGATGTTAACTTCTTGGGAAAACTTATGCAACACAAAGAATTCCAAAAGGAAGTTGCTCGTGTATGGACACTTGATTTCTATCCTTTGTTAAAGGTTGCAACAGGTTCTACTTCTTCAACAACTGCAGTTAATAAGCTTATGAGTATTTCAAAATACGGTTCATTGTGCGAAGCATCTGCAAATATGAACTTTAGCAGAAATGAGGGAACACTTGGTTCTGCTTACTGGGGAAGTTACTGCCAGGGTACAACTTATGCAGATAATATTTCAGCACTCAACACATTTGTTAAGAACCGTACCAGTGTTATGAATAACTTGTTCAAGAGTTATGGATATACATTTAGTACAGCAACACCAGCACCAACAGCTACTCCTACAGCAGTACCAACACAGACACCTGTAACAGCTGCAAATGTAGCATCATTTGACTACAGCAATGCAAACAAAACTGCAGGTGCAGACCTTGATGAATATGCAACAGAAGATACATATACATATAATGCAACTTCTGGAAATGGTACAATGACTGCTACAATTACAGGAGATGCAAAAAAACACATTTCATGGTCATCTGATTCATACACTGCAGAAGATGGAACAGTT
>LXOW01166824.1_pt1 | contig 10560 bp, 10 predicted proteins | sample 1368591 | NCBI WGS metagenome assembly LXOW01 (sample SAMN04884650, study PRJNA319009) | bovine gut metagenome | isolation source: Cow rumen | host: Bos taurus | place: Italy: Legnaro (PD) | collected 2014-07-09
GCGTGAAAGTATATAACGTGCTCGGTGTCAAGCCTTCAAACCTCGGAGAATCCTGCCACGCGTCTCCGTCAATGTTGTACTCACAGCCTGCCACGGCCACAAGAGTGATGCTCGTTTCGGTGTTGCTCTCCATCTGCGGACCCTCGGGCATGGTCTGCTCCGCTTTCCTGACGGGACCGACATTGCAAGAAGTGACCACCCCTATGCAATTTGCTGCCATCACCTGAACGTTAATCCTTTGGTCAATATCCGATTCCGTCAAGGTATAGGTCGGATACACTGCCCCTTCGATATCGATTGTGTCGTTCCGCCATTGGTAACTCAATTCTCCCAAGTCTGGAATGTCGGGTGTTGAACTCAAATCGGCTCTCGCCGTCAACGTTTGTCCATAAACAAGTTCACCATCTATGGCAACATCGCCATTCAACACAGGAATTTCCTCGTGGTTCAACAAGCTTTCGATTGCTCCATAAGCATTCAGCCGTCGGCTTGAAGCAACCAACCCGTCAAGCGAAGGAAGATTATCTGCGCCGTCAAACAAGGCCTGTCTCACAGAAAGGCAAAAACTTGCAGGATCGTTCTTGCAGGATTGCATCAATTCTTCAGGCATGGCGGCATACATCAAGGCGATAGTGCCAGAAACTTGCGGCGTCGCCATAGAAGTTCCCGTCATATTGCCGTAACCATTAGTCGTGGTGGAGTAAATGCTCGTGCCAGGTGCACCAATGTCGATATTATTGATGCCATAGCCAGCACCCGGGTATTTCTCATCAGAGGAATTGGTGTTAGTGACGCCTATCAGGTATTCTCCAGGGCATGCCGACGGTACATCACCCACTTGGTCGACATTCACGTTCATATTTGGGCCAGCCCCACAACTCAATATACCAACAGTGCCCATTTCATCGTACATCGCGCACCAAATGGGATAATCGTCAGGATTGCCATAATCAACACCAAAAGAGGAATTGGTAGCCACGACAAAGGCACCTTCTTCGCCATTGGTCTCATTGTATTTCGCCCTCATTTCCAACACGTATGAATAGGCTTCCACGACAACCGATTCATTGCCCGAGCTGCCACCAACGGGCATGATTTTCACGTTCCAGTTCACGCCACACACACCTTGTCCATTGTTCCCGACAGCCCCGATAATGCCCGAGACATGCGTACCATGGTTACTGCTCGGGACAGTCCCGTTGTGGTTGTAGGCATTCCAGCCATGATAGTCGTCGATGTAACCATTGTCGTCATCATCAATTCCGTTGTTGGGGATTTCGATCGTGTTCTTCCAAAAATTCAAATCTTCGTGATTCATATAGACTCCTCCATCGATGACAGCCACCACAATGGTGTCGCCAGTGGCTGTAACACCACCCGTAGTAAACGCATCCCATGCTTGGGGCAATTGCATTATGGCAGGAGCCCATTGTATATTATAATAGGTATCATTGGGAACGGTTTCGCGCAAGACGATATTGGTATGATTGTTTTGAATCACCCTTACATCGGGGTTTCTCGACAAGCGTTCCTTCTTCATCTCTCTTGACTCACCTTTATCGGCAATCTCGAAAAGCCAAATATTTAATCTCCTGGACAACAATCGTTTAGGAACGATTCCTCCATTTGAATTAAGAGAAAATGTTGAAGCATCAACACCCTGCTCCAACCAAACAATGAATTCATCCTCCACATAAGTGGAAGTGTTGGGAACTTCTTCCAACTTCTCCGTTGCTTGGCCGTAGGAAAGCATTGAGAAGCAAGCCATTGCCAAGATAAGGCCAAATCTAAAACTAAAATGATTCATTTGAAAAGGATTTAATGGTAAAAAAACGAATTACAACAGGGCAAAAATAATAAAATATTCTGAATATCAAAAGAATTCACTATTTTTGCAATCCTCATTATCTGAACTGCTTCGTTCTTCGCAGTGACGCGAAGCGAGCCCAAAACGAATCTTGAAATCTCTAACACNNGAAAACAAGGATCGTTTCCTTGACGAACTGTTTGAACTTATTAGAATCCCGTCCATCAGCTCTGAATCGGCGCACAAGAAGGACATGATCCGTTGTGCCGAGTGCTGGCGCGACAACCTGCTGAAGGCTGGTGCCGACAAGGCTGAGGTGATGCCGACCGATGGCAACCCCATCGTCTACGGCGAGAAGATCATTGACCCGAAAAAGCCCACCGTGCTGGTTTACGGCCACTACGACGTAATGCCTGTCGACCCTATCGATTTGTGGCATACCGACCCATTTGAGCCTGTCATCAAGGACGGCAAAATCTGGGCTCGTGGCGCCGACGACGACAAAGGCCAGTCGTTCATGCATGCCAAAGCTTTTGAGACCATGGTCAAAACCAACACCCTCCCCTGCAACGTGAAGTTCATGCTTGAAGGCGAAGAGGAAATCGGTTCGGGCAGCCTCGCCAAATGGATTGTCAAAAACAAGAAACTGGTGAAAGCCGACATCATTCTGGTGTCCGACACCTCGATGATTGGCCCCGACGTACCGAGCATCACCACTGGCCTGAGAGGTCTCGCTTACTGGGAAATCGAAGTCACCGGTCCCAATGCCGACCTGCATTCTGGTCTCTTTGGCGGCTCCGTGGCCAACCCACTCAACACGCTTTGCGAAATGATTGCTGGATGCATGGACGAAAACAACCACATCACCATCCCGCATTTTTACGACGACGTAGTCACCTGCTCACGCCGCGAGCGTCAGCTGCTGAACATGGCACCGTATGATGAGAAGGCTTACAAGGACAGCCTCGGCGTGAAGGCTCTCCGTGGTGAGAAGGGCTACACCAAGATCGAACGTGTGGGTATCCGTCCCACCTTCGACCTCTGCGGCATGTGGGGCGGCTACACCGGCGAAGGCAGCAAGACCGTTCTGCCTTCCAAGGCATACGCCAAGCTGTCGTGCCGTCTGGTGCCGAACCAAGACCACGAGAAGATTGCCAAGCTGGTGAAGAACTATCTCGAGAAAAATGCGCCCAAGTACGTCACCGTGAAGGTCACTCCGTTGCATGGTGGACAAGCCTATGGCTGCCCCATCGACCTGCCGGCTTACAAGGCTGCCGAAGCCGCCTACATGGACACCTACGGCAAGCAGCCCATCCCGATGCGTTCGGGCGGCTCCATCCCGATCATCTCCACCTTTGAGAAGGTGCTGGGCATCAAGTCCATCCTCATGGGCTTCGGCCTCGGCGAAGACGCCATCCACTCCCCCAACGAGAGCTACCGCGTCGACCACTTCTACAAGGGCATTGAGACGATTATTGCTTTCTATCAGCATTATTCCGAGATGGCGTAATTTCTCAAAAGATTAAGTTTGAAGAAGGAGAAGCAAATTATTGCTTTTCCTTCTTTTTTTGCTCAAAGCCCTTTCGATTCAAAAATAATGTCTAATTTTGCAGAAGAAACAAATGGGAAATGGAAGAAAAAGTCATTAACGACATCAAGCAAACCTTGTTGCTGAACCTGCCTTCGGGTAGCCACGCCTTGCTCTATGGTTCAAGGGCGAGAGGTGATGCCCATGCCGGTTCAGACTGGGACATCCTCATCATCCTTGACAAGGACAAACTGCTTCCCGAAGATTACGACACAATTTCCTATCCATTGCGCGAATTGGGATGGGAGATTGGCGAATACATCAACCCCATCATGTACACCGCCAAGGAATGGGAAGAGAACAGTTTTACTCCGTTTTACCACAATGTCATCGACGACGCAATACCTTTAGCATGAAACTAACAGACGAAGAAAGAGCCATAGTTGTAAACCTGCAAATGGAAAAGGCTCACCGCTTCCTTGAACAAGCGGACGAAATGTGCAAACAGCAATATTGGGACATTGCTTCCAACCGATATTATTACGCCTGCTATCATGCAGTTCAGGCGTTACTCATTAAGAATGAATTGGTTGCACATACACACGATGGCCTTCTAACTCAATTTGGACTTCATTTCGTAAAAGCAGGCAAAGTAGATTCAAAACTGGGCGCATTTTTGTCAAGAATGGAACAACTTCGAGAGAAAGGCGACTACAACTGTTACTATGCCATTACGAAAGAAGAGATTGAAACCATCATCGAACCGACTAAAGAATTGATTCAAAAGATAGAAGAACTACTGGAAGAATGAAAAAAAACGGAAGAGTCGGTTGGCTCTTCCGTTTTTCATTTATAAAGCGTTTATCCTTTATTTCTGATATTGCTCTGGGATATACTTTCTGCCGTTCTTGTAGTTGTCAAGGCCCTTCTTCAGGAAAGTGAGGAATGCAGCCTTGTCCTTGCTATAGGAACGCGGAATCATCAGCATGTCGCCGTCATTGTCGAGCAACACATAGTAAGGTTGTGCGTTGGCACCGAAGCGGGTCTCCTGGAAGTCGATGTTCTTGGAACCGATGGTCTTCTTGACCTTGCCGTTCTTCGTCGACACCGACCAATCCTCTTCGGGCATTTGAGTCTTGTCGTCAACATAAAGGGCGACAACCACATACTCCTCACGGAGCATCTTCAACACCTCGGGGTCGCTCCAAACGCTGTTCTCCATCTCACGGCAGTTGTTGCAGCCATGACCGGTAAAGTCAACGAAGACGGGCTTGTCTTGGGCACGGGCGCAACTCAAAGCCTGGTCATAGTCGAAATAGCCACTCAAATCATGAGGCAGTTCAAGGACATTGCCATACTTCGGCTCCTCGCAAATCTCCGGATCCATTTGTGACTCAACATATTTGATGGTTCTATCCAAGTTGAAATCGAGGGTCTGTTGCGGCGGCAAATAACCAGAAAGGGCCTTCAACGGAGCTCCCCACATGCCAGGAATCATATAGATGACAAAAGTGAAGTCAATGATAATCAGCACCAAGCGGAACACGCTCAACTCCTTGACTTCCTTCTCGCCCTTGAAGCGAATCTTGCCCAAGAGGTAGAAGCCCAACAAGGTGAAGCACACAATCCAGATGCCGAGGTAAACTTCGCGGTCAAGCAGGCCCCAGCCGTAAGCCTGATCGGCGGTCATCAAGAACTTGAAGCCGAGGGCGACTTCGATGAAGCCCAAGACGACCTTCACCGAGTTCATCCAGCCACCGCTCTTCGGCAGTTTCTGGAGCATATTCGGGAACATAGCAAAGATGGCAAACGGCAATGCGAAAGCGATGGAGAAAGCCAACATGGCCAGAATAGGTGTCCAGATAGCACCTTGCGTGGACTGGATCAGCACCGTGCCCACGATGGGGCCTGTGCAGGAGAACGACACCAGCACCAAGGTCAAGGCCATGAAGAAGATACCACCCATATTCTTCGTATTCTGCTTGCTGTCGCTCTTATTCAGCATATTGCTGCCCAAGGTGATTTCAAAGGCGCCAAAGAACGAGGCCGCAAANNCGTCGCCAGCCAATTGAAGATACCCGAAGTCACACCTTCGCCACCGACGAAATAGGTAACCAAGATAAGTATGGCGATGGGCAAGGTGTACAGCAGCACGATGAAGAGGAAATACATGAACGCCTTGAAGCGACCTTCCTGTTTGCTTTCACCCTCGCCGTGCATAAAGAACGACACCGTCATCGGCACCATCGGGAACACGCAAGGTGTGAGCAATGCCGCAAGACCCCAAAGGATGGCAGACAGAATCATGCCCCAAAGGCTAGTGTCGGTACTTTCGGCACCTTCAGAAGTGAAGTATTCGATGTCGTCACCGGCAGCTTGAAGGGTCTGTTGGTTTCCGTCAACAGGTTCATTGTTTGTCTCTTCAGCGGGAGCAACCACATTTTCCGCCACCGTGGAACCATCGGCACCAGGGACGTTGACCTCAAAATCTGACGAGACGGGCACACAGCTGCCATCCTTGCAGGCTTGGCCTGTAATAACGCCCACCACCGTGAAAGGCTGGTCCGTCAGTTTCTTCAGACGCTGTGCGTAAACGGCAGTGCCCTTGAACTGGACATACTCCACTTCAAAGATGTCGTCGTAGAACAATTCGCCTGGGTTGACATCTCGCGCCTCACCCACCACTTCATAATTGGAGGAAGGATCGAACTCGAACACCGTAGGCAAAGGGCCAAGGTCGGGCATCTTAGTGGAATAAATGTGGAATTGCGGGTCGACGGTGGCCGTGGCGACTACGTCAAACTCGGTGTCGTTGACTTCCTGAATGGCAAACGCCCATTTGACAGGGTCAACAATTTGAGCCTGCATATTCATAGGCATAATGGCGACAAAGGCCATCAGCAGGCAGAAGAACAATCGTTTCATAGAGAGTTAATGTTTTGTTTGCAAACAAATTAATGAATAAGCGACAAAAATACAAAATCTATCTTTCCCAACGGCATTGGAAGACGGATTTTGTTTCCGAAGTCACCTTAAATTGGTCGTCAATGCGGTGCCCCACCACCCANNTGGAAAATGAATCTTTTCGGCATCCAGTAAAGCCACGTCAAGCGACTTGTCGATGACGAAATCGGCAGTTTTTTCCAATTGGGAAAAACACAAGTGTATGGGTGATACGATTGCCTTTTCCCCTACTTCGATTTGGATTTCCTCGTTTTCAACGGGCTTGATTGCAGACAATTGCAACTCATTTCTTCCGATAACCAGTTGATGGGTCGGAGAATAATACTTGTTGCCGATGCCAGTTTCCATGGCTTCGAAAATGAACTTACACTGGTCTGTATTAAAACCAAATTGTCTAAGCCATTCAAAAAGCAACAGAAAAGATGTCGGCCCTTCGACAGGCTCAGGGACCTTAACTTCTGACAGCCGCTTTGCGCATTGACTCCGTCGAATCTTCGATTTGCGAGGAACGAAGCAATCCAGAAAAGCAGAATATGAGAGCTTCTGAACATCACCATCGTGTTCAACAATCCGAGACAGTTTCTCCTTCAACAATTCCCTATAAAGTTCATTCTCAGAGGCAAGGTGCTCCAAGGTTTTATACAAGCCCTGCCGCGCTTCTGAATGAAGTTCGTCGAAGACGGGCAAAAGTTGGTTACGGATTTTGTTGCGCAGATAGACCGTCTCGGCATTGGTATGGTCTTCCCGCCAAGTGATTTGGTTTTCAACGGCATACTGGTGGATCTGCTCACGCGAAGCCCAAAGCATAGGGCGAATAATAACGCCATTTTGTGGTTGCATTCCCTTCAAGCCGCGCAATCCTGCACCGCGCAATAGGTTGATGAAAAAAGTTTCTGCTTGGTCATCGGCATGATGGGCCACGGCGATTTTGTCATAGCCCAACTGTTGCCGCAGTTCCTCAAACCAGGCATAACGCAAGTCACGGGCAGCCATTTCAATGGAAATGCCTTGCTCGGCGGCATGTTGCTCCGTCTCAAAATGCTTCACAAAGCACTGAATGCCATTCCTTTCAGCATAATCTCGAACAAACTTTTCGTCGCCATCGGACTCCTCGCCGCGCAAGTGGAAATTGCAGTGCGCCGCGACAAACTGCACCTTGGCTTTCAGCAACAAGTCAGCCAACACCATGGAATCGATGCCGCCGCTCAAGGCCAAAATGAGGCGGTCGCCCTCGGCGATAAGGTTATACCTATTAATATATGCCTGAAACTGATCGAGCATGTTTATTTCTTTTTCTTCACCGAGAAGCCGAAGCCACCGATTTTCTCGCCAAGGCCGTAATACTTACCATGCGAATAGGCCAAAGGCTTGGCGTGGTTCAACTGGAAAGCTCCCGTGCCCTTGTCGATAAGCTTTTCCTCCGCATTGACGGCCACCACCTCGGCAATGAACATATCGTGAGAGCCTAATTCCTTCACTTCCACCACCTTGCATTCAATGCTCAACGGCGATTCGGCAATCAAAGGGGCTTTCACGATTTGGGCAGGCTCAGTGTGCAAGTGCATCTCCTTGAACTTGTTGTAGTCGCGGCCCGAGCGCACACCGCACCAGTCCGTGGCGGCGGCCAATTCCTCCGTCGTCAGGTTGATGACAAACTCCTTGTTTTTCATGATGAGTTCGTGCGAGTGGCGTTCCTTGCGGACGGAGATGTAGCACATGGGCGGGTCGGAGCAAATCGTTCCCGTCCAGCCGATGGTGATGATATTGTAGTTTTCCTCGCAGTCGCCGCAGGTGACCATCACGGCGGGCAAGGGATAAATCAGTGTTCCGGGTTTGAAGGGGATTTTCATTATTTTATATTGTTTATTATTATACTATCCAAAAAATGCCCGATGCACATCATGTTCGGGAGCGATTCCCCAGAAATCGTTTCGAAATGCTGCAAAGTTCTCCCAATTGTCTTTCTGTTTTTCAAAAAGCGTATGCAAAGGTATAGAAATTCTGAAATCCGTATCGCCTCTAACACTTATCAAAAAGTTGTTGTTTCGAGACCTTCCATTCAAATGATAACGCCTCATATCCTCCCATCTTATCATGCGATAATCAGGAAAAAAGCTTGAACCTGACAACCTAGTCTGCTCCAGCCCTTCATCAGTAATTTTTAGATTCACCTTTACCTCAGTGATTTTGCGACCTATAACCCATAATAAAGCGATAACACCTAAGAATATGACCCACACCAGCCATGTTCCAAGACCTACATCTCGAAGAGCATAAATAGCAAAACCTGCAATCACCGTACCTAAAAGAAGAACTATAAAATCCATCCATCCTTCTGCATACTTCACAATAGTATATCCTTCAGGCCTCGGAATGGTCTTTTCCTCATCATTGGTTTTCTTTTCTTCTTCGCTCATGGATGAATGATTATGCACGCAAAGCTTCGACAAAATACTCTACAGCTTCAAGCAATGGGTCAAGGTCTTGTTTGATAACACCATAAACAACTTCACCATCAATGTCGAAATAACCATGAGCAATATGATTTCTAATGCCAATCACATCTTCCCAAGGTATTTCTGGACGTTCAGGAAACAGCTTTCCTTCCGTTATGTCATCAATTTGATGAATGCCTTCACCAATGGCCTCAATCAGCATGCAACTTGCAGCAAGCTTCTGCATACCACCGGGCGAAAGATAATAATCATCCGCTTTTGTCACATCAGCATTCCATTCCTTCAACTGACCGATTGCAGTCTGAATTTGTTCAAAAATGCCAAGAACGCGCTGCTTTTTATTTGATGACGTAAATTCCATCGCGATTGATTTCTTGTAAAAGATACGGATTCATGTGTTTATGCATTCGAACGACATCAACAGAACAACCTAAAAGACGTTCAAGGAATCGTTTCAATCGTACCATCAAATAGGCTTGAGGCTCCATTTCCACACAGACATCGACATCACTTCCCTCCACCTGTTCATCACGAGACACCGAGCCAAACAGACGAAGTGAACGGACTCCAAAGCCTTTCCTTAACTCATCCTCTTGATTTTCAATTAGTTCAATATACTCTTTTTTTGTCTTCATATTGCAAAAGTAAACATTTTTCTCAAAAGTCACCCATATCATAGAAAAACTCATTCCGACTTCCCTCTCTCTGTGAAAATAACTGCAACAACTGCAACAACTGCAACAAACAATATTTTTTCCAAAAAACTTGCCAAAATCGTCTTTTTTTCTTATTTTTGCAAACGCTTAAGCAAAGTTGAATGGATTGTTTGCCCTATTGTAACTATCTGGTTTTCATAATAATAAACAATTCAGATAGACTCACTAATTCGATTCGGTATTTAACACGTTAATTCCCAATAACTTAAAGACATCAAGACTATACCAACGCTATACCAACGCTATACTAACACTATAACAACTCCAAGGCAACTCTGAGTTAACTCCGAGGGAACACCGTGTTCTCGTCTACGGTGTAGACGAAGTCTGATACTGAACTGGTTGTCGTTTTTGTTGCAGTTGTTGCAGTTGTTGCAGTTAAAAATACAGAGAGCCGAGGGGGTAAAACACCAAAGGAAATAGGGCAATCTGAAACCGATTCGCGATTATTACCCGAAAAATAAGAACCCCGCTCCGATGAGCGGGATTCTTTCATTTACAGGTCGACCCTTCGACGCTTCGACAAGCTCAGCGACCGCGGGCTCAAGGACCTTAGTCGATTGTCCAAGTGGAACCGCTGTTCAGCAGGTCGTCCATGCAATGGATCTTCGAGTTGGCCTTCTCGTTAGCGATGACCTCATCGAGGCTGTCGTTGAAGGTCGGGGCTTTCACGTCGCGGATGACGCCGATGGCGACCGGGAAATGAGGCGGCTGCATGTGAGCCAGCATCATGTGGATACCCGTGTCCTCGGTGGTCTTGTCGTGGACGAGAATGTCCTTCTCGGTGATGCCGTTCTCGCCGATCGTCACCACTTCAAGTTGGTTGCCGTTCAGGCGGATACCCTTGTCGCGGTTCTTGCCGAAGATGAGCGGCTGGCCGTGGACGCACTTCACCTGCATGTCGTCGCGGACGTCCTTGCCGGTGATGTTTTCGTGCACGCCGTTGGAGAAGATCATGCAGTTTTGCAGGACCTCGGTCACGGCGATGCCATCGTGCTTGTACGACTCCCAGAAGATTTCGCTCAGCTCCTTGGGGTTGATATCCACGCCACGGGCAAAGAAGGTAGCCTTGGCACCGATGGCGAGTTC
>LXOW01234345.1_pt2 | contig 10560 bp, 5 predicted proteins | sample 1368591 | NCBI WGS metagenome assembly LXOW01 (sample SAMN04884650, study PRJNA319009) | bovine gut metagenome | isolation source: Cow rumen | host: Bos taurus | place: Italy: Legnaro (PD) | collected 2014-07-09
AGATGTGTATAAGAGACAGGCATATACGGGGGTCACGCTACTTGATTTGATGAACAAACAGTTGCCAGAAACAGCATAAGTGGTTGAGCTGGTGAGGAACACCTGGGGATAAGTGGATGTGCTTTCACTCATGTTGAAAATAGTCCAACAATCTGGCAATTCCACATCAGGATAGCCACTGGGAGCTGTTGTGGAAGTGGCAACTGAGGTATAACTATTGAAATCTTCTGTATAAGGAAGGGCTGAGATAGCCTCACACAAGGTGTGGAAAGTCAGTATTTCAGTCCATCCTGAATAAGAGCCACCACCGCATACAGTACGTACATACATACTATAAACAGTATTTTCATCTAATCCAGTCAAACTAATAGTATTGTCTTGGATGCTCTGCGGAGTAATGTTACTATCGTTCGGGAAGATACCGCTGGCAAAGATGTATTCCCATGCATTATCGTTTTCGCTAGCAGGAGAGAAAGTAATGGTGGCTGACTCGTCATCGATAGCACTGACAGCAACATTATAAGGACGACCGCAATCGGTAGATGTAATTTCAATAGAATCAATTACAGCTGCGGGAGCAGTACCTACAGAACCATCATTACGCCATAAGAAGTAAAGTCTTTGGGTTGTATTGGCGTAAGAGCTGTTCAGTGTGGTTTCGAAGCGTTGCCATGTGGATTTTTTGTTCAAGATTTCGCCCAACTGAACAGCACCTTCAGGTGTATTATAAGAACCTGGGGTTACAGACATGGGGGTACCAATAAATACCTTCAAATAGTCAACAGTGCTCTCTCCATAACCCTTCCAACTGAAGGATAAATCGAATTCTGCTCCTTCACCGAAATTAAAGTCACGATAAGCCCATACAGAGGCTGCACTGCCAATGTTGTATTCGGTAGAATTTCCATTTTGGGAAACGAACAATACAGAATCACTTTCACCAGTGGGTCGTCCAATAAACCATTTGTTGGCCTGTGCACCATTTTTGATGGCCCATGCAGCATTCTCCTCGCCATCTTCGAAATCATGAGAGTAAGGGATCTCGGCTGCTTCTGCAAGCAGAGTGGAGAACCCAAGAGAAATCCAGTTGCTGTATCCTTCACCATTGGAGCATACCGTACGTAAATAGGCAATGTAATCTGCACCATTTACCAAGTTATCCACAGTGTATGAATCACTTGTCACTGTCTCTGCCAAGGTAAAATCTGGATTGGCAACATTGCTGGGAACAACCAAAATCTCCCATAAGCCTTCTGTAGCATCATCTTCCCATGAAAGGGTAGCTGAATTGGTGGTAACGTTTTCTACCGCAAATGCTGTAGGATCTTCACATGAAGGAGCTATATCCAAGACAAAGTTGTCCACCATGAAATAACCAGATGCGCTTGGAGCAAATTTCAAGGCAACATATTTACCAGTGCCCGTATAATTTGAGAATAAAACTCTTTCCTGATGCCAAGTCGTGCTGTTTGCCATAACAGTATCAACAGGAACAAAAGTAGAAAGGTTATTCGGGTCATCCATGACACCGATATACAAATAGCTAACAGCAGACATTGCCCTGCACATGATGCTGAGTTGCAATTCTGCAACTTCAATATTGTCATCCAGCTGCGGTGCTGAAATCACTTCGGTATAACCTGCACCTGACGCATAGAAGTATAAACCAGCAACACTATTACAACCGTATGTACTGTTGCAATATGGCATTGGAACACTATATTCGTATTTTCTGGTCCAACATGCGGGTATGGGGCCAGGGGTAGCTACACTTGTAGTGGTAGCGGTACCATAATCATCGAAGTTTTCAATGTAAGGCAGTGTGCTAATAGCCACACAAGCAGTACGGAACTCATAGTTCATTGCCATGCTTACTTCACCATTGTCACAAGAGGCCTTAACAAAGATTTCGTAAGCAGTATTACCCGTAAGATCTTCAAGTATAACAGAATCTTCTTGGATAGTCTGCCAAGCATCATCACCAATAGTGTTAATATTGATGGTTCCTGCAGGTCCATAAACATACATCCAAGTGCTTTCGTCACCACCCGGAGTCCATTGAATGGTGGCAGTAGTAGCGGTAACATCTGTCATTTGAATGTCTTCCACGTGCAAACAGTTGGGGATATAATCAATCATAATATCGTCAACTAACACGATGTTGCTGATCCATTGCGGAACACGGAAGGCTACATAGCGGCCATCACCTGTATATGCAGATGTTCTGATTTCTCCCATTTGCCAATCGTTGATTTCAGTAGGACTAAAGTTGCCTATGAGTTGGAAAGTAGAAGGATCCGAGGGATCTGTCATAATACCTATTTCAACAAAATAAGCGGCGGAAGCCTTTCTAGCTTGGAAAGAGATTTGTAAACTGTCCATGATTACATCCTCGGCAAAACGTGGTGTGGCAGCGTAGGAATAATAGGTGGTTGAAGCGTTGAGTGAGAGCACATTGCTGCCAGATGGAGCTGTGGAATTTGTAGTCACATACGGATAGCTTGTGGTGTAATTGGTCTTACGACTCCAACAAGGCACGAAACAAGCGTATGAACTGCCCACCGCATTTTCAAAGTTCTCAGTGAACGGAAGGGTAATATCTTCGCATGGGGTTGTGATATTCAATCCTGTCCAATCACTGTATTCGCCATTACCACAATCCGAACGCATTTGGATGGAATAATCTGTACTTGCAGTCAAACCATCAATTGTGTAAGGTGATTCGTTAACAGTGGTTGTGGTCCAATCCTGATCTGTAGAGGCTTTGTATTGCAATTCCCATGAAGATTCCGCATTACCTGCAACCCAGTTAAGAGTAATACTTTCACTGTCAAATGTATAGTCATAAATATTCGGAGCTACACAAGTTACAGTGCTGTCGCAAGCAAAGCCGAAAATCACATTGTTGCGGTTTGACGAGGTTGATTTTGAACCTGAAAAACTGGAGAGACTTCCTGGATCCGGATTGTAGGTATCTGAATAATAATAGAGGGATCTTGTCGCTCCAGCAGCGTGAACACGGAAAGTGTATGAGCTACTGTTATAATCATTGGAATTATCATCCACAATCAATACAAGATTGTCTGTTCCGTTATATTGGAATGGAGCAGTGAAATTAAAAGTGGTCCAGCCTTGATGACAGTTCAAATTACCATGATATACCAATTGAGCACCAACGGTGTCAATAAAGTTGGTATTGCTGCTGAATGTTGATTGTGTTGTATGTTTTAAGTAAATGTCAACATTGGTTTTGTCAGTCATAGCGGTCGAATAACTGTAATCAAACGATATGCTGTTAATGATACCGGAACTATTAATCTCAGTTGGAAGGAAAATCTGCTCTGAGAAGGTGTATTTATACAAATTGTTGACAGGAATATAGTAGTTTGTTGTAGTACCTTCTCCAACGGTTATATCACAGCTCACAAGTCCTGTGGTTGCGAAATTATCTTGCAGTGTATCAGCTGAGCCCTCATCGCAATTGCTGAAAACACGTACGGTATAACTCGTGGTAGGCGTTAAACCAGAAAGAATAATACTGGTTTCTGTCGTATATTCAGTAATCCAGTTATCCTGTCCAACCTCAGTGTATTCTAACGTGTATTCATCAACACCATAGGGAGCGGGATCCCATGACACCAATGCGGAGGTGCCTGCTACAGACGAAAACGTCAAATTACTTGGTGCGGAACAAGTAGGCAGATAATCTATGGTAACGTCATCAAGATGTACATAGTTGGTAGTCCCTGAAGGTGCTAAAAATCCAATGTATACCACGTTTTCGTAGTGATTTGTCAACGGAATAGAGAATTCATGAAATTCTGATGTGTTCGCATAATCTGAAGGATATATTGATTTCAAAACAATCATAGAGCTCATGTCATCGGGATCAGTCATTATACCTACATCCAATCTTCCGTATGAATCACTGGTCTTTTTCACTTTAAAACTCAAGGCCAGGGTATTTGCATCATATTGTGATAAATCGAGTCCTTGTGAGGCAGCCATGCTATAGCCAGTACTGGTAGAATAAAAATACAGGGCACTTGTTCCAGACGCATGCTGTGCAGTGTTAATGTATGGATAATTGGTGGTTTGGTCGGTGTGGCGTACCCAACATCCGGGGAAATAAGCGGCACCCGAACCTCCGTAAGTGTCAAAATCCTCAGTGAAAGGAATCTCATCACTACTTTCGCAAAGAGTATATACATTTACAGGTCCTATCCATTCCGAATTTTCGCCATTATCGCAGATGGCTCTGACAAATACTTGGTAACTAGAACCACTATTCAAGTCGGAAATGTCCGCATACATAGTGCTGACAGTAGTAATGGTCGCTGTTTCCATAGCGGCACCTATAGGAGAAACCACTGCAACATCAAAAGCGTATGCAGGAATGTTTGTTGTCCAATTGGCACGGAAGCTATGGGCTCCTCTATTAGTAATAGTAAGGTTTTCAGGATGAGCGCAAACGGGAATTTCATCCAAAACCACATCATCAATGTACAGATAATTTGTACCCGTAGCAGGAACACGAATAGCGATATATGAACCTGAACCTGTATAATTGTTAAACGGTACCACGAAATCGCACCATGTGCTTATAGCTGAGAAGTCACTATGATTAAAACTCTTGACAATATTAAATGTATTTACATCGTTCGGGTCAGTCATTACACCAACATCAAAGCAGCCGTATGTGGATGTTGTGCTTGTGATATAGCCTTTGAGTGACATCTGCAAGTTGTCCCAGAATATTGTAGTGGTATCCAACTCAGGCAAAATGGCATATGCATAATAAGATGTAGTACCATAAAAATAAAGCGAACCAGAACCAGAGCTCTTGTATGAAGAGCTAATGTATGGATAGGTTGTTGTAGAATAATTGTTCTTTCTGCTCCAGCAAGTAAGATAAGTTGTTGAAGTACCTGAACCTCCTGTTCCATAAGCATCAAAGTTCTCTACGTATGGCAGGGTGGAGATGGTGGAGCATTGAGGACCTCCAACGTATGCGGCCCATGCAGATTTACCATCCTGACAAATGCTTCTTAAATACAAAGTATGGTATTGGTTAACAGGCACATCGGTGAATGTGTAGGTGTTTTCTGTCACGGTAACTGCTGAAACTTCAGGACTTCCGCCATAGTAGGGCACCAAAGCAACATCAAATGCGGTGGCATATGAAGAGTCCTGCCATGTTACAGTCAAGGTGTTGGGGATAGAGTCGTAAATATGAACCCCGTATGGTTTGGAACAAGAGTTTCCTGTGACGCTGAATCTGTCAATGGCAATAGGAGGATTGTTTCCTGCGGTGTTGTTGTTCACCCAAGTGAAATAAAAACGCACAGTTTTGCCGCTATAAGTGTCATCCAACACCAAATTGATGTGTCTCCAATCGGGTACTAATCCCAAAGAGCCGCTGCCCCCCGTCGTCAAATAAGAAGAATTCGCAGGTGCTGTCAATGTACCAGTATTATTGGGGGTGACTATTTGTGGCTGTTTGGAGAAATAAAGCCTGAAATAGTCAGTATTCATCTGTCCTTCACCTTTATAGTCAAATTGAATACTGTAAGAATCATAGCTTGGATCAAAATACACATCGCGGATAGCGAATACCACAGCAGCACTGTCAGTATAGTAAGCATTATGTATTCCATCATTAGATATGTATAATGATTGCATATCATTAAAGCCGGTGGCATCGCCAATTACCCATTGATTGGCCGCATTGCCGTTCAAAAAAGTCCAATTGCCGATTTCCTCGGGATCTTCAAAATCACATTCGTAAGGTAAAGACGCAGGATCAGTGGGCAATGTCAATGCATGAATAGTTCTGGGCAAACTCAAACCACTTCCGTTTGAACATACTGCATATACTGAAATCACATATTCCGTATTGCTTGCCAAACCTGTTAAGGTAGGTGTCAGAGTATTTACCGTTACAGTATTAACATCCAGAGCGTCATCAACAGGGTAATAGGTGATTTGCCAGGACGTCTCATCACTAGTGGTTTCATATTCCAAAGAAATGGAATTGGTGGTCTGCATGGTGGGAGCCAAGTTGAACACCTTGGGACACAATACAGTTGGAGCAGTGAACATGTAATACCTGTTTACATCTGGCCAATTGCCAATGGCAATATTGGCAGTACCTTGACCCTCTGTATAATGAGTCATCTGATGAGTAGCGTTCACCAGCAAAATGTCCGAAGCGTCCACACACATACCTGGTTGACGGGCAACATTGGGAAGAATGGGAGGCATTGTTGAGAAATAAGCAATAAGGATATTGTTACTTCCTTCAAACAACTGCACCTGCCATCTCAACAATGAGGGTCTTGAGGTGGAGTTAAAGGTGGACAGGGCGAACTCAATAACACTGATTCGATTAGGCGCTGTTCCGATAATCTCATGATATACATAGCCACTATCCGTAATGAAACCATCACAGCCTAAGAAATTAATCTTCGGATTATTGGCATTGGCATTGGTAGAGGAAAAAGGAGTGGAGTAATTACTCGTGCCTGTTACGACCGAACCCAAACGTAAATTACCATCTGAATTAACGGAAAATTGGGTATATGTATCTTCTCCGAAAGAAAATGCAAAACCAATATCTTGTAAGGAGGAGGCTCGTGAATCACCTGATGTTCCCGAAATAAGTAAAATGGTGTCAGGTGAATTCAAACTTATCCATTGACTAGCGTCAACACCCGTTGAAAAGGTGTAGTCGCTCAAATTTTGCGCCGATATATGCATTGAGAACAAACTCATGCATAAAGTCAGCAAAACAAGTAAAAATTTTTTCATGTTGGTTGTTTTTAGTTTTGTTGAATGTTATTTTATTGATTTATAGTTATTTATATGTTTCAAAACGATATTTTAAACTTCATCTTGCAAAATTACTAAAAAAAATTAAGTGTCATATCGTTGCTCATCATTTTTTTTTCAAAAATTTGCTTCGAACAATTCTGTTTTGCCTCCTTCTCACAATTCAATATTTTTTTGTACCTTTGCGCCCCTAAATTTTAGGAAGTAGTTTCAATAGCTAAGTTATTGATATGGAAGATTTTGAAGCAGAAGAAAAAGAAGCGAAAGATTTAGCGGACCGCTTTAAGTCGATGGTAGATTCCGGCACTTCCGTCTTTTTTGACTCGGAAGAGATGGAAATTATCATCGATGAGCTGATGCGACAGATGGATGTGCCCATGGCTTCCGAAGCCATCGAGTACGCCATCCGCTTGTATCCTTCTGATTCATTTTTCAGAATCCTGCGTGTCAAGAAGATGATACTGGAAATGGAGTTCGACAAGGCCGAACAGGAACTGGAGGTCATTGAAAGCACCTTCCCCCCTACCCCTGAGCTGTATCTCGAAAAGGTGATGCTGGCCCGCATGACCGGCCGCAATACCGACTCTATCAAACTGCTGAAAAAAGCTTTGGATCTGGATCATGAAGACCCCGAGGTGCACTTCCTAATGGCATACGAATTCCTCAAAAAGAGAGATATTCCCCATGCCCTGAAACATGCCGTTTTTGCACTGCAAGAGGACGAGGTCTTCGATGACCAGCTCTTCACTTTTTCTTTCCTGCTGGAAGAAAACCAGCAGTATGAGGACGGCATCGCTTTTTATGAGAAGCTGACTGAGGAATTCCCGATGTACCCCGGCTGCTGGTTCGGACTGGCACTGTCATACAGCTGGCTCAAAGAATACGAAAAAGCTATCGATGCCTACCAATATGTGCTGAGCATCGACGAAAACACCCCTTCCGCCCACTTCAATATGGGCAACTGCTACTACGAACTATCGGAAATCGACAAAGCTTTGGAACATTATCAGGCAGCCTATAATATTGACAACGAAGACTTTAATTCTCTTTGCTGCATGGGTGACTGCTATGCTGCCCAGGAAAACTACGATGAAGCTTTGGTGTATTACCGCAAAGCGCTCAGCCTCAATCCCACCCAGGGAGAAGCCCTGTTGGGCATGGCATCGGTGTTCCGCGAGCAAGGACTGACAGAGGACGCCCGTTTCACCATTGAGCGCGCCATCGCCCACGACCCGCAGAGCTTCAAACTGCTGTTTGAGGCGCTATCTTATTACGACGAGCCGCAACAGATGGCCAAACTGCAAGAGTTTTTCACCACCACCATGCAGCAGGTGGAGAACAAAGAGGATTTCTACCGCTATTTCGTGCATTTCTGCTGCGAAAACGAACTGTACGACTACGCCATTGAGGTGCTGGAACTGCATCAGGCCGACCCGGCCATCACCTTTACCGTGGCCTACTATCTGTCCGCTTTCTATTTCCTTTCCCAAAAAATCAGCAAAGGCTGCGAATACCTGTCCAACGCCCTGCTGATTGACTACGACGGCTACAAGGAATTTCTGGCCATCGATCCTATTCTGGAAACTTTTAACGAAGTCAATGAATTAATAGAACTATACAAACCATGATAAAAAAAATCAGCATTTTCATTTTGTTTTTAATGATTTTCTGCCAGATGAATGCGCAGAACTGCAACGGCATCTCCAGCACAAATCCTACTGACAGCACTATTGTTGTCACAGCGGAAGAGCAGACGGAGGGCTCGTTTGTCATCCGTGTGGTGGACTGGTACAACCACCACCTCAACTATGTGACGGTGACCCTGTTGATGACCATCGAGAGCTCTTTTATTCCCTTCCCCTCGGAAGTGGTGGTGCCGCCGGCAGCCTATCAGGCCTGCAACCCTGACAATGATACCCTGTACGTCACCGAATCACCGTTTGTCAACATCGTTTTGGTGGTGCTGATCGCTACCTTGGGAGCCCTGATCGGAGCCTATATCAACTATTTCCTGTCCCGCTTTTTGGGCCGTCCCATCGTCTATTGGTTTGCCGACAGCAAGTTGGGACATCTGTTGCTCTTAGACAGCGAGAAAGTGAAAAAAGCCGAAGACTACTTCATCGAACATGGCAATTCCTCCACTTTTATCGGCCGTTTGGTGCCGGGTATCCGCCAGCTGATTTCCATCCCCGCAGGTCTGGCCAAGATGAATATCGGGGCATTCACCCTGTACACCATTCTGGGTTCTGGCTCCTGGAACATCATATTGGCCGTTTTGGGCTATGTGGCCCACGGCCAGCAGGACCTCATCAACCAGTACAGCCATGAACTGTCGTACATCCTCTTAGGCTTGGGTGTGCTGTTTATCATCTATTTGGTTTATAAAGGGTTGAAGAAAAAGAAACGTGAAGACGGTAAGGCGTAAAGACGGTGAGACACTCGCTTCGCTCGTTCGTGGAGACGATAATTGCTCTGACGACTTAACATCTTGACGCCTTGACGAATGCACGCAGTGCATGTCTTCCCGTCTCAACGCATAAAAGATAAAAAAATGAAACGTCTCGGTCTCATCGGCTATCCCCTCGAACACAGCTTCTCCCCGGCGTATTTCAAGGAAAAATTCCAGCGGGAAGGCTTGACGGATTACCATTACGAAGCCTTTCCCCTATCCTCTATTGAATTGCTGCCAGAATTCCTGGAGCGACATCCTGATTTGTGCGGTTTTAATGTAACCATCCCGTACAAGGAAGCCATTATTCCCTATTTGGATGAATTAGATGAAGCCGCTGCGAAAATTGGAGCAGTAAATTGTGTGAAAATACAGAGAGATACTGACAAAAACGACAACTGTCAATTGTCAACTGTCAACTATCAACTGTCAACTATCAACTGTCAACTTACTGAGAAGGACTACCGTTTGAAGGGTTATAACACCGATGCGCCCGCTTTTGCCCAGTGTTTGCAAGAGGAGTGGACGCTTCCCTCCAAAGCCTTGGTTTTTGGAACAGGCGGTGCGGCGAAAGCGGTGGCATACGCCCTGCGGCGACTGCACATCGATTTTTATTTTGTTTCCCGGAACAAGCATGATGGGCAGACCATAACTTATTCTGATTTAAATAAGACTCTTTCAGAAAGCCACAAATTATGGATCAATGCCACCCCTGTGGGTATGTATCCTCATATTGAAGAATCGCTGCCGCTTGATTTCTCGGTCATCAGCAGTGAGCACTATCTTTTCGACCTGATATACAACCCCGAGGAGACCGTTTTCCTGAAGCAAGGACGTTTGCATGGGGCCCACACCCAAAACGGAATAACTATGCTTCACGAACAGGCGGAGTTTTCGTGGAAGATATTCAATAATCTATCCGACCACTAAAGAGAATCTCAAACCCAATGCATTGGCAATGAGCATGAATGTGCTGAGTTGCATATCAGTTTGTCCCTGCTCCAGTGCGGAAATATACTCACGTTTTTTCCCGATGCGTTCACCCAGTTGTTGTTGGGTCAACTTCTGACGCTTACGCTCATCACGGAGCAATTCAGCGTAATACCAAGCTTCAGCTTTTGCTTCGAACTCCTTACGGCTGGGACTACCCTTTTTGCCGTATTTCTCATCCAAATGCTGTGACCCTGTTATCAATTCGGCCAATTTCTTTTCATCAAGCTTTGTCATTTTCTTTTCCTCCTTACAAATATTTATTCAAAATCTGTCGAGCGATTTGTATC
>LXOW01349032.1_pt1 | contig 10555 bp, 4 predicted proteins | sample 1368591 | NCBI WGS metagenome assembly LXOW01 (sample SAMN04884650, study PRJNA319009) | bovine gut metagenome | isolation source: Cow rumen | host: Bos taurus | place: Italy: Legnaro (PD) | collected 2014-07-09
GGCTCGGAGATGTGTATAAGAGACAGGTCGGGAGCCTCTTGCACGCGCACTTTGCGCCCTGGCGGATGCCGCGTCCCTGTCTGACGGGGACTCTCCGGGTGCAGAAAGTGCAGAAAGTGCAGCAATTTCTGGCTTACGCAGGGGCGTAGGGTCCAAGATATTCTTTTTGCGCGTATTGTTTGGCTTTTTCAGGAATAATGCTTACTTTTGCAGGCAAGAAACGGAAAGGTATGTTACAGATAGAGATTGACGAGGGCAGCGGGTTCTGCTTCGGCGTGACGACGGCCATTAAGAAGGCCGAGGAGGAACTGGCAGCGGGGGGAACGCTCTACTGCCTGGGTGACATCGTACACAACGGCATGGAGTGTGAACGGCTGCGACAGATGGGGCTGGTGACCATCGACCACGAGGAGATGGCCCGGCTGCACGACGTGAAGGTGCTGCTGCGCGCCCACGGCGAGCCGCCCGCCACCTACGAGCTGGCGCGACAGAACAACATCGAGATTATCGACGCCACGTGTCCGGTGGTGCTACAGCTGCAGAAGCGAATCAAGGAAAAGTATCTGTCGAGGTACGAGGTGCGAGGTACGAGGTGCGAGAATTCTCAGATCGTGATCTTCGGCAAGAAAGGTCATGCCGAAGTGCTGGGACTGGTAGGACAGACGCAGGGCGACGCCATCGTCATCGAGAGCTTCGACGAGGTGACGAGGCTCGACTTCAGCCGCGACATCTACCTGTACTCGCAGACCACGAAGTCGCTCGACGAGTTCCACCGCATCATCGACTACATACAGGAGCACATCGCCCCGACGGCCACGTTCAAGAGTTTCGACACCATCTGCCGCTCGGTGGCCAACCGCATGCCGAGCATCTCGCAGTTTGCCACGCGCCACGACCTGATACTCTTCGTCTGCGGACGCAAGAGCTCGNNGCCGACGCGTGAACCCCAACACCCACCTCGTAGAGGGTCCCGACGAGATTGAGCCCCAGTGGCTGCAGGGCGTCGAGACGGTGGGCATCTGCGGCGCCACCTCTACACCGAAATGGCTTATGGAACAATGCCGCGAGGCGATACAAGCACTATGACAGACAACAGCAAAAGCCTTTATGGGCTCATCATCCAGACGCTGCTCGTGGCCACGACGGCCACTGCGCAAGTAAAAACCACGGTCGGCGAGTTCAGACTGACGGGTCCCTACGCCGTGACAGCACCCCTGGCTGCCGACACCATCGACGTGCAGGGACGACGGTTTGACGCCACTACCCTACTCTCGGCCCTGCCCCTGCAGACAGAACCGCAGGGACGGTTCAGCGGCAGCGTGATACCGTCGCTGACGGACTCGAAGTCGGTGGGCGGCCTGACGTTCTATGTCAACAACAGCGACTACGTCAAAGGCAAGATTCTGATCCGGGGGCCGAAGCACTACAAGCTGTATATCGACGGTGAGGAGCGGCAGGGCAGCGACGAGCTGAAGCTGGCTCCCGAGCACCACACGTTTGACATCCGCTACCTGGCAGAGCCGCGTGACACCGACAGCATCAGCGTCACGTTCGACACGCAGCGGTCCATACAGCCGACCATCGACAAGCGCCATCCCTACATGGTTCACGACCTGACGGACGGACGCCGCGTGCGAGGCACCTCGCTGTCGGCCGACGGACGGTTCGTCTGCGTCAGCTACCAGACCACCGAGCGCGGCGGAAACACGCGGTGGAGCTATGAGCTGCGCGACGTCGGCACGGGCCGCGTGGTGTTGCGCCCCCAGCAGAATATCGTCTGGATGCCCCGGTCGACGGCGTGGATAGAAGAGGAAGAGGAACGCGGCGTGCGCACGCTCTACAAGGTGAGCCCCGCTACCGGCGAGCGCACCGCCTGGGCCGCCGGACTGCCGAAAGGCGACTACAGGATAAGCCCCGACGAGACGTTTATCATCGTCAGCGCCAAGGAGGAGGGTCCCAAGGAGGATGCCGGCGTCTTTGAGGTGCTCGAGATGGATGACAGACAGCCCAACTGGCGCAAGCGCAACTACCTGATGAGCTTCGACGTGAAGACAGGCGTCAGCCAGCGACTGACCTTCGGCCCCCGTGGACAGTATCTCCACGACATCTCGGCCGACAGTCGCTACCTGCTCATCGGCTCAAACTACTCACGACTGGCCAAGCGCCCGACGGAGGTGCAGGACCTCTACCTGCTGGATATGCTGACACAACGGGTGGACACCATCATGCGGTGCGAGGGCTTTATCGGCAGCGCACAGTTCTCGCCCGACGGCAAGCAGCTGCTGATAACCGGCACGCCCGAGGCCTTCGACCGCACGGGCTGCGTGCTGGCGGCCGACAAGACACCCAGCATGACAGAAAACGAGCTGTTCGTCTATGACCTGGCGACCAAGGCGATAAGCCCCGTGACTCGCGACTTCGACCCGTCGATCGAGAAGGTGGTATGGGCCCGTCACGACGGTCAGATATACTTCTCGGCCGAAGAGCGCGACTACGTCAACCTCTACACGATGAACCCCAAGACGAGGAAGATCACACAGCTGCCCACCGAGGGCGACTATGCCTACCGCTGGAGCATGGCCAGCCATGCCGGCACGATGACCTACCTGTCGTACAAGACGATGGAGCCAGCATCGGCATACACAGCCACCATCAACACCGCCAGCAAGAAGCCACTGACCAAGAGCCTCAGGATATTCGACGGCAGGACGGCACTGGGCGATGCCGAGACAGGCACCTGCCGCGACTGGAACTTCAAGAACACGAATGGCGACACGGTCTACGGACGACTGTATCTGCCGAAGGATTTTGACGCGACGAAGAAATACCCCATGATCGTCTACTACTACGGAGGCTGCTCGCCCGTCTCGCGCTACTTCGAGTCGCCCTACGCGCCACAGATGTGGAACTCGCTGGGGTATGTCGCCTACATTCTGCAACCCAGCGGCTGCACGGGCTTCGGACAGGAGTGGGCCTCGCGCCACGTCAACACGGCCGGCGGTGCGCCCGACAAGAACGGCACCGTCGCTGGCGGCACACCGGCAGGCGACATCATCGAGGGCGTGAAGCGCATCTGTCAGGAGCACCCCTTTATCGACGCCACCAAGGTGGGCTGTATGGGTGCATCCTACGGCGGATTCATGACACAATACCTGCAGACCGTCACCGACATCTTTGCCGCCGCCGTCAGCCATGCCGGTATAGCCAACCACACCAGCTACTGGGGCGAGGGCTACTGGGGCTATAACTACAGCGAGGTCAGCATGGCCAACAGCTATCCCTGGAGCCACCGCCAGCTGTATGTCGACCAGTCGCCGCTGTTCAATGCCGACAAGATTCACACGCCGCTGCTGCTGCTGCACGGCAATGCCGACACCAACGTGCCGCTGATAGAGAGTCTGCAGATGTTCACCGCCCTGAAGCTGCTGGGGCGCGAGGTGGCGCTGGTAGAAGTGGAAGGCGAGAACCACCACATACTCGATTACCACAAGAAGGAGAAGTGGATAGCCACACAGATGGCGTGGTTTGCCAAATGGTTAAAGGGCGACCCCACATGGTGGGACGCCCTCTATCCGAAGAAGAATCTGTAACTACCGGCGGTTCAGGAAGTCCGTAACTACTGACGGTTCAGTGCCGGACCGATGTACGAGGGCTGCAGGCCGCCGCAATCGATGATGACGCGCTGCACCATCTGTCCGGCGTCGCCCTGCAGATACAGGCGATGGTGTGGGCGCGACTTGTCGAGGGCAAAGCGCAGCCGACAGGCGACGCCGTTGCGCATGACCTGATCCTTCCACGTGCGGTCGTACTCCTTGAACTTATTCTCGAAGACCTGTAGCGATGAGCCGTCGACGCCGACGCTCACACGGTTCGGACAGCCCTTGTAGAGGGGCCAGAAGGGAACGGTGTAGAGCACGATGTCGACAGAGTCGGCGGTACAGTCGAACGCATACTCGATGGATGCCGCCGTGGCATCTGCCGGTTTGGCGGGGTCGCCAAACTGAACGACCTGTCCGTCGTAGCCAATGCCACGAACGAGGCGAATGCCAGCCTTGGCGTTCTCAAACTGTGCGAGGTCGACGACATGGCATCCCGTCGGCTGCTGACCTCTGAACGGTGTCAGCACCACAGGGCGCTCGCCAGCGCCATCGGTATAGGTGACGGCGGGTTTCTGGTAATACTGTGCCGACTTGGTAAAGCTGGTCGACAGCGCCATCATGTAGTTCCACTTTCCTCCGAGCAGCTTGTTGTAGCGGCTGTTGAGGGCGTTGATGCTGTCGTAGGCCTGCTCCATCTGGCGTGCAGCCCAGTTGGCTTCGGCCAGCCGTCCCTGTGCCAGCAGCTCCTGGTTGAGCTGGGCCATGAGGAACTTACGGTTCATCTGGCAGGCGGCCTGCACGGGGAACTGCAGCAGCTCATAGCAGGCGGCGGCAGCAGCCTCGTCCACCGTGGCTGCCAGGCGTTCCACCTCGTCGCTGATGCGCTGGTAGTCGGCCAGGCGCTGCTGGGCCTCGTCGTAGTGGTGGAAGGAGTACTCGGTGGGTTTCAGTCCGGTGTGGGCCTTGTCGTCCCACTGGTATTCCCAGCCCATGAACTCGGGCTTGCGGCTCCAGGCCAGGCGGTAGTAGTCGTCGAGGATGGGCTGCAGGGTGGAGGGCTGGAGGCGGAGGGTGCGGGCGAGGAAGTCGGCCTGGTGGCGGTAGGCTTTGTCGATGGGGAAACCATCGACCGCTGTAGCGGCGGGGGCAGTGGCCGAAGCGGCGGGGCTATTGACCGCACTGGTGGGACCGGCCCACGCCAGGTCGAAGAACGTCTGCATGCCCAGTTCCATGGGTTTGATGTCGCCGACGTTCAGCAGCCAGTAGCGGTCGGCACCGGTGTCGTAGGCTTTCTTCAGTTCCTCGTACATCAGCACGGGCGGCGTGGTGTTGAGCCACAGGTAGTCGTGGGGCGCACCCAGATAAGAGAGGTGGTAGTAGACACCGCTGCGGCCCGCGCGCTTCTGCTCCTCGGGGTTCGACACGCGCTTCATGTAGCCGTAGTTGTCGTCGACCCATACCAGCGTGATGTCGTCGGGCACCTGCAGGCCGTTCTCGTAGATGTCCATCGTCTCCTTGTAGGGGACGAAGATTTGGGGAGGGAGACCCACCCCCACCCCATTCCTGGAAGGGAAGGGAGTATAAGCATTGTGCTTCTTGAGCAGTTCTCGCTGCTCCTTGATGACGCGCTCGATGAGTGGCACGCGCTCTGCCATCGGCAGGTTGCCCTTCAGGCCCTCGTCGTGTACGCCGCGCATGGCTACGGTGTAGATGTTCTCATACTGTGCAGCCTCAGCAAGGCGGTCGTCCCACTTCTTCCAGATGACGTCGCGGTTGGTCTTGTAGTTCCATTCACCGTCGCGCTTGCTGTCCCACTCGCTCTTGGCGGCGTTGTTCAGAAGCAGCGGCTCACAGTGGCTGGTGGTGACGATGATGCCGAACGTATCGCAGACAACCTTGCTCTCCGGATGGCTGTAGAACGCCCCCGTGCAGGAGTGCATGGCCGGTGCCAGCATATTGGCCTTCAGGCGCAGCAGCAGCTCGCAGACGCGGGCATAGGTGCGGGGGCCGATGTCGCCCAGCTCGCGCTCGTAGTTCTTCGCTGCCCAGGGCTTCAGTCCCCAGTCCTCGTCGTTGATGAAGATGCCACGATACCTGACGGCCGGGGCTGCCGAGGCGTAGTCGGCGGTGACATAGAGCGCGTCGCGATGACCGACGGGCACATCGGCCCACCAGTACCATGGCGAGACGCCCATCTGCTCGCTCAGTGTGAAGACACCGTAGGCCGTGCCGCGGCGGTCGCTGCCGACGACGAACAGTTGTCCGTCGACAACGCGTATGACGAACTGCTCCCAGCCGCCACGGATGGCCGACACGTCGAGACGGCCGCGCTTGACGAGGCGGTCGACGTAGGCGTTATGGCCGAGGGTAGCGATGACGACGGAGCCCTTGGCGGCCTTGGTAGCCAGCTGCGGACGGATGCCCGTGACGCGGCACACGTCGTCGGCAAAGAGGTTGGCGACTCGCCGGACAGTGGGCGACTCCTGGGGAGCCACGCTGACGGTTGCCGCCCGGCCATTCGTACAGAGAGCGAAGGCTCCCCCCTCGCTACTGACCGACAGCTGCTGGCCAGCCGTCGCGGGGAGCACGGCTGCCAGCAGCAGGGTCATCATCAGAATTGTCTGCTTCATCATTTTATTTCACAATGATTTTCTTTCCGTTCAAGATATAGATACCGCCGCGTACAGGCCGGTAAACCTTCTGACCGTTCAGGTTGTAATACACGCCGTCGGCAGGCAACTGGCGCACACCGTCGACAGAGGTATGGACGGCAGAGGTCAGCCAGACACCTCGCAGGACGACAGTTCCCGACTGCACCTTCAGGGCATTCAGGTGGGTGACGTCGTCAATGCGCACATTGTCTCGATTGGTCGTGCTGTTGCGGAGGTCGGCCAGCGGCACTACGATAGCCTGCAACGAGGCATCCCAGTAGGGATCCCACTCGTCGAACGAGACAATGATCTGCTTGTACTCGCCGTGGTCGGTCTGACGGTTACCCAGGATGCGCAAGTCGCCACCCGTTCCGCGGAGCACCAGATAGTCGTAGCCGCCGAGGTCGGCATAGAGGTTATAGCCCACGGAACTGAAGCCCGCGGCGACACCGCCATTGCCAATGCTGGCATTCAGGTTGAGCTCGGCGCCGGGATCCTCGACGGTGATGCGGGCCGTGGCGTCGGTCTTATCCCACTGGTGGAAGAGCGATGCCGTCAGCGGCACCCATCCGTCGGGCACGTCGAAGTCGTCCATATTGACCAGGGCGAGGATGCTGTTCAGCACAATGCCGGAGCGGTAGGGGAAGTAGTTGTTGAGCAGTCGGCCACGCTCCTTCATATAGGCATCGTCGACGGTAAACACACGGTTCGAACCGTAATATGACGGCTGCGGCCGGACGTCACGGCGGAAGTCGCCCCAGCGTGCCGACTCGGCATAGAGCGCCTTGTCGATGGTGTGGTAGAGACTGTCCCAGACCTCACGCACCGAGCGCTCGCCCAGATAGCCGTCGTCGGCGAGCAGCTCCTTGGCGCGGCGCTGATACTTCTTGGCGAAGGTCGGGTTGAGCAGCAGGTTGTGGAACATGCCCGTCGGGAAGCTGTTGCCGTTGTTCTTGTTGAGGTTGTTCTCGTTGACGTTCTCGAAGATAATCTCCGAGTCCCAGCAGAGAAACTGGAAACCGCTACTGGCCACCGAGTCGTTGTTATGACGGCGGATGGCATACCAGTTGTGGTGATCCCAGTCGGTGTTGCCCGCATACTGGTTGATGAGCATATAGTCGATGAAGTTGTCGATGTCGAGCAGGGTGTCCAGCTTCTGGTAGTAGACATCGTCGGCAGCGCGTGCCGCGGTCTGCGTCATCTGGTCCCAGGCATCGAGGGTGCCCTCGGCAGCCTCGATATGGTTGCCGCCGTCCTCCTCGATCTTCACCACGTCGATCTCAGGTTTCTTGCCGCCCAGGTGGTCCTTGCCGAACTGGTCGTCGACACGCTCGGCGACGTTGTAGATGCCCCAGTACATACCGTTGAGGAAGAGGTTGACATAGAGAGCGTTAACGCTCGTGCGGCCGATGCGGCGCTGCATACGGCGCGCCCATACGTCACGGGTGTACTGCGCCTTCTCGCGGTTGCCCTCGGCCCAGTGCTGCCAGGCATTGCCGAAGTGGCAGCGCAGCACCAGCTGGTCGAACTTCGAGGGCTGGTCCTCGCCGTAGAGCGGATACTTCAGGGTCTTGGGGCCATACTGCTCCTTGAAGACCAGACGGAACGAGTGCTTGGGATTCTTCTCAGCCAGACGACCATGTCCGCCGTGCAGACGGACACCACACGACGTGGTGAGGTCGTGCTGCTGAGGACCGCCGAAGAGCTCGACAAAGGCGGGACGCGTCCAGCCGTGACCGGTGGCGTCGCCCACAGGAGGTCCGGTGTAGATATAGATGCCGCCGTGGTCGGGGTCGGTACTATGGCTGAAAAAGTTGTCCTTGTCGGACATGATGCTCAGTATAGGCAGCTGCTTGATGCCGTCGATAATCTTCGAGCGCACCGTTGGGTCACTCGTCATGTCGGGATCCATCTCGTAGTCGGCGATGGCCGTGCCCCACTCCTGGGTATAGCTGCCCCACTCTGCCGGGTAGCCCTCGGGATTGTTGGGCTGCGAGAGCACCGAACCGATGAAGATATAGCTGGCAGCACTCTGACTGGCGATGACGGTGCCCTTCACCTCGGCTGCCCGCAAGAGGGTCGTACCGGTCAACTTGATCGGTCCCGTATAGACGCGACTCGACGTCGTCGGCTCGCTACCGTCGGTGGTATAGCGTATGGTGGCCGCCGCATCGTCGCTGACGATGGCTACGTCGAGGCTGCTGACTTCGTAGAGCCCGTGCGGCTGACTGAAATGGAGCTGTGCAAAAGCTGTCGCCGACAGGAAGCACAGCAGGAGGACATGGCTGATTCTTCTCATGTTTTATTTGTTAAGGTATTTACGACCATTGATGATGACGATGCCCCGGTAACCGGCGTCGACAGGCGTACCCATCAGGTTGTGGGGCTTCGATGCGTCGGATGTCGCCTTGGGCGCACCGACGGCTGTCGTCACGATGGGCAGCACGGCATCCGACAACTGGCTGGGGGCGTAGGCCACAGCGCCAGAACCCTGGAACGTCACCGTGCCCTGTGCCTCTACCAGCAGGGGCTGGCCTGCCGGTAACGTGCCGCTGACGGGCTCGGCCTTCAGGTCGGCGGTCAGCGTATAGACGCTGGCGCCCTGAGGCACGGCAGCCGCAAACGGCAACTGTACGATGTGCTGACCGTTGACAGTGCAGGTATAGGTGGCGGCAGTAGCCGTGAACGACGTGGCAGGACGGAACGTGCCCCACGCCTCGTTGACGGTCAGCAGGTCGCAGACCGTGCCCTTCACCACGTTGGCCCCCGTCAGACTGCTACCCTCGGCGACGTAGACCACGCGGTTGCTGTTCTCGAGCCACGGCAGGGTCGTGGGCAGGGCGGTGACGGCGGTCATGTCGATGCTGGTGCACGACGGGTCGGTCGTATAGTCGAGCACATGACCGTCATCGGCCACGTAGGCGCCGCTGAGTGTCCCGGCATAGAGGTTGTCGCCGCCGGTGAGGAAGACGGTGTCGAAGGCGAACTTCAGGTTCGACGACCAGTTGTTATTGGTCAGCGAGATAAGTCCCGTGCAACCGTCGGCCAGCGTGGCCGTCGAGAGGTCGAACACCCACTGGAAGTTCTCGTGGGTGGGGAACTCCATATCGCCGTAGTTGTGGGTGGCCACCTGGCCCTGACTGTTGACGTAGGTAAGCGTGGTCTGAGACGACGAGTAGTTCAGGTTCGACGTGAGCGTCTTCACGTCAAACACCAGCCGACTCATTCCCTCGTCCAGCTTCACATAGCCGCTGGCGGCGTTGGTGCGGCTCGATATCAGCGGATTGCTGTGGTCGAAGGTCTTGGTCTTCCCCGACAGTTTATAGGCAGTGCCGAAGGTCGTCTTGGTTGCCGTCAGGTCGTCAATGCGCTTGCGGTCGTAATAGCTGACGCTGCCCGTCATGTTCGACGGCTGGCGGTCGCGCGACTTCACGAACAGCACCGTCATCACGCTCTGGGCCTCGATGGTGGCCGAGGGGCGACAGGTCTCCGTCGCCTGTGTCAGCGTCTTCGACTGGTTGTTCTTGGTCTTCGAGGTGATGACGCTCTTTCCCGTCAGGGTGTAGAAGGGCAGGTCGAATGTCAGGTCGGTGACGTTGTCGGTGTTGTTGGCCATCACGGCCACCACGGTGTCGCCCGTCTGCGAGAGATAGGCCGAGCCCTCCACACCGCCGGGGAAGCTGGCGTCGATGCGCGTCATGCCGGTGACATACTTGGCGAAGTGCGACATGATATAGCCGCGCTTCGTAACGATACCGCTACTGCCGGCACCGTTAGTACCGTCGCCCAACAAAGCATAATAGCGCTTGGCGGTGTAATGTATCCAGGCGTTGAAGTCGCCCAGCATACAGGTGTTGATGGCGCGGAAGAAGTTGAAGAAGTCTTTCGAGAAGTCGAAGTTGCGCTTGACATTGTTTTCGTTCTCGATCCAGTTGATGAGGTACTCCGTCATCCATATCTCCTTGCCCTTCTTGGCCAGGTTCTTGTAGGCCGACTGCAAGCCGCCATACTGGTGGGTGCCGTAGATGTCGAAACCTTTCAGCGTCTCGGTGTTGTTCAGCGCGTTGGAGTATTGGTCTTTGTCGCCGAGCGTCTCGGGTGCCATCACCTTGCAGCTGATGGTCGGGCCGTAGGTTCTGACGAACTCAGCCATCTCGCTGGCCGACCACAGGCAGCCGGCATAGGTACAGGGCCAGTCGGGCTCGTTCTGGATGGAGATGGCGTCGAGCTCTACACCGTTCTGGCGCAGATACTGCACGTAGTCCTCCAGATACTGTCTCTTATACACATCTGACGCTGCCGACG
>LXOW01371445.1_pt1 | contig 10555 bp, 12 predicted proteins | sample 1368591 | NCBI WGS metagenome assembly LXOW01 (sample SAMN04884650, study PRJNA319009) | bovine gut metagenome | isolation source: Cow rumen | host: Bos taurus | place: Italy: Legnaro (PD) | collected 2014-07-09
CTTCTCGGCGCGTTCGGCACGGTCGCCGCGATGGGCGAGATGGGCGACGCGTCCGTGCTCGCTGACGACATCGGCAAGGCGCTCGTCACGACGGTGGCGGGCCTCGCGGTGTCCATGCCCTGCCTCTTCGTCTTCGGGCTCATCAAGAACCGCCTGAACCTCTACGCCGTCCTCCTCGAGGAGGAGGTGGCAGACCTCGTCAACCAGCTCTTCGTGAGGAAGTGAGGGGGTCCGCATGGCCGTCAAGTACGAAGAAGAGGAGAAGCCCGAGGTCCAGCTGACCTCGATGATGGACTGCATCTTCCTCATGCTCATCTTCTTCCTGGTCTCAAGCCAGCTGAAGAAGATCGAGAAGGAGATTCCGATGGAGCTGCCCGAGTCGAACGCGGCGAAGGACGTCAAGGCGACGCCCGACCTCGTGACGGTGTCGGTGAACGCGAAGGGCGACCTCTTCGTCAACTCCAAGCCCGTCGGGCCCGCGGGCCTCAGGTCCGCGCTCCAGGCCGCCGCGAAGGAGAACCCCGACCGGCGCATCCGCATCAACGGCGACGTCTTCGCGCCGTTCCGCTCGATCGTCCAGGTGCTCGACGCCTGCCAGCAGGAGAAGCTGACGGTCGTCGGCATACACACCGCCGACGGAATACAGAAATGAACGCCAGGCTCTTTTCGGACGAGATACGCGAGCGCGAGCGCCGCAGGCGCCGCAAGGACCTCCTCTGGAGCGTCGCGTCATTCGTCCTGCACGTGGCCGTCTTCGCCGCCATCGTCATGATGACGCCGGTGAAGAGCCTCGTCTTCGACAAGGAGAAGAAGAAGGCGAACCCCGCGGCGGACCTCTCGGCGGACCGCATCGAGCAGATCGCCGACTCCCTCTCGCAGGCGCGCATCAACGAGCTCCTCAGGCAGCTCGAGGCGCTGCAGGCCGTCCTGCACAACATGGACCTCATGAAGGAGGAGCTGCAGAAGGACTACGACGCCTTCGCCGCGAAGTCCGCCGAGAGCCTCAAGGAGACTCTCGCCAAGACGCTCGACGAGGTCGAGGCCGCGCAGAAGGAGGCGACGGCCGAGCAGTCCCCGATGATCGGCAAGGTCGAGAAGATGCTCGCGGAGGAGAGGCTGGACCTCACTGACGAGGCGCGCTCGAAGTGGCTCTACGCCGCCGCGGACGAGCTGATCATGTCCGCCGGCGACAAGGTCGCGGGCGCTCAGGCGCGCGCGGGCAACGCGCTCGACCGCATCCAGGTGCAGGCCGAGTTCGGCGGCTACCGCAAGACCGCCGAGGCGTCCGGAAAGGTGCGCGACGCCCAGATCGAGGCCGCGACGATGCAGAACCAGGCCCAGAAGGAGGCCTCGGAGATCGGCTACCGGATGGGCGACATGCGCGGACGCGTCAAGGACCTCGAGAACCACGAGAAGTGGCTCGGCGAGCAGCGCGAGCGCCTGCAGAAGGCCGAGGCCGAGCGCAAGGACGCCGAAGTCCAGCTCGCGGACGCGACGAAGCTCCGCGACGAGGCCGAGCGCGCGAGGAACGACGCGCAGTCCGAGGAGCGCCGCCTCCGCGACGAGGCCGGGAAGGCGAACGCCGAGGCCAAGGCCGCGCGCGACGAGGCGGGGCGCCTCGCAGGCGAGCTGAAGGCCGCGCGCCGCGCGCTCGAACAGGCGAAGAAGGAACGCGACCGCGCCGAGAAGGCGAAGAAGGGAGGCGCGTGATGAGGGCTTTCGCAAGGATTTTCGCGGCAGCCGCGGCGCTCGCCGCGTGCACGGCGCTCGCGGACGGCGAGCAGCAGAAGGTCGACGACCTCGAGCGGAAGATACGCGAGATGGAGGAGCGCATCGCCAAGGCCAACAAAAAGGCCGAGGACGCCGCCGCGAAGGCGCGCGAGCTCGGCGCGAAGGCCGAGGAGTTCAAGCGCACCGCAGGCGACCGCGGAAGGGCGTTCAACGACCAGCGCGGACGCGCCGACCGCGAGAAGCGCAGGCTCGACGGAAACGTCCGCACCTCCGACGACGCGAAGCGCCGCATCGCCGACCTCGAGAAGAAGGTCGGCGAGCGCAAGGCGTCCGTGAAGAGCCTGGAGGACCTCCGCAGGACCACCGTGAACGAGGAGCAGGTCGAGAAGCTCCGCCGCGCCACCAAGGCGCAGGAGGACATCGCCGCGCGCATCGAGCTCCTGCGCAGGATACTCGAGAACGACGAGCCCGAGCAGCAGAAGCTCGTGCAGGAGAACCGCCAGGAGAACGAGCTCGTCACGAAGGACGCGACCACGATGAAGATGGTCGACGCATTCGAGCTCGCGAAGCAGATCGAGACGGAGATCACGGAGTCGTACAAGGACATCAAGGCGACGCAGACCGCGATCGAGCGCAAGATGAGCTTCGAGGCCGCGCAGAAGATCACGGACGTCGCGAAGGCCGTGCGCATCGAGGCGAACCGCGAGGTCATCGAGGACAACCCGCGCACGAAGGAGGCGCTCGACGCGCAGAAGGTCGCGCAGACCGAGGTCGTCCGCGAGACGGACAACATCGTCGAGACCGCCGTCGCGATGATGCAGGAGGCGCTCGAGATCGTGAAGCCCGACGACGGATCCAAGGCCGAGATCAAGGGCACCCACCCGAAGGTCGTGCAGTGGCTGCAGGAGAAGGACTTCGAGAAGCGCGCCCAGGAGGAGGAGCAGCAGAAGCGCCTCGAGCAGATGGCCGCGCTCGCCGACTACCAGGTCGCGATCACCGCCGCCGCCGCGGAGAACGAGGAGGAGCGCGCGAAGGACCTCACGAAGGTCGCGGAGAACGTCGAGGAGGTCAAGAAGAACACCGAGACCGCCGACGCGATGCAGGCGAGCGGCGCCGAGAAGGCGCGCTTCAACGACGCCGGCGGAAAGCTCGTCCCGCTCAACACGAAGATGCAGGAGCTCGTCGGCGGAAACGTCATCCGCTTCACCGAGAGCGCCTCGAAGGACGGCATCCCCGCGAAGTGGATGTACGTGCAGGACTGGTACGTGATAGGCCCGTTCCCCAACCCCGACCGCGTCAACCTCAGGCGCAAGTTCCCGCCGGAGTCCGTCGTGGACCTCGACGCNNACAACGCGGAGGAGTACGGCATCTGGTATGCCTACGCCGAGGTGTTCGCCGACACCGCCTGCGACCGCTGGATCGCAGTCGGTTCCGACGACCGCAGCGACATCTGGGTGAACGACGCGCCCGTGTGGGGCTCCTCCAACAAGCTCAAGAGCTGGCGCATCGACGAGGGCTACCGCCGCATCCACCTGAACAAGGGGCGCAACCGCATCCTCGCCCGCATCGAGAACGGATGGCACGCGCTCGGATGGTCCGTAAGCATCGCCCTCGACGAAGGCGAGCTGGCCGAATAGCCCCCGCCGTCTGTGGCATGATCCGTGGCATGAGAAAGTCATTCGCAATATGCGCGGCCATCGCGCCGCTCCTCGCCCTCGCGGCGTCCGCCGAGGAACCGGCGGAAAGCGGATGGTACGCCGGCGGCGCCGCGCAGCTCGTCCTCCCGCAGGGCGGCTCGCGCATGCGCCGCCTCGGCGGAGGCGCNNCTCGCCGCGCGCGCCGTGTGGCACCTGCACGGATGGGAGGAGTTCGACATGCTCTTCGGCTACGAGCGTTTCGACCCGTTCCTCTCCGCCGGCGCGAAGGGCTGGATCCACGACGGACAGGTCGGGCCCTCCGCCGGACTCGGCGCGTTCTACTACCTGACCGACGACTGGGCGCTCAGGTTCGACGCCGAGGCGACGCTCGGACTCGACACCCGCGTCGAGACGGTCTATTCGATTTCCGCGGGAATTCAGTATTTCTTTTGACACATGACCAACCAACGCGAAGAATGGTATGACAGCAAGGCGAAGGTGGCGGTCACGATAGTGGACGTCACCGCGGCGGCGCAGGCGCTTGCGCGCGGACACCTCTGCGGTCCGACCAGCGCCTACTTCCTCTCGCGCGCCCTCGCGTCCGCCGCGCTCCTCGGCGCGGAGATGTCCGAGAAGGACGAGACGCTCATCCTGCAGATGAAGTGCGAGGGTCCCCTCGGCGGATTCAACGTCGAATGCACCGCGGCTGGGACGCTCAGGGGCTACACGGAGAAGAAGACGCTCGACGACTTCGACGGACTCGGCACGCCCGACGTAAGGAAGGTCGTCGGCAAGCGGCAGGTCCAGGTGACGCGCTCCGTTCCCGGACGCATAATCTCGCAGGGGATATCGAATTCGCTCGACGGCTACCTCGCGGGCTCGCTACAGCGCAAGGCCGTCATCTACACCGAGGCGTCGGTGAGCGACGACGTCGAGATACTCGAGGCGCGCGGCGTGATGGTCGAGGAGATGCCGGACGCGAGCGGCACCGGGGTCCTTTCCGTCGACCTGCTCGGCAAGTCCCGCGCCGGCGCGCTCGCGGTCTCGTCGCGGAACATCCTCGCGAAGCTCGGGCTCAAGAACGCCGAGCTGCGCCGCACGACGCCGCTCTCCTTCGCCTGCCGCTGCTCTCCCGACCGCGCCGTCGCGATGCTCGCGGCCCTCTCGCCAGAGGAGCGCGCGTCGCTTCCGCCGACGATCGACGTAACCTGCCACATGTGCGGCAGGACGTTCAGCGTCAGGACATCCTGACGTCGAGCCGACGGGCGTCAGGCAGCGCGGCGCGGAAAATGGTATAATATCCGGCAAAACTTCAAGGAGCATACACAATGGCGGCAATATACGAATATACGGGAGTGGTCGAGAAGATTCTCCCGACGCAGACCTTCGCGAGCGGATTCACCAAGCGCGACATAGTAATGACGGACGACGTCGGCACCGAGTCGAAGTGGCCCAACCACATCGCCTTCACCTTCAAGAAGGACTCCGCCTCCATCCTCGACACCGTAAAGGAGGGCCAGCGCGCGAAGATACGCTTCGCCATCGACGGACGCGAGTGGACGAATCCGCAGGGGCAGGTCAAGTACTTCACCGACCTCACCGGCCTCAAGCTCGAGGTCCTCAACGCCGACGGCTCCTCGACCGAGCCCGTCCCGGCGCCTGCCGAGCCCGACTTCCCGGACGATCCCGGAGCAGTCGACGACATGCCTTTCTGACCACGTGAACTGGCGGGAAACAATCACAAAGTCCTCGGCCTTCCTCGATGCGAAGGGAGTGCCAGACGCCGCGGTGGCCGCAGAGCTGCTCGCGGCGCGTCTTCTAAGGACGGGCCGCGGCACACTTGCCGCGCATCTCGACAAGGACGTCGGCGAGAAGTACATAGAGGCGATGCGGCGCGGACTCGCCCGCCTCGCGAAGGGCGAGCCGGTCCAGTACGTGATCGGCGAGTGGGATTTCCGCCATCTCACGCTAAAGTGCGACCGCCGCGCGCTCATTCCGCGCCCCGAGACCGAGGAGCTCGTCACGCGCGTGCTGGCGTTCCTTTCGTCCGGCGGGCGGACGGGCGGCGACGTTCCCCTCGTTGTCGACGTAGGGACCGGAACGGGCGCGATAATCCTGTCGCTCGCGCAGGAGTACAGGGGCGAGGCGGCGTTCCTCGGGACGGACGTCTCGGAGGACGCCATAGCGCTCGCGAAGGAGAACGCCGAGCGGTGCGGACTGTCCGGAAAGGTGAAGTTCGCCGTTGCGGACGGGCTGGACGACTTCGACGAGCCGGAGTGCGTGGACGTCATCGTGTCGAATCCGCCGTACATCGAGAGCGCGGTGTGCGACACGCTCGATCCGCGCGTAAGGGACTACGAGCCGCGCCTCGCGCTCGACGGCGGCGCGACGGGGCTGGACTTCTACGACCGCTACCTCGGCGACGCGCTGAACGTCCTGAAGCCGGGCGGCGCGGTGTTCTTCGAGATCGGCGAGGGGCAGGGTGCGGCCCTCGCGAAGCTGATGGCGGACTACGGCTTCTCGCAGGTGAAGGTCGAGAGGGACTTCGCCGGACACGACCGCTACGCGTCNNATGATCGAGGCGTCGCGCCTCGCGCGCGTCAGGGAGCTTCAGACGGCGCTCACCAAGGCGGCGGCCGAGAACGGTGCGCTGCGCGCCGAGAACGAGATGCTCCGCGCGCACTTCGACCTCGCGCTCCTCGCCGCCGGAGACCTCGCGGCGCTTCCGCCGGAGGGGAGGCTCGTCATAGTCGACGGATGGAACATGATCCTCGGGGCGCAGAAGGAGGCGCGCGACCGCGCGGACCTCCTCGCGCAGGCGAAGGCGCACGTCGCGGAGAATCCGGCGGACTTCGTGTGGATCGTCCTCGACGGGCCGCGGGCGTCGTCCTTCGTGGACGGACGCGTGCGCGTCTCCTACACCGGGGGTTCGGGGGCGCACCGCGCGGACAGGCTTGTGTGCGACTTCCTGCGCATGGCCCGGCTCCGCGGCGACCTCTCCCGCATAACGGTGCGCACGAACGACAAGGACTTCCTGAAGGAAGTCAAGCGCCTGCGCGCCTGAAAATTTACCGAAAAATCGCGTTCGCTATTGACCGCCGCGGTGATTTGCGGTAAAATATCAGAAAAATGGTCAAGGAAGGCTAATAGCATAATGTGGCGCCAAAAACTTCAGTCGCTATTTTCAACTGACATCGGCATCGATCTCGGCACGGCGAACTCGCTCGTGTACGTGAAGGATCGCGGCATCGTGCTGCGCGAGCCTTCCGTCGTCGCGATCCAGACTGGCTCCAAGCGCGTCCTCGCCGTTGGCTCCGAGGCCAAGCGCATGCTCGGCCGCACGCCCAGCAACATCTACGCGAGCCGTCCGATGAAGTCCGGCGTCATAGCCGACTTCGACATCACCGAGGCCATGCTCGCGTACTTCATCAACAAGGTGCGTCCGAAACGCTTCTGGTCGAAGTACGCGAAGCCGCGCATGGTGATCGCGGTGCCCTCCGGCATAACGGAGGTCGAGAAGCGCGCCGTCGAGGAGGCCGCGCGCAACGCGGGGGCGGGGCCCGTATTCCTCGTCGAGGAGCCCATGGCCGCGGCGATCGGCGTGGGCCTTCCCGTCAGCGAGCCAGAGGGCTCGATGATCGTCGACATCGGCGGCGGCACGTGCGAGGTCGCCATCATATCGCTTGCGGGCATAGTCCACAGCGACTCCGAGCGCGACGCCGGGGGCGATGCGATGGACGAATGCATCATGAGGTACATCCAGCGCGTATACAACCTGCTCATAGGCGAGCGGATGGCCGAGATGATAAAGATCGAAATCGGGAGCGCGTTTCCCCTCGGCGAGGAGAAGACGCTCGAAATCAAGGGCAGGGACATCGTGGCGGGGTTGCCGAAGACTTTGACGATAACCTCCGAGGAAATAAGAGAGGCTCTGAAGGATCCGGTCAGCAAGATCGTGGACGCGGTTCGCGCGACGCTCGACAAGTGCGAGCCGGAGCTCGCGGCGGACCTGGTGGACCGCGGGCTTGTGCTGTCGGGAGGCAGTTCGCAGCTGAGGGGCTTGGACAAGCTCCTTTCGCAGCAGACGGGCCTTCCCGTGACGCTGGCGGAAGATCCGCTTTCCGCCGTTGCGGAAGGCACGGGCATGGTGATGAGCGAACTCGACTTCCTCGAGAAGAACAAGAAATCGTAAGGTTTTCGGCAAGTCCCGTCTGGAGGGCTTGCAGGGGTGAAGGCAAGGACAACCGGAACATACGCGCTCATCGCCCTCGCGGCGGTGATGACGGCGGTCGTGTGCTTTTCGCGCGCGGCCGGCGTCGAGGCGATGTATCCGTTCCAGAGGGCCTGGCGCGCGGTATCCGACAAGGTCGGCTCGCGCATCTCCGGCGCGTGGCGCGGCGCGGCCGCGAGCGCNNCTCGACTACTCCGAATCCGCCCGCGGCGCATGGTTCGCGGCCGGAGTGCTCGCGCGCTCGAGCGCGCTCGCCGCGGGGCGGCACGTGCTGCGCGCGGACAAGGGCTCTCTCGCCGGCGTGGCGGAGGGCGCGGTGGTGTCGGTTCCCGAGGGGCTTGTAGGGCGCGTCGTCTCGGTCACGCCGCACACCTGCGAGATACTTCTCGTGACCGACCCGTCGCTGAAGGTCGCGTGCGAGGTCGCGCTTCCGGGGGGGGATTTCCTCCGCGGGACGCTTGCTGGCGGATCTGACGAGCGGCTCGCCCTAAGGCACATCTTGTCCAAGGCGGAGGTCCCGCCGAGGAGTCCGGTATTTACATCAGGTCTCGGAGGGGTCTTCCCCAAGGGGATCGCGGTCGGCACTTTGCTTGAGGTCCGTCAGGACCGTGATTCGCCAAGGCGCGAGGGTGAGGTGCTTCCGGCCGTCGACTTTTCGACGCTGAAGGACGTCTTCATCCGCCGTGAAAGGTAGCGTCGTCCAGTTCGCTTTCATCCTTCTCGCGCTCGTCTTCGGCGGGGCGCTCGAGAGCGTGCTGCCGTCCGTCTGGGGTCTCTCCGTGCCGGTTCTCCTCGGCGCCGCGATATTCTTCGCCACTGTCACCCGCGCGCCCGTCTGGATCTTCGCGGCCGTCGCGGCCGGGGCGCTGGAGGAGTCGGTCGCCTCGCTCCCTCCCGCGACGGCGATAGTCTTCTTCGCCGCGCTTGCCGTGGCGGTGCGGTTCCTGCCCGAGCGGATCGTCTGGATCGTCGCGGCGTACCCGGCGTACCAGATCTGGCTCGGACTCGTCGCCGAAGGTTCCGGGGCAATCGCGCGCGCGATGGTGGCGGTTCCGGTGGGGGCGCTTTCGCTCGCCGCAGTGGCCGCGCTCATGTCCGTCGCATGGAGAAAGGCGGGTGCGGATGCGTGACGACGTCAGGCTCGTAAGCGACCTCTCCGCGCTCGCGACGGGCGCGGCGTTCATCGTCGGACTCGTCGTGCTCGGCTTCCGACTTGCGCAGATACAGCTCGTGGACGCCGCGAAGTACCTCGAGGACGGATCGCGCCAGGCCGCGCGCAGGGTGCAGACGGCGGGGCCGCGCGGACGCATCATCGCGCGCGACGGGACCGTTCTCGCGGACAACCGAGCGTCGGTTTCGATAGTCGTGAGCCCCGAGGGCTTCCAGCGCCGGAACTGGTCCGAGACCGTCTCCGCCATCTCCAACGCGATCGAGTCCGTCGCCTCCGCGATCGAGACCCCCTCGCCGCTTTCCGCGAACGCGATCGCGCGGCACGTCCGCCAGCAGCTGGCGCGTCCGCTCGTGGTCTGGCGCGACTTGGACGACGGGCAGATCGCGCGCTTCGTCGAGCGCGGACGCGAGTTCCCCGGCTTCGAGTGCGTGGAGACGGAGGAGCGGACCTATCCCGAGGGACGCCTCGCGGCGCACGTGATCGGCTACGTCGGGCGCGGGGAGACCGAGAGCGCCGCGGGAGAGAGGTTCAACTTCAGGGACAAGGAGATGAAGGGCCGCGCGGGGCTGGAGGCGTTCTACGACGGATACCTCCGCGGCGCGCCGGGCGAGCTTTCGGTGACGGTCGACGCGCGCGGCTTCGCCGTCGCGGAGGAGACCGTCGTGGAGGCGCGGCGCGGACCCGACCTCAACCTGACGATCGACCCGAAGATACAGCGCTCCGTCGAGCGGCAGCTCCGCGGCGAATACGCCGCGTGCGCGGTGATCGATCCGAGGGACGGCGCGGTGCTCGCGCTCGCGAGCGCGCCGGCGTACGACCTCAACCTGCTCGTTCCGCGCCTCTCGCCCGAGATGCAGGAGCGCTACGTCGGCAACCACGCGTGCCGCAACCGCGCCTGCTTCGAGACATACGCGCCCGGCTCGACGTTCAAGCCGGTGACGGCGCTCGCGGGGCTGGCGGCCGGGCGCTCCGCGCTCTCCACCTACGAATGCACCGGCGTCTTCGAGCTCGCGGGGATGCGGCTCCACTGCGCGAGAAGGTGGGGGCACGGTCCGATAGACATGCGCCACGCGCTGAAGGAGAGCTGCAACACTTACTTCTGCAACCTCGGCTCTGAGATCGGGACGAACGCGCTCTTCTCCGCCGCGAGGGCGTTCGGGCTCGGAGAGAAGACGGGGCTCGACTTCCCGCAGGACTCCGCCGGAGTCGTGCCGTCCGCGGAGTTCAAGCGCCGCAACTACAACCTGCCGTGGTACGCGGGCGATCTCGCGCAGGCGTCGATCGGACAGGGCCAGCTGCTCGTGACGCCGCTCCAGATGGCGCGCGTCGCGGGGGCGATAGGTACGGGCCGCCTGGTGCGTCCGCACCTCAGGGCCGACGCGCCGGTCGAGAGCTCGGCGGTTCCGTTCTCGCAGCGCCAGCTCGCGGTCGTGCGCGAGGGGATGCGCATGGTCGTGGACGGAGGGACGGGAAAGCTCGCCGGAGAGGGCGTCGCGGTTCCGGTCGCGGGCAAGACGGGGACGGCCGAGGTCGGGCGCGGCGCGACGAGGAGGAAGAACACGTGGTTCATCGCGTACGCGCCGGCGGAGAGTCCGACAGTCGCCGTCGCGATGGTCGTCGAGAACGGAATGTCGGGCGGAGGCACCACCGCGCCGAAGGTGGGCGAGGTGCTGAAGACGATATTCGGGGAACTATGAATGATGAATTATGAATGATGAATTTTGAATACATAAAGAGATTCAACTGGATCACGTTCGCCGCGATGCTTGCGCTCATCGCGCTCGG
>LXOW01113107.1_pt1 | contig 10554 bp, 7 predicted proteins | sample 1368591 | NCBI WGS metagenome assembly LXOW01 (sample SAMN04884650, study PRJNA319009) | bovine gut metagenome | isolation source: Cow rumen | host: Bos taurus | place: Italy: Legnaro (PD) | collected 2014-07-09
AATAAAGCCTGTTGGTATAGACAATCTTGGTTTTACTGGTGAAGCTCAGGATCTGATTAGCGAAGGTACTATCAAAGAAGATATATTTAAAGGTCAATTGAAATACTCCTTAGATAACAAAGAATTCTCTACTGCCATTCCTCAAGGTACCAAGGCACAGGTTTATACTGTCTATTACAAGGTAGAGGATGATCCCAATTACACCCCATCTGATACGGCTCATTTTGATGTGACCATCAAAGCCAAGGAAATTGCTATTTCTGCTGAAAACATTACATTGGAAAAGGATAGCTATATTTATAACGGCGAAGCGATGAAGCCGGGTGTTACTGTAAAGATAGGAGAGACCACCATCCCAGCAGAAGAATACCTTATCAGCTATAAAGATAGCATCAATGTAGGAGATGCTACCGTTACTGTCACTGATAAGGATGGTGGCAATTATAAGTTTGATAGTGCAAGTAAGACGTACAAGATCACGCCTAAGGCTGGCAAGTTGGAAGAGCTCCTGACAGAAAACGGTCATCCACAACCTGCAGGCGATAATATTCGTTATAATACTGAGCTTCAGAACCTGATCAAAAAAGGTACTGTCAAGAAAGGATTCACAGGCAGCTTGAAGTACTCCTTGGATAAAATAGCGTTTGATGAAGCCATTCCTCAAGGAAAGGATGCGAAGGAATATACAGTCTATTATATGGTGGATGGTGATCCCAATTACACTGCGTCTGATACGCTATCATTGTCGGTGACCATTTATCCCAGATCTACTTCTATTTCTACTATTTCTTTGAGTCAGAATAGTTATACTTATGATGGCCAAGCGAAGGAACCTGCTGTTACATCTGTAACTGTTAGTTATGGTGGTATTGTCATTGATCCCAAAGAATATAAGGTCAGTTATGCGAATAATGTTAATGCGACCAATAAGGACAGTAAGGCTCAAGTGATGATTACTGATAGCTTAGGAGGTAATTTTACTATTGACAGTAAAACAACGACGTTTGAGATTACACCTGCAAAGGGTAAGCTGGATGCTCTTTTGACAAAAGAGCCAGAAGGTTTTGATACCCTCTGTTATAATGGTGTAGCTCAGAATCTGATCAAAGCCGGTATAATTAATGATGAGAATTCAAAAGTAGGCAAATTAAAATACTCTTTAGATAATAAAACGTTTGCATATGACATTCCTCAAGGTACCAAGGCACAGAATTATACTGTTTATTATAAGGTAGAGGATGATCCCAATTACACCCCATCTGATACGGCTCATTTTGATGTGACCATCCAAACCCAGGATATTGCCATCTCTGCAGATAACATTATTTTGGAAAAGGACACATTCACCTATGATGGTACTGCCCAAAAGCCTCTTGTTACTGCTGTAAAGATCGGTGAAAAAACCATCCCTGCAGAAGAATACACTGTCAGCTATACAGATAGTATTAACGCAGGAACAGCTACTGTAACAGTCACTGCTAAGAAAGGTGGCAATTATGATTTTGAAAGTGCAAGTAAGACGTACACGATCCTTCAGGCAGCAGGCAAGTTGTCAGAGCTTCTGGCAACAAAGCCACAATCTGCAGGCGATAATATTCGTTATAATGCTGAACCACAGAATCTGATTAAAGCTGGTAAAATTGATGAAACGAAATCAAAAGATGGCATATTAAAATACTCCTTAAAGAAAACTGCTGATTTCAATGCTGACATCACGAAAATCAAAGGTACAGATGCTAAGGACTATATGGTCTATTATAAGGTGGAAGGTGATCCCAATTACACCTCATCTAATATGGATTCGGTGAAGGTGTCTATTCTTCAAAGAACCGCTTCTGTTTCATTTACTTTGAAGGAGAACAGTTATACCTATGACGGCAAAGCAAAGGAGCCGGGTATAGAATCTGTTTCTGTAAGTTTCAATACTAGCGCTGGATCAAAAACTATAAACATCGTTGAAGATAAAAAAGAGTACAAGGTTAGTTATGCGAATAATGTCAATGCGACTAGTAAGAGCAGTAAAGCTCAAGTGACTATTACTGATAGCATAGGTGGTAACNNGAAGTGAGCAAGACATTCGAGATTGCACAAGCAAAGGGTAAGCTGGATAGTCTTCTGACGCAAAAGCCAGTAGGTTTTGATACGCTCTGTTATAATGGTGTAGATCAGAACCTGATCAAAGCAGGCGCTATTAAAGAAGAGAAATTTAATGGTCAATTGAAATACTCTTTAGATAATAAAGAGTTCTCTACTGTTATTCCTCAAGGCACCAAGGCACAGACTTATACTATCTATTATAAGGTAGAGGATGATCCTAATTACATTGTGTCTGACACACTTTCGCTGAATGTGGCCATTAAAGCCAAAGAATATGTTATCTCTGCTGAAANNCCTTTATCTATGACGGTACAGCGAAGAAGCCTGGTGTTACAGTGAAGGTTGACAAAACTACTATCCCTGAAGAAGAATACATTGTCAGCTATAAAGATAGTATCAATGCAGGAACGGCTACCGTTACTATCACAGAGAAGGCAGGTGGCAATTATAAGATTGGAATAGTGAGTAAGAAGTACACGATTACACCTAAGGCTGGCAAGTTGGAAGAGCTCCTGGCAACCCATCCGCAAGCTGCTGGCGATAATATCATTTATAATACTGCCCTTCAGAATCTGATCAAAGCAGGTACCATCAAGAAAGGTATCTCAGGTACCTTGAAGTACTCCAAAGATAAAATAGCGTTTGATGAAGCCATTCCTCAAGGAAAGGATGCGAAGGATTATATGGTTTATTATAAGGTTGAAGGTGATCCCAATTACACCACATCTGATATGGATTCGGTGAAGGTGACCATTAATCCCAAACCTACTAAAGTCTACAGCATTTCTTTGAGTCAGAACAGTTATGTATATGACGGCACTGCGAAGAAGCCTGCTGTTACATCTGTAACTGTAAATTATAATAATATTGTCCTCGATCCCAAAGAATACAAGGTTAGCTATGCGAATAATATCAATGCGACTGATAAGAACAGTAAGGCCCAAGTAGAGATCACTGATAGCGTAGGTGGCAACTTTATTATTGAAAGTAAGACTACGACGTTCGAGATTACACCTGCAAAGGGTAAACTGGATAATCTTCTGACGAAAAAGCCAACTGGTATAGACAATCTCACTTATACTGGAGAAGATCAGAATCTGATCCAAGCTGGTAAAATCAAAGAAGAGAAATTTAATGGCCGATTGAAATACTCTTTAGATAACAAAGAGTTTACTACAGCCATTCCTCAAGGCACCAAGGCACAGGATTATACTGTCTATTATAAGGTAGAGGATGATCCTAATTACACCCCATCTGATACGCTTTCGTTGAAGGTGACCATCAAAGCCAAGAAACTATCCCTTTCTGCTGAAAACTTGACTCTGGAGAAGGACAGCTTTACCTATGATGGCAGTGCCAAGAAGCCTGGTGTTACTATAAAGGTTGGCAAAACAATCATCCCTGCAGAAGAATATACTGTCAGCTATACAGATAGTATCAATGCAGGAANNAGAATGGTAGCAATTATAGTTTCGATAGTGTAAGTAGGAAGTATAAGATCACACCTGCAGTTGGCAGTCTGGAAGAGTTCCTGGCAACAAGGCCACAATCTGCTGGCGATAATATCCTTTATAATAATAGCGCTCAGAATCTGATTAAAGCGGGTACTGTCAATAAGGGCTTCTCATGTAGTCTGAAGTACTCCTTAGATAAAAAAGCGTTTGGAACAGACATTCCTCAAGGCACAGATGCGAAGGAATATACTGTTTATTATAAGGCGGAAGGTGATCCCAACTATACCTCGTCTGAGATGGATTCAGTGAAGGTGTCTATTCTTCCCAGAACCACTTCTGTTACAAACATCTCTTTGAAGGAGACCAGATATACNNGTTGAATCTGTATCTGTTAGTTTCAATAATCTTCTCATTAATCCTAAAGAATTCACTGTCAGTTATCAGGATTCTATTAATGCAGGAACGGGTAAAGTTATCGTCACTGGTAAGAAAGGTGGCAATTATAGCTTTGAAGATGCGGTTGCAACCTTCGAGATTGCACCTGCAAAGGGCGACCTGAAAAAGCTTCTGACGCAACAGCCAACTGGTATAGACAATCTCAGTTATACTGGTGCAGCTCAGAATCTGGTTAAGGCAGGTAGTATCAAGAATGGTATTTCTGGAAGTTTGAAATACTCTCTGGATAATAAAGCGTTTGATGCTGCCATACCTCAGGGCACAGCAGCACAGGATTATACCGTCTATTATAAGGTAGAGGATGATCCTAATTACACCCCATCTGATACGCTTTCGTTGACTGTAACCATCAAGGCCAAGAAACTATCCCTTTCTGCTCAAAACATTGCTTTGGAAAAGGACAGCTATACCTATGATGGAACAGCCAAGAAGCCTGGTGTGACTATAAATGCTGGTGGAGAAACCATCCCAGCAGAAGAATACCTTGTCAGCTATACAGACAGTATCAATGCAGGAACAGCTACTGTTACTATCACAGCAAAGAATGGTAGCAATTATAGTTTCGCAACTGTGAGTAAGACGTATAAGATCACACCTGCAGCAAGCATTCTGACACAGAATCCAACTGGTAAGAATCTTACTTATAACGGAACTGCTCAGGATTTGATCAATAATGATGGTAAAACAAGTACTGGTACACTGGAATACAGTCTGAGCCAGGACGAGAAGTCGTTTAAGCCGACCATTCCTACAGGAACGGATGCAAAGACCTATACGGTCTATTATAGAGTGAAGGGTGATGCCAATCACAGTGACTCAGAAATAGGTCTTGTTAAGACGACCATCGCGGCAAAGGAAATCAATTCATTCTCCTTGGCTCAAGGCAGTTATACCTATGCTGGTAGTGAGATTGAACCAGAGGTCATTGTCGAATTTAATGGACAAGCAGTATCAAAGAATGAATACACTGTTAGTTACACCAATAATATTAATGTGGGAACAGCTACAGTGACGATCACAGATAATGCGAATGGTAATTTTACAGTGAGTGGCAGTAAGACATTTACGATCTCAAAGGCTCCATTGACCATCTCTGCAGATAGCTACGACATATTCGAAGGTGACAGATTACCTGAATTCACTATCAGATATGACGGGTTCGTGAATAATGAAACGGAAGCAGTGTTAACTGCCAAACCTATTCTCAGTTGTAATGCGACAGCTACCAGCAGACCTGGTGACTATACCATCAGTGTCGGTGGAGCAAAAGCTGAAAATTACAACATTAAACATGTTAGTGGTAAGCTGACGATTATAGCCATGAAGTTTGTATCTGGTGGTGAGAGCTCGAAGGATGAAGACGATGCGGCTACATATCAGATTACTTCAACAGGAAAAGATGCAGGCACTACACCTACCGTTGCCGTTGTTGATGATAAGGAAGTGGGTGGATCTTTTGCTATTCCTGAGGCNNAATGTGACGATTCCGAGTTCTATCACCAATATTGGTGACAAAGCCTTCAAGGGATGCTCGAATCTGAAGTCGATCACTGTGTATATAACCACACCTATTAGTCTGGCTGTCGCTGGTACTCGTGGAAGTGACGGTGCTTCTGTATTCGAAGGAGTTGATAAACTCACCTGTGTACTTTATGTCCCAGATGGCAGCGTCGATCTCTATAAGGCAGCACCTGTCTGGTGTGAGTTCAAGCATATCGTGCCAATATCTACGATCACAGGCATCAGCGAAATCAACCTGACACCAGGCGAAGCCTTTGATATCTATGATCTGCAAGGCAGAAAGGTGAGGTCGAAGGTATTTGATCTGAAAGGATTGCCACGAGGTGTTTATATCATCCACGGCAAGAAAGTTGCTGTTAAATAAAAAACAAGCGTGCAGACATCCAAGTCTGCACGCTTGTTTTTTATATCGTTCCCCAGATTGTTTATTACTGATACACCCTCACGTAATCAATGTAATAACGGAGGGGGAACTGAGAATCATCGGGTTCGCCTCCGTTGGAGCCGATGGCGAGGTTGAGGAGAAGATAATGTTTGAAACCTACGACATCGTTGGCGAAAGGATTCTCCGTGTTTCCATCATAACCTTGGTTCTGGGTCTTCGAGAGATCGATTTCATTCAATAACTCATCATCGAGATAGATACGGATGAACGCTTTGTCCCAATCCATGCGCCAGATATGGAACTTATCAGCCCAGTAGGGATCTTTTTCTGTAAAGTGTGTGAAAGGAATCACTGCCGAATCCCAGACACCCTTCCATCGCTCTGGTGAACCCCAGCAGGCATTGGCAAGAATCGAAGGTTGGCCATCCTTGATGTAATATTCCATGATGTCTATCTCCCCATGATTGGGCCATTCCCACTTGTTGCCCTGCAACCAGATGGCAGGCCAGGCACCTGAGGCAACAGGGATCTTTGCTCTGATTTCAAAACGCCCGTAAAGGAACTGTTGACTGAATTTTGTCATCAGCGAACTCGACGTGTAATGAATGAATTCACGATTCTTGCGCCAATCACTGCTACCTGCCTCGTAATGAGGATTGTTGAAGCATTCTTTTCTGCCCTCAATCACCAGGCACCCATCTTTGACGTATGCATTGTCAGACTGGTACCACTGCAACTCTTCATTGCGGACAAAGCCAGATTCATAGCTCCACTCTGCAGAAGGCTTTCCCTCAACATCAAACTCATCACTCCACACCAATTGGTACTCCCTCTCCTGAGCCGACACACTGAGAGCGAAGCCCATTGTGAGCAAAATCGATACAAGAATCCTATTCATATACCATATTTCATGGGTCAAAAATACAAATAATTAGTGAGAATTCCAAATTTTAGGGTTATTATNNATCATATTCATATTCAGATGAAAAGTTATAAATCTCTATACATTCCTACATTTTTCTTCTATCTTATTGGAAATAAGATATATATACGATGTATAGAGCTCGAAACATTTTAGCAGCTATACATCGTTATGCAATAATATGGCTTATATCAGGTTAATCATTAATATAATATGCTGATAATTAATATGTTCCTTGTTTGTTTTAGTAATTGAAACAATTTGTTTCTCTAATGGAAACACTTTGTTTCAAAGGCAGAAACAAAGTGTTTCAAAGATAGGATCATATAGGAAACAAAGTCATCTTTCCATCGGAGATGATACGTGAACAAGCCGAAGAGACGTCAGGAACGACTCGAAGTTCATAAGTAGCTCGAAGGTAGGCTGCATTTCGGAAATAAAAATAAATCTGGATTTATTTTGTATTTCTCTCAATTTGCACTACCTTTGCAGCGATGATAGAGTATATCCGACTGCTACGCCCGCTGCAATGGCTGAAGAACATGTTTGTCTTTGCGCCGATTTTCTTCAGCAACAATCTGTTGAAGCCAGAATTCTTCTGGCCCACGCTTGTGGTGTTTGCCTCGTTCTGTCTGGTTTCGAGCAGCATCTATTGTTTCAACGATCTGAGAGATGTGGAGGCTGATCGTCTGCATCCGAAGAAATGTCATCGTCCGATAGCCTCTGGAAAAGTCTCTATCATAGGCGGTTACACGATGATGATGCTCAGTATGATTGGTGCTTTGGTACTGATTCCCATGGCCCAGAGCCCCAATACACCTTATTTATATATGATAGTGGTGGGCTACTGGCTGATGAACATCGCCTATTGCATCCGTCTGAAGCAGATTGCTATCCTGGATGTGTCGATTATCGCCATTGGTTTTGTGATGCGCGTGTTGGCAGGTGGTCTGACAACAGACATCTGGATCTCCCACTGGCTGGTGATGATGACTTTCCTCGTGACACTTTTCCTGGCCTTCACCAAACGCAACGATGATTATCGCATCTATGAACAGACGGGCACCAAACCTCGTGTATCGATAACAGGCTACAACAAGACCTTTATCAACGAGGCCACAGCCATCATTGCCTCAGTCACACTGGTTTGCTACATCATGTACACCATGTCGCCAGAGGTCATCCAGCGCATGGGTACCCGTTATGTCTATCTCACCAGTGGTTGGGTACTACTTGGCTTATTGCGCTATCTCCAGAACATGATTGTCTATGGCCTCAGCGGTTCCCCCACGAAGAGCCTCGTGAAAGACCATTTCATCCAGTTCTGCATCCTCGGCTGGATTGCATCGTTCTTTGTAATTATCTATCTGATGCATTGATATTCAGCTGATTTCTATTACATTAGGTCAAGAAATAGCCTTTTCTGAGAAAGAAGTTGCAAAATACTTGCATATTTCATTTCTTATTCGTATATTTGCAGCGGAATATATATAAAAGTTAGTGATATGGTTAGGTTAGTTAGTTTAAGAAAAAATTTTGGAAAAATCTGTTTAGGGCTTGTCCTTGCTGTCTCTATGGCAGGATGCGTGGATAAATCTAAGTACGAGATGTCTGTTGGCTCCGGTGAAGATCTGACTGGGAAAGTTGCTAATTCTTTCGATTTTTCAACTGTTCAGAATGTAAACCTTAACGTAGATTACTCTGCATTTAAGACTTACGGACCTGTTTTCTTTGGTGTTTATACCGAGAATCCTTTTATTGAAGTTGAGGGTGCTCCAGATCCTCAGTGGAACGAGGATGTCAAGCCGATTTATGAAGACTATACAGAAGCAAACGGTAAATTCAATGCTGTTGTAGAATTGCCTGCCTATGCGCAGCATCTGTATATTGCAACAGGTAACTTCTTCACAGGTATGATGCTGTTGGAAGCTGATGTGAAGAATGGTTCCGCTTCCGTTGTTGCAGAAAACCAGCAGGTGGTTGCTGCCCGTGGGGGCACTCGTGCTGAAGGTGCTGGTGTCTCAACAGATGATATTTCAGCGCTTAATCTGACAAATACCGTGGATGAGAATGGTAATGTTACGGACGAGAAGATATATAAGGATTGGAAGAACTGGCTGGGTACATGGAACTCTGCCTCAGGTCGTCCGGATTATCTGCTTAACAGGAATACTGCAAACCCCGATCTGGTGATCAGCGATGAAGAAATGGAGGGCTTGTATGCTGCCGTAGGATCTGCCTTTGTATCTGGTAGTGCTATGAATGATGAGTATTGCTCATATCCCGATTTGCTTCTTGAACAGAATTCAGAAGTGACATTTACCCTTCTTGGTGGTAGTACCTGCTGGAATTCTACTTTAGGTTACTATTATTATACTGATGATAATAAACCCACAAAGCCCAGTGATATCAATGTGATCATGCTATATCCTAACACTCAGGACGGACAGTGGGCAAGAGCCTCCGTTCTAAAACTCAAGTCATATAATGGCAATATCGGAACGTTGCGTGGTGATGTTGTCCAGTTGATGTACTATCCAAACATTGCCAATAACGATAAGAGCGGTGCTTCAAAGGTATTTCCTAAAGGAACAAGAATCGGCTTTATCTTGAAGACCCAAGGATGGGGTATGCAGGGAAAAGATTATTCTCTCAATGCAGATAAACTGACTAATAATGGTTTTAAGAATTTCAATTGGTGGAGCTCAACAACCGATGGCGTTTCGTATGGCTCGTTATTGAGTATTGACATAAAAAATAAAAAAGTTCCCAATCTGGATGGTTCTAGCCGTGGAGCCAAGTTCAGTTATAAGGCATCAAATGGTGACACTTATACCCTTATCTCGTTTGAGGATGCTATGGACGATAAGGACTTTGATGATATGATCTTTGCCCTGAAGCCTGTTGGTGTATTTGCTCCTGTGCCTGAGATTGCCAATCAGAAATCATCTACGAATGGTGTCTATGCCTTTGAGGATATGTGGCCTAACAAGGGCGACTATGATCTCAACGATGCAGTAGTAAATGCTAAGCACGAGAAAGAATTCAATACTAATGGTAAGATTATCAAGGAGACATTCTATCTGACCACTTATCAGAACTATGTTGAACTGACAAGCGGTTTGGCATTGACGCTCAATACGAAGGTCACGCCTAAGGTTGCTATGAAGAAGATTGCACCAGGATCGACGGTGACGGAAGTGGCTTCCTTTGAAACTGAGGGTAATATCTATTATCTGACAGAAGACTTTACTGGTGAACTCGGAACGACCTATATTCTTGAGCTTACCTATAATAACCCATTAAGTTCATCAGCACAATTGGCTTCTATCCAGCCATTCATCTATCGTCCGGAGAAGGAAATAAGAACTGGGAGGTTCATATTCCGATGGAGGCTCCTACAGCTAACATGAATACCAGTTACTTCGGTAAGGGAGATGACCGCTCAAATCCTGCCAATGGATTGTATTTTGTACGTCAAGGCAATTATCCATTTGGCTTCTACCTGAAGGGAGCTGACATCAGCGCATTCGAAGAGACCATTCTGAAGCGGGAGAATGAAAGTATTCCTATTGACCAGTTCTTCCCTGGTTTCTTAGATTGGTCAATTTCTGGCGGAACGACGAATCAGGATTGGTATCTCAGACCTAGATATTAAGTATGATACACATATATTTAAGCGCAACTTCGATGAGGAGTTGCGCTTAAATATTATATGG
>LXOW01209989.1_pt4 | contig 10554 bp, 12 predicted proteins | sample 1368591 | NCBI WGS metagenome assembly LXOW01 (sample SAMN04884650, study PRJNA319009) | bovine gut metagenome | isolation source: Cow rumen | host: Bos taurus | place: Italy: Legnaro (PD) | collected 2014-07-09
GTTTTTAAGGCAAGTTCCTCTATTTAAGAGTTTATCAGATAAAGCTTTACTTGATTTAGCCGCTATTACAATAGAGCAAAGTTATCCTCCCAAAAGCATTGTTTTTAAGGAAGGCGATAAAGGCGATGCTCTATATATAGTAAAATCAGGTAAGATAAACATTTTAAAAAGAAACAGTACAGGCATTGATTCGGTATTAGTTACTCTGGGCAAAGGCGCATTAATAGGTGATATGGCTATAATAGACGAACAACCTCGTTCAGCAACTATAGCAACAGTCCAAGAAACAAACTTCTTAATCATAACAAAAGAAGATTTTAGAGATTTACTTGGAAAAATTCCCGAAATATCATTCCAAATACTTAAACTTACAACAGAACGTCTGCGCGTAACTAACACTCACTTAAAAGAGTTAGAAGTTTCAACAAAGCAAATGGAAGATGTTATCAGAGTCATAACAAAAATAGCCCGCAAAAGTAATTTGCTATCGTTAAATGCTTCTATAGAGNNAATAGATGCTTTGCTTCAAGATTTACAAACAAAAACAAAAGCAATAGCTGGAATGAACTAAAAGTATATTGTTTTTTTTTGTTAAACCATGTAAAATAGTGTACACGAAATTTATCAGGAGATAATTTATGTCTCAATACGATTCAAAAGTTCAGAATCTTTTTCTTTCACAATTAAGAAAGAAACATCAAAAAGTTGAAGTTGTACTCGAAACAGGCAACGTCTTAAGAGGAAAACTAAAATCATATGATCAGTTTTCTGTTACCCTTTCTTTTAAAGATCAAATCGAAATAGTGTATNNTCCTTCTCTTCCAGAAAAGAAACCATTTAGAAGCAATCCTAGAGGTTCATATGGAAGACCAAACTATCGCGACGACTACAGAAGCATGAGAGACGATGAACAATATCGTCCATACAAACCTTCTACAACTCCTCCAGGTTATGGCGATGAAGAAGATTCATACTCAGAAAATACTTATTACAGAAAACCTTATAAACGAAACAACGATTTTCAATCTCCCAGTCGTTTTAGACCTTCATATAAAAGAGACAACTATCAAGATAGAGAAGATAGAGAAAATAAAGAAGATAGACCGTATCGTCCGCCAAGAAAACCATATTAATTATTTATGAACAAAAAAGCACTCGTTTTAACAAACGAGTGCTTTTTTGTTAACTATAATTTAATTGAATGCACCAAAAGCGAAAAGTGCTAAGACAGTACCAAAGCCGATTCCAGCAGCAAAATGTTTTGCTTTTAGTCGTGAACCATATGAAAAATGTTTACTTAGCATATTTTGAAATCTAACAGTCAAATTCATTGCTTCACCGCAACTACCGCAATATTTTGCATTTGGCTTATTCTTGTGAGCACATTTTGGACATAAAACTAGATAAGCATAACCGCATGAATCACATACGCCATTGGCATCTAGATATCCCGTTTCACATTTTGGACATTTATTGTTTTCCATAATTTTACCTAAATAGTAATAACTTGCTTTTATATCGTCATCATAAATAGTTTTTTTTAGAAATAATCATCTTGAAATTTAATAGAAGGCGTAAAATTTGTTTGTTGATTAGAATTGTTCTTTTGATTTTGTTGCTCTATATTTGTATATGGTGAGATATAAACTCCAGGTTCATGATTATTAGCATTGATATTCGGTTTGTTTAAAGGAATAAAGTTTCTTTGTTCTACATTTTTGTTTTGCTGAGGCACCCAGCTATTATAGTTAGTTCCATAATCTGAGCTAAATGTATTTGAATAGTTATCATTATAAGAATCGCTAAAAAAGTTATTATTATTTCTATTCACAACATTCGACATAACTTCTGGAGGCAATTCAGAATCGTCATTATTTTCATTAACTCTAGCCTGTAATGCAACAAAACTTGTATGATTACATTCTGTTAAAGGCTGAGATTCAATAGGAAATACCTGAACTATTACTTCTGAAGCAGGACATTGGCTTGAAGCAAGTTTACCAGATGTCATACAGACTTTACATCTAACAGCGCCTTCAGGCACAGGAAAATCACTAGCAGGATAATTAGCTAAGGCTTTTTCCATAAAGCTCTTCCAAACAGGACAGCAAAGAGCGCCACCAGATTTATTTTTTCCCATAGATTTTGGCATATCAAAACCAAATTGAACAACGGTTACTAATTCTGGAGTAATTCCATTAAACCATGCATCAACATAATTGTTTGTTGTTCCAGTCTTTCCACCTATGGTTCTACCCTTTATCTTAGCTTTTGCTCCAGAACCACGTTCTACAACGCTTCTAAGCATGTCACACATCATGGCTGCGTGAATCGCCTTAATTACTTCTTGAGCTTTTGGAACATTTTCTTCTAACACGTTATTATCTCTGTCTACAACCTTAAGTATAGACAAAGGTGGACATTGAATACCACCATTAGCAAAAATAGAATAAGCTGAAGCCATTTCAAGAGGAGTAACCTGGCATGTTCCAAGAGCTAATGACAAGTTTGCATCAATAGGAGAAGTTATTCTCATACGCTTAGCCATTCTAACAACCTTTTGAACACCTATTTTATCTATAACCTTAACAGCTGGAATATTGTAACTCTTACATACAGATTTCATCACTGTTACATCGCCCCTAAATTTATGATCAAAGTTTTTAGGTCTCCATACATCTTTTGTCCAAGGGTTAGTATATTCAATCGGTTCATCCCTAATCATATCGTTTGGCAACATGCCTTCTTCTAAGGCTGTTGTATAAACTATAGATTTAAAAGAGGAGCCTGGTTGTCGTAAAGCCTGAGTTACGCGATTAAACTGAGATTTATTATAGTCCCTACCACCATACATAGCCTTGATATGACCATTTTTGGGATCCAAACAAACCAATGAACCATTGATTTGTGTATCCGATGCTAGCTCTGCAAAAATTGGCGCTGCAGCCATAGCTTCTTCAGCATATTTTTGCATATCTAAATCAAGAGTCGTATATATCTTAAGACCTTCGTTATAAACTAAATTTGCTCCATACTTTTCAAGAAGTTGGTCTCGAACATAGGATGTGAAATAAGGTGCCTTCGATTCTTGAGAAGATAAAGGAAGAAGCTTTATTTTTTCGTTTTTTGCTTCTTCAAACTGTGCTGGCGTTATAAAACCTAATTCAACCATTTTAGTTAAAACGAGTTTACGTCTCTCTGCATTTTTTTCCGGATTCCTTATTGGAGAATAAGCAGATGGACTTTTAGGTATGCTTGCCAACATAGCACATTCAGCAATCGTTAAATCTTTTGGGTCTTTGCCAAAATATTGTTCAGCCGCTGCCGCCAAACCATACAAGCCACGATCAAAATAAATTTCATTCAAATATAAAGTAATAATCTCGTCTTTAGAATATTTACGTTCAAGCTGAAAAGCCATTAAAGCTTCTAACACTTTACGTTTAAGTGTTTTTTCAGGTGTAAGGAAAGCATTTTTTATTAATTGTTGTGTTAAAGTAGAAGCACCTTGAACAATTCTTCCAGCTCTTAAATTTGTTAGCATAGCGCGAGTTATTCCGTATAAATCTATGCCATAATGTTGAAAGAATCTTTCATCTTCGATTGCAACAACTGCGCCTTTCATTATATTCGGTATTTCATGGCTGGCCAAAATTCTGGTTCTGTTTTCTTCTGCATGAAGTTTGCATATTACTCTACCCTTACAATCGTAAACAAAACTAGTAAGATGAGGTCTATATGATTCATCTGAAATAATTGGCAAACTAGCGGACACATTTTTTACTACCGCAACAAGAGCGCATATTCCAACAATAAATATAACAATAGAACAAACAAAACCTATCTTAAAGAAAAACCAAAGCCAGCCTAAGACTTTTTGAGTAACAGTCTCATAATCGCTGTCTTCATATTCTTCTATATTTTCATCTTCTACAGACGTATTCTTTTCAATACTCATATATACCGCCAACAAAAAATATATTGAGATTATATCATAATATTGCAACAATTACATTATTAGTGGTAAAATCTTTAGCATGAAAATAAACGAAGCAATAAATTGGATTTTAAACCGTGGCACACACAAGGGACCTTATTCCCTTGATAAAATTAAATATCTTCTTGAAGAACTTGGAAATCCTCAAAACGATTATGCATGTATGTTAGTTGGCGGAACAAACGGAAAAGGTTCTGTTACAGCAATAACCCAAGAAATTCTTCTTAATTGTGAAGATTATGTAATAGGAAGTTATACTTCTCCTCACCTTATAGACATCAAAGAAAGAATCAAAGTTGGTGGGAAAGAAGTTTCCGATGCTTTGTGGATAAAAGGCGTAAATGCAATAAAAGAAGTTTGTAACGTAATGGATAAAGAAAGTTCAATAGGAGCTCCTGCTTTCTTTGAAGTTATGACTGCTCTATCATTCTGGATATTTAGAGAATTGGAAATAGATGCTGCAATTATAGAAGTAGGTCTAGGCGGAAGATTTGATTCCACAAATGCGTGTAGCCCAGAAGTATCAGTTATAACTAATATAGGAACAGACCATAAAGAAATACTTGGTGAAACAAAATTAGACATTGCAAAAGAAAAACTTGGTATAATCCGCAAAAACAGAACTCTTATAACCGCTGAAACTGATCCAGAAATTATATCTATTTTCGAGGAAAACGTAAAAAAAATAAATGGCAAACTTATAGTAAAACATTGCAATGAAGGTTATGAAACAATTAAAAGCAACGAATACTGCCATGAAATAAAATTGCCGTTTAACGAAGAAAATACTGTATTTAACATGCCTGGCGAACATCAACTTACAAATCTATCATTAGCTCTAGAACTAATTGAACAAATGCGGAAAAATGGTTTTGCAATTCCAAATGAAGCAATAACTGAAGGAATCAAAAACGTAAAATGGAGTGGCAGATTACAGTGGATAGGACATAATTCTAAGATATTACTAGACGGCGCTCATAATATTGAAGGAATAGAAACACTAAATAATTATCTGGAAAAAAATAAAACAATAACTCCATTAAATATAATTTTTGGTTGTTTAAAAGATAAGCCTCTCGAAGAAATGACATCTAAAATAGAACCCTATGGAAATAAACTATATTTTGTTTCACCAAATTCACCAAGAGCATATACAAAAGATGAATATAACCTTACAAAAGCTTCACATAAATGGTTATGGCAATCTAATCTTGAAGAATCAGTTAAATTATGTGAACAAGACAAAGAGCATAAAATCCTTATTTGCGGTTCGCTTTACCTGGTTGCTCAAGCATTAGAATTGTTGGAAAAAAATGTTTAAGCCTGGTTTAGAAACTTTCTTTGAAACATTCAATACCAACAAAGCTGTTCGAGTTGGACTAACTGTAAACAATACAAGCAGAGATGCTAATGGCATACACTTGGTTAACCGAATAAAAAACGACAAAAGGTTTATACTAAAACGTATTTTTACTCCTGAACATGGTTTTGCCTCAGACGCTCCAGACGGTGAAGCTGTTTCTAATTCGCTAGAACAAAGCACGAAAACAGAAATAATCAGCTTGTATGGAAACAATAGAACTCCAAGCCATGAACAACTAAGCGATATAGATTTATTAATATATGACATTCAAGACGTTGGCGTTAGGTTTTATACTTATATTTCAACTCTGCGAAACGTTATGGAAGCCGCAAATAATTCTAATATAGACTTTGCTGTATTAGATAGGCCCGATTTAATAGGCGGAGTTGAAGTAGAAGGTCCAATGCTATATGAAAATCTTTATTCTTTTGTAGGTCATTTACCAATTCCACTCCGCTATGGCTTAACTCCTGGCGAATTATCGCTTTGGTGGAAAGATAAAGCCAAGTTAAAACTTAACCTCAAAGTTTACAAATGTTTTGATTACAAGTGCCCTACTCCTTTTGAAAAGCTTAATTTTCCTTGGTATAAACCATCTCCAAGTATGGTTAATATAGAAACAGCTAAATTTTATCCAGGAACATGCTTGTTTGAAGGTACAAACGTTTCAGAAGGCAGAGGTACAGAGGCGCCATTCCAAAAGATAGGAGCGCCATGGGTAGACAGCAATAAATGGCTAGAAATGCTTCATTATATGCTTCCAAAAGATATTAATGCTTCAAAAACAGAATTTATTCCTACTTTTAGTAAATATAAAGACGAAAAGTGTTATGGAATAGAATTATCAACAGCTAATAGTTTTCTTAAAGACTCTGTTTACGTTGGAATTATCACATTATATACTTTAATAAAAACTCACCCAAACAAAGTTATATTTGAAAACAGACCAACTCTTAAATATCCATTTATAGATTACCTATCTGGAATAAAAGACATTCGTCAGTGTCTAGAATCAGGTTTATTACCCCAAAAAGANNTATATGTACAAAGATTTTTTTAAAGAGCTCTATACAATTAAATCTGACAAAGACGTTGAAACAATAACGCAATCAAATAAGTATCAATACATACAGTCTTTAAGAAAAAATAAAGATGTATTTGCTATACATATGTGTTTTTTTGAATTACCTATAAAAAAAGGTTTAAGAATTTTAGCAGATTGTTCTTTTAACTTAAATCCAAATGTAGATACGCTAGTAAAAATAGTTCTTCAGACAGTAAAAATATACAAAATTTTTTCATGTGATATTCCCAAAGTTGCTATTCTTAGCGCAAACGAAAAGATTTCACCAAAGGTTTTTTCCACAAACCTCGCATATGAAACAAAACAAGCTCTCTCCGATTATAAAAATATCATAGTAGAAGGTCCTATCTCATTCGATTTAGCAATAAGCAAAGAATCTGCAAATATAAAAAAATATAGCGGTAATATTCAAGGCGACGCAAATATATTTATTGCTCCAAGAGTAGATACCGCTAATTCACTAATGCAATCCATACGTTACATCATCAAAGAACCTGTTGCAGAAGTATTAATAACAAACAATAAAGCAATAGCAATCATAGAAAAAAACAATAATTTCTGCCAAAATAGAGAATCTTCAATTATAATAGCTCAAGAAATAGAGAGGAAGTTAGATAATGTTTAAACTATTTAAAAATGCTAAAGTCCTACAACCAGATTTTTCCATAAAAAAAACAAATATTTTAATTAGAGATGAAAGCATATACGAAATCTATGACGAAGGTGTATCTCCAGATAAACCATATGATAGCGAAATAGATTTGGACGGACATTATCTTTTTCCTGGTCTCATTAATTCACATGATCATCTTATAGATACCTGTTGGAAAAAATTGGGTAAAACGCCTGCTAATACATGGTTAGAATGGCATAATTCTGTTCACGCCAGCTATGATTATAAACTAATGCAAAGATTATCTGTAGCTGATTTATATACATTAGGAATATATAAAAATACCTTATCAGGCGTAACAACAGTAATAGATCATTTTCCTTCGGAAGTTTCCGGAACTTTCATGGAGCATAGCATGATTACTGTTCAAGACCACATATATGTCGCTCATTCTGTCTCTGACGATAGATTAGAATGGTGCGGAAATCTTTCTGATCAATATAAAAGAACAGGTGGAATCCTTCCTTTTATTACACACGTTGGAGAGGGCAACACAGAAGAATTAAAAGATGAACCAGAAAGCTTAAATAGAATGGGCGCTTTAGCATCGAATACTGTTTTAGCAAGTGGAGTATTCTTAGACGAAGAAAGTTTACAACTTATAGCTACAAAAAAAGCTTCAATGATATGGTTACCTTCCGCTTCTGAAAATGTATATGGTAGACAACCGAACGTTAAATTAATAATGGAATTAGGTATTCCTCTTACCATAGGTACCGATAGTTCTAATACAGGTTCTTCTAACTTATTTGGAGAATTTAAAATTGCCAAAAAATACTCCGAAAACTATTGTAATAATAGTATAACCAATCAAAAATTACTTGAAATGACTACAATAGGTGCAGCAAAAATATTTGGAATAGATAAAGCCGTTGGTTCTATAGCTATAGGTAAAATGGCTAATCTAATTGCATTTGAAGAAGAATATGGGAAAGACCCTTTTGAACAATTTATTAATTTAAAGCCTGAAGATTTCACAATGGTTGTACACAAAGGTAGAATGATATACGGTAATAGCGATTTTAGGCGTATACCAACTATTGACTTTGGTAAATATTCTGAAATACGTGTTAGAAATAATTCTAAACTTCTTTATGGTCGTCCCATACAGTTACTAGAGCGAATCAGGCACAAATTANNTTGATATAGAATCAGATGAATAAAAAATATTTTTCTAACTATTGAAATAAATTTAATAGACTGATATTATATAGATATGAAAATAGACTTTAATAATTACAATGTAGAGTTTTACTTTAGTTTTAGGAATCCGTATTCTTATCTTGCTTGGACTATGTTNNCTGTTAATCTTGATCCCAAAGCTTCTTATCGTCCTTTTTGGAGTGATTTGCGTTGGAAAAACAGAATAGCTATGCATGCTAAAGAAGCAGGCATTATTATAAATCCAGTTAAAGAACTGTTTGGTTGTTCAAACGCTGTAGGTGCTCTAAAACAGGAGAATGTTGATTTACTAGAAAAATTTATTACTTGTGTATTTAAAGCAGAATTTGAAAAACAAATAAATGTATCAGATTTTGATAAGATGCATAGTTTTCTTGTATCAGAAGGCTTTACACAAGAAGAAGCAACTAAGTTATTATCAACACCTATAAATAATGATGAATATGTTAAAGAAGCTAACGATATATGGCAAAAAGAACATATTCGAATGTTGCCAACTTTAAAAATAAAAAACGATATTTTCGTTGGTTATTGTTCGCTTAACAATTATTTACGNNATACTAAGAACTCCATCATTAGAATATCCAGAAATTCTTTTAATTAAAAGAGGTAAAACTCCTTTTGCTGGTAAATGGGCTCTACCTGGTGGTTTTATGGAAATGGAAGAATCGCCGTTAGAATGTGCAACAAGAGAACTTCAAGAAGAAACAGGATTATATGATTTACCGCTTAAACCGCTTTTTTCTTGTGGAGAATTAAATAGAGACCCAAGAGCAAGAACAATAACATTTGTTTTTGGTTGTCTTATTAGAGATACAGCTCATACACCAATAGGTTCTGATGATGCAGCAGACGCAAAATGGTTTTCACTTAAAGACCTTCCTTTATTAGCTTTCGACCACAAACGTATTATATCCCAAATAGAGCAAAGTATTATATGGCAAGCCAAAAATTCATTAATAGGTCAGGATATTTTTCATAATTTAGCCTCTACAAAAGAAATACAAAAATTATACAAAACCTTTTTCCAAGATGAAGAAGACACCTATATTGAAAGAGCTATAAAAAACGGATATTTAGAAAAGAAAGATGGCATTTGTGAATATATAAACATCGTCCCTGTTGGTCCAGACTGGCACCCAATGCCTTGGTAAATAATTTGAATTGCTTTTCACTACTATCGCCTAACATAAAAGCAACTTTAAGAAGTATAACTTCTAAGAATAAAGCACTTCGTTTTATTTTATTTTTAGTATCATTAGTTATTATATGGGCTTCATATTCAGGACTGCTTTATTTTTTTAAATATGTTGGCAAAGGCGAAACCCTCGGTCCTGTGCTAGGTCCAATAGCTGGTCTTTTTGTATTAAATAAANNTCTCAGCTTTTTCTGAATTATATCTTGACAACGAACTTTACACTCTCATGGCATCGCCTGTCCCACCAGCAAATATTTTTTTATCAAGATTTATTTCAATGACATTTAGCAGTTCATGGATGACGCTCTTATTCTTTTCGCCTGTATTTATGGCTTATGCCACAGCTATGAATTGTCAAAATATAGCTTATTTTATCTTTACATTTTTCTTGCTATCATATGTTTTACTTCCCAATATAATAGGAGCTGTTACAGCATTAGTATTGGGCTCATTTTNNTGACAGGTTTAATTTTTTTATTAAGATCCTTAGAAGCAGAAAAATTAATGAATCCAAAACACTATGCCAGAGTTTCTGAATATTTTAGAATGTTAGAACTGCCTTTAAGCGATAAGTTACCTTCAAGTTGGTTTTATGATAGCGCAAAATATCTTTTCATAGATGATTATAGCGGTGCAATGAGTAAGATATTGCCATTACTATTATCTGTAGCAATAGGTATTATTGGTCTATACCTACTTGCTAAGTTCTTTTATTTAAAATCATGGCAACGTTCTATTGAAGCGTTAGATAATCAAGTATTAAGTTTGGAAATATTAAGAAANNGTTTTTAAGAGATCCTGCTGTTTTTTCCCAACTATTCATGATGATTGCAATAGTTCTTATTTACGCATATAATCTCTCAATTATGCCATTAAAAGATATACCTTCTTTTTATACAAAAGGCACAAACAATATGCTGGTTTATTTAAATGGACCTTTTATAGGTTTTATACTTTCAGCAATAGGAATGCGTTTTGTTTACCCTTCTATAAGTTTAGAAGGAAGAGCTTTTTGGGCTGTAAAATCTTCACCTGTTCTTCCACGACGTATTATGAT
>LXOW01183221.1_pt1 | contig 10550 bp, 9 predicted proteins | sample 1368591 | NCBI WGS metagenome assembly LXOW01 (sample SAMN04884650, study PRJNA319009) | bovine gut metagenome | isolation source: Cow rumen | host: Bos taurus | place: Italy: Legnaro (PD) | collected 2014-07-09
TCGTCTCCCTCACGCCATATCATCTCTTTGCTCTTGGCATCAGTCAAGACTTCCATCGTGCCACGAAGCATCATGCCCATGAAACCCTCGGCATCGCAGAAATAGATGCTGGCCTTGGGATTGGACTTGTAGTGGGCCACACGCAGTGAGAAGGTGTTAGTGGTAAAATAGAACGTACGGATGCCCTCTCGCTTACGTGGTGCCAGCATGGCCTTGGTGCAGGGATAGCCCTCGTTATCTACTGATGAGATGTAGGCAATGGGCAGCGAGTCGGCCATCTGGGCGATAAGCTCTTTAACCCCAGCCAAAGCAGGATTGACCTTCATAGCCTCATCATCGCTAACAGCAAGTGCCTTACGCCAACGCTTCAGTTGTGGAAAGTACATCTTCATCTGTCCGATATACTCCTCTTTTGTAATCGGACTGGGCAAGCCCTCGTTCACAGCACCAACAAACTGGGCACAATGCTCAATCATCTCGTCCATCGTGCATTCCTGCAAAAACTGACCGTCCTTATAGCAGTACATGCAATAATCTTCGTTTTTACTTCCATCGACATTGGTGCCGAGAACCTCGTCAGTTAGTGGCATTCCGCAACTCTGACAAAATTTGATTTCTTTTTCCATATTTCTTCTTATGTTCATAATCGTTCTAATTTCATTACTCTTACTTTAATGTCATTGCCCATCGTTATTCAGATAACAGATTAATTTCATCTTGCAGGCGTTGAAGGAACTTAGCAGCATGTCCCCCATCCATCTGAACATGATGGAATTGGAATGATACAGGCAAGGTTGTCTTGAACAGCCTCTGGAGATATTTGCCCCACATCACCATGGGGTTGCAAAACTGGTCGGTGTATTGGTTGACGATGCAATCCAATTCCGTTTGTATCATGGCGGAGGTGCCGATAACCATGTGGTCTTCGAGAAAAGTGCTTTTGCATTCGTTTGCCACTGTCGCGGTCAGTTCTAGATAGTCACGGTTGAACTGCTGCAAATCGTCAGTGAAAGGAATGTCGCAGGAGTTGATACCACCCTTGCTGTTCTGCACGATGACATTAATGGCAAGCCTGTCATAGCGGAACAGCCTTCCACCTTCAGGAAGCGTAAAAAACTCCTCCATTTGGCTCGCTGCCTTGCCGATGCACCAGCACATCAGCGTGGTAAACTTGATGTCGCTCTTCCGGCTGACTTTCACCAATCGACGGACATCCATCGTCTTCACCAAAGTCACCATCGGCATAGGCGACGACATCCATAGACGAAATGCTTCCGCGCGGTTGCTGTCTTGGGGTTGTATCTCTGCCTTCATTTTATTGTTTGTCCATGTTGAATCGGCTGCAAAATTAGCGTATTATCTGTTCCGAAATGGAAACTAGATATGGACATAAATGAGGACATTAGTTTTATTATGGTCGAAACAGTTTCTCCCTCACCCTGGAATCCCTCAGGAGGAACACCCTAACCTCACAAGGGGCGATGTTCGCCTGTTCATCCTCTCGCGCCTTCAGTTTTCCGTGACCGAGCAAGCCCTTCTCTTGGGTATTTCGCCCGCCTCTGTCACCAAGGCCCGTCAGCGGCTTAAGAACAAGATAGGGGCTGGAGATATGGGTTCATAAATTTAGTTGCGCTTTCTTTTGTATTTTGTTCGCACAATCTCGTATGAATTGGCGACCAACTCTTTCAGCAGTTCAGTTTCAATGATTTGCACCTCTAAACCTATCCAATACTTGGCGTTGAAGTGGTTATCGGGCTGACATATCCCTTTGGTGGTTTCCATAAGTTCAGGGATGCGTTCGGTTTGGCATTTCACGATGACGGTCCTGAAATCGTCAATGTCGCAGTAACAAAATGTGTGGCCGTTGACATAAAAGGCCAGCACCGTGTCGCCTCCTGGCATCTTGGCGAAAGGCAACTTTTCCTCCACATCGCCTAATGAAAGGCAGTATTCACGAAAGACTTCGATGTTCATGGCTGCAAAACTACAAAAAATGTCGCAGCCCGAAGGACTCTTTATTCATTTAAGGGACTAATGGTTTGCTGTCGGTTCTTTCTTCCGCTGGGCTTCTTGCCATGGGTTTGCTGGCTTTCCATCTCAGTACGACCTATACGCCAAGTAAGGCCGAAACTGACATAGCGGCTGGTAAGGGTGCTTTCGCTAATTGAGGGGTTGTAAGGGTTGACGCTCTCGCCACCAGTGCGGACGGTGTTGAAGATGTCGTTGACGTTGAGGAACAACGATAGCCGACGGTCGAATAAGTCAGTGCTTATGCCGCAGTCAACGGTAAAGTAGGGGGCAACCTGAGCCAGCAAGGTCTGTGTGCGACTGCGATAAACGGCGTTGGTGAACACTTGCAAGCCATCGAACCATTTGCTGTTATTGTGCTCCCACAATTTTGCCCAGAAGTTGAGCCTTAGCGAGTAGCAAAGCATATTGCTCTCGGCCCACTGATTAGGACGGTATTGTACACGGTAATAGTCATCGAAGAAGTTAGCGTAGAAACGGATGTTCATGAAGTTGACTGGCCTCAGGGTGGCATTCAATCCTATGCCTCCGTTGCGGGCCGTTCCGATATTAAACGGCTGACTGAAAGATACGATACGGCCAAAGACATCGCAGTAGGCCACGTCAGTAAGCGTGCCCGTCTGGTTGCGCTTCGAGTTGTACCAAGCACTGACACCAATGCTGCCGAGGTGGTCGAAGTAGCGTTCCCAACCGAGTTCGAGATTGTCGGTGTAACCGTTTTTCAAGTTAGGGTTGCCGGTGGAATAGTTGTCGTAGCCATAGACGGTGAAGCGTGTGAGTTGCGTAGCGGTAGGTGGCGCGACATAATGTGTGTAGCTGAAGGTGAAGTTGTGCATTGACTCGGTGCTGTAGCTAGCATGGAAGGTTGGACTGAAGGTGAGGTAATGCTTGCTTACGTCGCCGCTATGGTCAAATGGATAATGCAGACGGTACCAGGCATTGTCCATTGACAAGGACGCACCGAGGGTGAAGCGGCCGAAGTGGTGCTCCGCGCCGACATAGACGGAGAGCTCGTAAGTTCCATTGGTATAATTATAGCTGCGTAGCGAGTCAGTGAGGCCGTTGTTGGTTTCGTTCACATTCTTGCGTTCCGGTGCAAGGCTAGCCATCAGGCCAAAATCCACCTCGCCTTTCTTGCTGTAGGGTAGGGCGACATCGGCGGTGATGCCGTGCCATTGCGAAGGATTACGGGTCGAACGTCGACGGTCAAAGTTAAGGGTAGTGAGGCTGTCGAAGGTGCGGAGCGTTCCAACAAAGGAGCGGTTGTGCGTCAACGTGCCTGTGTAGTCAACGAAAAGCATCCCGCCCAGCGTATCAAGTTGCTTCTCCAGCATTGCGCCAAAGGCGGCATCAGCCATCATGCTGCCATTGCGTACGTCCTCGTTGTAGAAATATCGCCCTGTGCCACTGAGAAATTCTGTGCGCTCGGTGCGCCCCGTGAGACTGCTGCTGTCATGTGCGGCGGTGGTCCAAAGCCAGAGGTTGACCAACGTGTTGGTGTCGAAGTTATAGTCGAAATCCAGCCCGAAATTGCCGTTGAAGGTGCGGTTGCGGCTGTGCCCCTTGGTGCTGATGATAGACGAGAGCGTGCTGTCGGGTGCCAGCAGACGGCTGTCACTCGAAGCGTCGCCCTTGTAGCTGTCGTAGTCGCCGCTGACGAAGACATTGAAACGTATTTTCTCGTTACTCCACACATAATCCACCCATGGGCCCACCTGCGGTTTGCTGTTGGCGTTCAAGCCGATGCAGAGCAATTCGTTGCGTTTCACCTTGGCGGTGGTGACGATGTTCACCACACAGTTTTGCGTGTGGTATTTGGCGGAGGGGTGGGCGATGACCTCAATGCGCTGCAATGTGCCTGCGGGCAATGATTTGAGGTACTGCTTGAGGCTTTCGGCCTTGAGATGCGATGGCTTGTTGTTGATCCAGATGGTGACCTCGGCACCACCGCGATATTTAATGTTGCCTTCGGCATCCACCTCCACGCCCGGGGCGTTCTGCAATGCGTCGGTGGCATTACCGCTTTGCACACTGGGGTCGTCGTTTACATTATAGAAGACCTTCTCACCATCGGCGGAGTAGAGGGGGCGCGAAGCCGTCACCTGCACCTCGTTCAACGAAGTCGAATTCGGAGCTATCTTGATGTCTCCAAGGTTTTTGTCCGCCTGGACGGACACGCGCTGCCAATAGGTTTCGTAGCCGATGCAACTGATGCGGAGCAGATACGAATCCGCCGCAATGCCTTTGAAACAAAAGACACCATTGTCGTCACTCGTCACGCCGTATGCAAACACGCTATCGGCGGAGTGTAGCAACACGCAGTTGGTATAAGGCATCATAGCACCGTTATTGGCATCTTTCAGGCTGCCTTTCAAGATGAAGCTTCCCGTTTGGGCCTCAACTGTGCCTACTGCAAACAGCATCAAGGCAATTAACAAATTTCTAATATTCATCTTGTCATCACTTTTTGGAACCTAAACATTTCGTCGTCCTTCATTTCGGGACAATCTTTTTCCTGTGGCAAACGCGGGCCGGGATGGTGTTTCGTGAAAAACTCCACGATGTGGAAGCCGCATTTATTGACATAGAAGTGGATGTTGCGCTTCTCGAAATAAGGGGTCATGGTCTCCCATACCCTCACTTCTGGATGCAAATGCTCCACGGCGCACCAAGCGGCATAGCCGATGCCTTTGCTGTGGGCCTTCGGTGAGACGAATAGCAAATCCAAATCACCATGTTCACCCTCAATGCGAATCACCAAGCCGCCGACTTTCTGCCCGTCCATCATGATGCGAAAAGCCTCGCCTTCTTTGATGGATTGCTCAATGGTGTCGCGAGAGATGATTTCGCCGTCTTCCTCAAAATGGTCGTCACGCATCCCAAATTCCTCCGTTGCGCCATATTTGAACGCCCATTGGTTGTCGAGGATGAACTGTTCCTTGTCGTCAGGCTCCAACGGAGCCAAGGTCACCTGTGGTTTGTTGCTCATATAGGAAATGTTTTGAGCTGCAAAATTACGGAGGTCGCCGCAGGCGGATGGCAAACAAATCAGCCTTTAAATGTCACTTTTCAGTCCAAAATGGGTTATTTTTGGTGAAAAATGCCTATTTTTGCGGCTGGTATGTCATTTTTCAGTCCAAATAACACTTCCTCTACAGTTTGCGGCACAACGGATTTCAGCGGATTGCTCCACACGGTAATTCCCGTCAGTGGGTGTACGCTGTTGTTGTGTACGGAAGGATGCGCCCTCGCTACATCACATTTTGAACCTGTCGCCATTCGGCGCGGGACACTGATGCCGCTTTTTAATCACTCGCGATTTGTCATGGAACGCATCTCGTCGCGTTTTTCTTGCCGTTTTGTCGAGATGAACGACCCCGCCATTGCCGATTTCACCGTCAACTTCAACTCGCCCGTGTTTTGGGATTTCCTTTATCGGCATCCTGTTTTCACCATCGAGAAGTCAGCTCAACGGCTTGCAGAAGAATGGTTTGGACGGATGGAATGGATTGCCCGAACTTTCGACGGCGATATCTGCCAACAAATGGTTTACGGCGAGTTGCACAATCTCTTCATCGCCATTGAGCAAAGGATTGCCCAGCTTTTTCCGCCCGAGGTCCACGATGAGAAATCGGCCGTTTGGAGTATCCCCGACCGCCTGACTGCGCTTTTGGACCAACATATCCATCATGAGCGAAGTGTCAAGTTCTATGCTTCCGAGTTGTGCATCAGTCCTGATTATCTGAACAAGGTTTGCCATCGCTTGATGAAGACCTCTACCAAAGCCCTTATCAACGACACGGTCATTTATGAACTCAAACGGCTCCTCGCCGAAACCGACCTCACCGTTGAGCAAATCGCCGCCCAGATGAACTACGACAACGTTTCCTACCTCTGCCGTTTCTTCCGCAACGCCACAGGACAATCGATGATGGAATTTAGGCGGAAACAGAGGTGACGCAAAATTTAACTTTTTTTCTATTTTTGCCGCGAAATTTCTGTATATGTTTATCGGTGAACTGATTTCGTTGGGCGTGGCTCTCTCGTGGACCGCCACCGCGTTGTTTGCGGAGGTGGGTTCAAAGCGCATGGGCTCGCTGCCGTTCAACACCATCCGCATGACGATGTCGTTGCTGTTGCTCACCGTCACGCTTTGGTTGGTGATGGGTGTGCCTTATCCGCGTTACGCTGATGGCAGCACTTGGACGTGGCTGCTGCTTTCGGGTGTGGTTGGTTATGTCATCGGCGACTACTGCTTAATGCAAGGCTACATCCACATAGGCTCACGCTTCGGCCAGCTTTTCATGACCCTTTCGGCACCTACAGCAGCACTCACCGGTCGACTGCTTCTTGGCGAGCAGATGCGTCCCATAGCCATTCTCGGCATGGTCGTCACTTTGAGTGGTATCGCACTGTCCATCTTGTCAAAAAGCGACGACTCCAAACATCACGCTATACGTTTCAAGCTGCCGCCCAAAGGCATTTTCTTTGCGGCGATGGCTGGCATTTGCCAAGGTTTCGGTTTGGTGCTCAGCAAGGTGGGGTTGACGCATTATGATGCGGCGCTTACTGCTGCCGGCATTTCAGGTGATTCGGTTTTTGCCAATGCTGTGCTGCGACTTCCAGTCAGCGTCAGCATGTCGTTTGCAGCCACCACCATACGTGCTTACATCGGGTTGGTGGGCTTTTTCCTGGCGTTGGTGCTGTTCAACAAGGACGGATTGGCTCAATTACATCATGCCGTGAACGACCGCAAGGCGATGTGGTGCGTGCTGGCATCCACTATATTCGGGCCATTCATCGGAGTCAGCGCATCGCTATTGGCTACGCAATTCACTTCGGCAGGCATTGCACAGACACTCTTTGCCCTCACGCCCATCCTCATTATCGCACCGTCTGCGATTCTGTTCCATCAAAAAGTGACGCTGCGCGAGGTTTTAGGAGCGGTTATCAGTGTTGTTGGGGTGTGCTTGTTTTTTGTGTAGATCAAATAATTACTATCTGTTTGTATCCTGTATGGGCGAGAAAGGACATTTCTTGCCGATGCACTGGTTGTTGATGCGGCTGCGTGAGCATCTCACTTCGGGCTTCTCCATCTCCACGCCGAGGTGTTCCTTCACGAAGTCCACCGCCGTGAGTATCGACAAGTAGGAGTCACGTTTGCAGCAACGCGGGCCTCCATTAAGAGCTACCTGTTCAAGCGCTTTGGCCGTCATCAGGTTGCAGAGTTGCCAGGTTTCGGTGGAGAGCGGTGTGTTACGCGTGACGACCGACATGAAGATGCCTGTGCTGATGGCGGCTCCGCAAGCACCCATGTAACCACAAGCACCACCAGGCACCTGCTTTCCTCGGCTCATCACTTCTAAAAGGCCCGATTGCAGGTCAACCTTCATCGAATCAGCAACGGCGTTGTTGTAGGCCGTCAGCAGGGCGGCACCCACCAACACATGGTGTTCGGGACCGTGCATGTGGCAAAACGATTGCGACATCATCTTCTCTAAAATGACGATGGGGTCTTTGGAGGTCTCCGCCATGCACAAGGCCATGATGGAATCCATGCCGGCAGTGTGGCAGTCCGAACAGACATAGTGCCCCTCGACGCAGCGGGTCTTGCTGGGCTCTTTCTTGTGGCAAAGGACGCATTCCATCATGGTGTCCTGCTCAAGGTATTCCAATGGCGCGCCACAAATCAAGCATTCTTCGTTTTTCATAACGGTTGTCTCTTTTTCAGGTTCTTTTTCCGTGCAGGCCGTCAGGACAAAACCCAGAAAAGCCGCAAGGACGATCATCGTATGCTTCATTTTGAATTGAATTATGCAGCAAAACTACGAAAAAAGCCGCAACCTAAAGGCCACGGCTTGAAGTTTGATTGTTTAAAGTCTCCTTACAGGCTCAGTTCATACATATAGCCGTGATACTGCAGGCTGCCGTCGAGGATAGGAAAGAAAAACTCGTTGTCGTGTTCCACATTCTTCAGCTTCAGGTTTTCCATAGTGACGGTTTTGGTACCGTCATCGTTGGTGACTACCTTTAAGGTGCCGCTTTTGGCGATATAGCCAGTCTGAGGCTGGAAGGTCCAGAAGTCACCGTCAAGAGCCACATGCACACAAGGGAAGACAGGCAGATAAGGTGTGCCAATGTAACCGAGGTCATACTCGCCATCTACGACTTGTCCGCCCAGATAGCTGACAATGAAGAAACGCTTATGGTCGGCAGACATGAAAAGCATCGACTTCACATCGAGGCCTAGGGAGCTCAAGCCGTTGAGCGAAGTGATGCCTGCCAAGCCAATAGGACTTTCGATGTCCTTGATCATGAACTTGTTGTTCGGGTCGAAGGTGTAAGGTGGCAGCATGCCTTGAAAATTAAGAGCGAGCTGGATGGTTTGGCCGTTGGTGTTGCTGCCCATGCTTTGTGATAGGATGACCGTGTAGGTGCCATTATTCTCGGTAACGGAGAGCACACCATTCATCCAATAGTAGGTGTCGCCAAAGAACAAGGAGTCGGCTCCCATGATAAAAGGCAACTCACCGAGATTGAGTTCGTGAAAGCCGACTACCGTGGGAACAGGGTCTTTCGTGTTGTCGCCTATCGTATAGGTGCCAGGGATAATGTCACCGTTGAAGATGATGGCAATGCCTTCATTGTTGGCAGCAGTCATTTCTTTGGAGGCAAGGACGATGGCATGTTGTTGACCATAGACGGCATCCTTGGCTGTGACGATGTCCAAAGTATTGCTGCCGAGGTTCATAACTCCAGTTTCGACCTCTGGCGTCACATTGTTGTTGTCTTTGTTGCAACTGGTACTCATTAGGGTCAAGCCGCAGAGAAGCACCAAACCTAATAATACTTTTTTCATAGTGATACGAGTTTAAAATATCGCTATTATAACGAGGGATACCATGCAAAAATTGTGGTAAACCTTGAAAGATAATTGCGCTTAATTAATCAACCAAGCCACTCCGCCGCTGACGACATAGAACTTCCCAAGGTTCTTGAAGTCTAAGTCAGCAGAAACGTCGAGTTGTACACGGCGCGACGCCAACCAGGTGAAACCAAACTGGGTCAAGTACTGGTTGCCTTCAGGATGGATGTAGTTGTAAGTTTCCACAAAAGTGCCAATGTGTTCCGTGATGTCGAAATAAACCCCAAAGCCCAAATAGGTTGTTGGCGAGGCCGTCTCGCCGTCCCATTCCGCTCCGACATTATAGCATATTCCAAACCAGTCGGTAAAGGTATGTTCAAACAAAAGGTGTAAGGATGGTGCCAGATGAGCAGGAAGCAGTTCTTTTGTTCCAACATGGGGAGACTTCAACTCGGCCAACATCGACACGGAAGGCAGATAGCCTGTGCCTTCATAGAATCTTGTCTTCATCCCGAAGGTGAGCGGAGCCAAGCCAAAAGAGGGCTCCATTGCCTGTCCGTCGTTCCACATCAGGAAATCCGTCCCGATGCGAAGCTCGGCGTTTTCAAAAAGGCCGAATCTCAGCAAGGTGTTATTAAGAGCGAGGGTGTGCGGTCCGTCTTTCATCGATTCATACCCCATTCCTGTTTCCCATTGCAGTTTGTGCAACGGCATCACGTCGGTTCCGGTCAAGGCACCAGGACGGTCAGCGGAGATGACAGGCAGTTCTTCTTGCGCACGGCAAAGGCCGCAGATGAAAACCAAAGCTATCAAAAGAAGTCGTCTTTTCGTCATTTTCTTATAGTTTTGAAGATGCAAAATATAGATTTCCTAATTCCCGAATCGTATTCCCCACATTGATCAGATGGTCAGCGATGCGTTCCGCGTTTTTCGCCAAGGAAAGATATTCCGCCCCGACCTGTGGCGTACATTCACCATTGACAAGTCGCTGGATGTGATTGCGTTCCATCTTTTTGGTCAGGTTGTCGATTTCCTCTTCAATCATGAGGGCTCGCTCCAAAGCATTGTTGTCATTTTCGTGATAGGCTTGCTGGATTTCTTCGTACAAGGCTTCGATATACCTTTCCATCTGCCTTATTTCCTTCACCGCCTGCGCCGAAAAAGAAGCGTTTTGGGCCTTCAGACTCTCTGCATACTCCACAATGTTTTCGGCATAGTCGCCAATGCGTTCCAAGTCGCTCACACTACGGATGCTTGTGTTCAAGAATTGATTGTCAAATTTGCCAAGCGGCTTGTCCGACAAGAGCACCATATAACGCAACAACTCACTATTGAGGTAATTGAGCTCTTGCTCGGTCTTGGCAAACTTTTCGGCTTCGCTGAAATCCATAGTGGTAACAATATTGACCGACCGCTTGAAGTTTTCTATTGCCAAAGCTGCCATGTTTTCAATCTCCGCTTTCAGTTGTCTCACAGCCAAAGCCGGGGTCGCCAACATCGAATCGTCAAGGAAATGCAGGTGGAATTTGTCGTCCCTGTGGTCGTAAACATGTTCTGGAATGATGCGGCATACCAAGCGAACCAATGCATCGGTGAGAGGCAGGGCCACCAATGTGGTGCATACGTTGAAAACCGTGTGGAACATGGCCAACTGCAC
>LXOW01420894.1_pt1 | contig 10546 bp, 2 predicted proteins | sample 1368591 | NCBI WGS metagenome assembly LXOW01 (sample SAMN04884650, study PRJNA319009) | bovine gut metagenome | isolation source: Cow rumen | host: Bos taurus | place: Italy: Legnaro (PD) | collected 2014-07-09
CCCCACGAAGTTGGCGGACCTGTGCCCACCTCTTCTGAGGTATATTGCTATGTGGATGAGATCATCCCGCCGCATGAGAATCTCAATATTATCACAATGCCAACGGTGGTGGATACTTGTGGTAATGTGCTCGAGCCGGGCGAACCTACGCTGAGCAACAACTACCAATCGTCTTCCTGCACCGGTGATTTTACCTATAATTACACCTATCAAGATTGTGCGGGCAAGGTGTTCCAGTGGTATTATACGTACCATGTCCTGCCTTCACAGTTGCATTTCACCGACAATGGCCTGACAGATGTGACTTTGGGCAACACCTGTTACTCAGCGAATGTGACCTCGCATCTCAGAACCGATGACGATGTCAGGAATATGTATTCCACCGATTGCAACAACCTCCATAGTCTATCTGTTACCTCCGAAGATGTCGTGGAGAGTGCTAATAACTGCTCTTGGAAGGTGACCCGTACTTTCACCATCACGAATGGCTGTGTCACGGAAACGAAGACGCAAAGTGTGAGTGGCGGTAACACGACGGCACCCACCTTCACCGCGCCAGATAATATCACCGTTTTCCGTAACTTGGACAGCACTTATGACATTGACCCGGCGGTAACTGGAACGGTGAGTGATGTGACGGTCGCCTGTTCGACGGCCGATACGACTTATCAGGATTCCGCTCCTGCTACAAATCCTGACGGCTCCTTGACGATTGTCAGAAGCTGGACGGTGACGGACACCTGTCACAATGCGACCACAAAGGAGCAGACGATTACAGTGGAACCAGCGTCTGTAACGGTCACCATCACCGGCAACACGGCCTCGAAGACTTACAACGGCAGTGAGCAGAGTGTAACGGGTTATGTCATCAGCATCCCGGCCGGGACAACATTGACCGAAAATGACATCGTTGGTCCTGAATCGGTGGCCCGCGGCACGAATGTAACCTCTGAAAACGGTGGCAAATACATGATGGGGTTGACGGCCGAGCAGTTCAGCACGACGAATGCCAACTATGATGTTTCGTTCGATGTGACGGACGGTTGGCTGAAGATCACCAAGAAATCCATCACTATCTCCCTCGACTCTAATAAAGTGTATGATGGTGAGGTGTTTACCGTCACTGCTGATCAGCTCCATGTCACGGGGTTAGTGGAGGGACAATCGCTTAGCGGCCAACTATGGACGTCAAGTGCAGCCCCGGGCGTGTATGTCAGCCATGATGGCTCTTCCCAGGCTTTCATGGAAACCGGCACTATCGAAAAGTCCCTCTTCGTCCTGGATGCCACTTCCTCGAATGTAACCTCCAGTTATGCTCCTGCCTTCGATGTTACGCTCCTCATCGAGCAGAATCTCTCCGAATGCTCTGGAATGGAGTTCTACGGCCATATCTACGATGCCGTCCGCATCGGTATGCAGTGCTGGTTTGCCGAAAACCTGCGCAGGGCCACCGGCAACTACAAAGCTTTCGGGGAGGACGATGCCAATGTGGAGAAATTCGGCTACCTCTACAGCTGGTACACCGCCATGGGGGTGCCCGAAAACGACAATAATGCCGTTCCTGCGACCCAGATTGGCTACGACGGCGAACCCTACGTGCAGGGTATCTGTCCCGACGGCTGGGCCGTGGCCAGCGAGGCCGACTTCGCGCTCCTGTTCGCTACCGCCGGTAGCACCGAGCTGTTGAAGGATCCGGGTACAGCCTACTGGCTGAGCGGCTTCGAGGGTACTGTTCCGGGTACGGGCTTCGGCGCCCGTGCCAACGGCCATTTCAACAGCGAGACATGGCGTTACGAGGACCAGATGACCGGCAGCTACTTCTGGATGCCGGAAAGCGCCACGACGGCGGGCTCGCACAACAGTATGGTCATCCAATACTACTGTAACGAAGGACTCTTCCAGCACCATCCGAAGACCGACCTGCAAGGCGTGCGATGCATCCGGAAGGTCGTTCCGTAAATTCGTGTCTTAGTTGAAATTATGTTGATAACTTATGGACGCCATGGATGAAAATCCGTGGCGTTTGTGTTTATATTTTTTCTACTTTTGCACCGTTATATTGCCGTTGTGTAAAATTATAAGCGGTAGTAATGATTTTGATAAAAATATTTTCACGAAATATTGGAATGATGAGAAAGATTTTTACCTTAGTGTTGATTCTTTTGAGTATATTTTTTGCTAACGCGCAAGAACAACCGACAGCTTACGTTGAACCGTATGATGTCTATTTCCCCGAAACGCAGGTGGGTACTGCGTATGAAACTAAGGTTCATATACAGCTTGGTTCCGGCTTTACAGGCGGCTATTTTTATGCTGATTTGAGCGGTAATGTGCCTTGTCCGTTCAGTTACAAGTATGCTTGGGAGGATGACTTTCGTTCAGAGGATGAAGGAGGATGGGGGTATTGCTGTGCGTATGAAGGTATGAACTATGAACTAACAATCCGCTTTGCGCCTACAGAGGAAGGTGATTTTATGGGAGATTTAAGTCTTTATGCTTATACGGAAAATGATGAATACATTTATATTGGTGATGTATTCCTTTTCGGTTCTGCCACCCAAAATCCAACGGCGGGGGTGATTCCCATGTCCATGGACAGCATCAACAATATCGGGATGAATGCAGCCACGGTGAATTTTACGGTTAACACCGCCGGACTCAACAGTAGTTATAGTTATGTAAACATAAGTGATTATAGTATTGTATGGGGAACTTCGGTCAACCCCGCTGCAACGTCTGCTAACACGCAAATATTTTACGATCAGAATGGAAGTGTCAGCAGTGCGGGGATTGATAATTTGACTCCTGGTACCACGTATTATGTAAGAGGCACAGTCGATTACAACTACACATACACTTATCAGGACCCCAATTACAGTTGGTATCAAACCACTTACTATTATTACATGACCTATTACAGCAACGAGGTGAGTTTCACAACGGCCGATACCATCGCCGTCACGCTGCCCACGGTCGCCACTGGTGCCGCGAGCGGCATCACGGCCACCACGGCCACCTGCGGCGGCGAGGTTACCGCTAACGGTGGCGCAACGGTTACCGAACGCGGTGTCTGCTGGAGCACCTCGCAGAACCCAACTGTTGACGGCTCTCACCAGACCGTTGGCATTGGCATAGGTTCGTTTACCGGTAGCATTACCGGCCTTACCCCCACCACCACCTACTATGTACGGGCGTATGCCACCAACAGCGAAGGCACGGCGTATGGTGAGGAGGTGACGTTTACGACGGCGGCTCCCTACGGCCAACCCTGCCCTGGCACGCCGACAGTGACCGACCACGAGGGCAATGTCTATAATACCGTCCAGATTGGCGAGCAGTGCTGGACAAGGGAGAACCTGCGGACTACCACATCTCCGACCACGGGAACGTATCTCATCCCGATCGTTGGCACCACCTACACCTATACAGGCAAGCAGGCCCGTTGGTATAACAACGACTCGGCCACCTACGCGCCGATGAACTACGGGCTGCTGTATAACTGGAACGCGGCGGCGGACACGTTTAACACGGCATACGGGGAGACTAACGTAAACACCAGTTATAGCAACGCTGTGGCAGTGACATTCAACGGCAACCGCAGGGGCATCTGTCCGGTGGGTTGGCACCTGCCGAGTGAAGAGGAGTGGACTGCGCTGAAAGACTATATGAGAAGCCAAAGTGAATACGTGTGCGGGAACAGCAATTTCTACATCGACAAGGCTTTGGCGGACAATGCCGGATGGTATTATAGCAGTAATGATTGTGCTGTGGGCAACGACTTAAGCGCGAACAATGCCTCGGGCTTTTCCGCCGTTCCAGCGGGCAAACACATACCAAGCTCGCCTTCGTTTAATAGTGTAGGTGGCAGTACCTACTTTTGGGGTTCCTCACAAAAAAGCTCCTCCAGAGCCTATAGCCACGTCTTGTACTATTCCTCCGGAAGTATCGCCGGGAGCAACTATGCGAAATGTGACGGATATTCCGTCCGCTGCCTTCGCAACGAGAACACTGCCTCTACGCTGGCCACCGTCACGACTGGTACCGTGAGCGACATCGCGGCCACCTCTGCCACCTGCGGCGGCAACGTCACTGCTGACGGCGGCGCAACCGTTACGGAACGCGGCGTGTGCTGGAGCACCTCACAAACCCCGACCGTTGCCGACGCACACACGAGCGACGGCACGGGTACAGGCACGTTCACAAGCAGCATCACGAACCTCACCTCTAACACAACCTACTATGTCCGTGCATACGCCACGAACAGCGAGGGCACGGCGTATGGCGAGGAGGTGACGTTCACGACGGCAGAGGAATCCACTCCCTCAACGTTCACCTGCGGCAACAACCTAATTGTCGGTAACTACAGCTACACCACCAACCAGTACGGCAGCCAGTGCTGGATGACACAGAACATGAGGAACGCATCCGGCTCTGTAGGCGATACTTACTATCAGGATGTCTTGCAGGCATGTCCGACTGGCTGGCATCTGCCGGACGACAGCGAGTGGAGCTCTCTCGGAAATTATTTGATTAATAACGAAAACGTCCCGAGTTTCGGCGATGGCGAATATTGGACTTCGACAACTATGCTATGGGAAGATAATGATGGTAATCAGTTCACACTGATTTCACCCCCCATCGTACAATCCAATAATATTACATACAACGGTGTATCTTGTGAAATCCATGATTATGGGCATGATTGCTTCGCTTTAAACACTTCCCCTCATATCGCTTATGTTCGCTGCCTCCGCAACGATAACGTCATCGGCTCCGGTGATGCTACGAACACCTATCTTCCGAGCTATTCATACTACAAATACTCGCTTACCCAGCAGATTTACACTGCGGAGGAAATCGGTACGGCTGGCACCATTAACAGCATTGCCTTCAAGAATGCAAGTGCGGAAAAAACCCGTATATATAATATGTATTTTCTCCACACTGACAAAGAAACGTTTGAAAACAACACTGACTGGGTGGCCATGAGTTCAGACGACCTGGTCTTTTCCGGTGAACTCACTTTCTCGGTGGGCGAGTGGACGACCATCACCCTTGACGAACCTTTCGTCTATGACGGCACATCCAACCTTCTTGTTGGCGTGGCTGATGTTACGGGTTCCTACACCAGTTCGCCCCACATGGCATGTCTGGTGTTTGACGCGCCTTCCCAGTCCATCCGCGTTTACCGGGATAGTCCGGGTGCATACGATATTGCCTCACCGGGTGTTAATGGCACTATTCAGAATGTGAAGAACCAGATTAAGCTCGGAATCACCCCTATCGAGGGCTCTGTTTGCGAGAGACCAACCAGCATAGCTGTGAGTGACATCACTCTTAATTCCGCCACCGTGAGTTGGGTGGGGGAGGGTAGTGCCTTTAACCTCCAATACAAGATTTCCAATGCCACCGACTGGACGGAAGTGAACGGCCTGTCCGAGTTTTCGTATGACCTTACGGGACTCGCTCCCCTCACCACTTACAGAGTGCGAGTACAGCAGGTTTGCTCGGAAAGTGCCAGTGGTTGGAAAACTGCCACGTTTACCACCCCGGCTTGTCCACCCGCCGACCAGTGCGAACTCACGTTTGTGCTTGCGGACGGCTACGGTGACGGCTGGAACGGCTGTGCTATCAACGTGGTGGATGCCGAGACGGGCAGTATTTATGGTTCCTGCACCATTGAAGGCGGCAGTTCAGCCACCCACCAAGTCACCGTGTGTAATGGCCGCAATGTTAATTTCGTCTGGGTGAACGGCAATTATCCATATGAGACTTCTTGGGTTATCTATGATGTGAATGATGAAGAAGTCACTTCCGGCGCCGGCAACTCATCCATGGCTACCGGCGATGTGTTGGAAACCTATACCGTTAGCTGCGCCGCCAATCCCTGCCGCAAGCCCACGAACCTTCTTGTCTCCAGTACGGGAATCACCAGCGTTGACTTAACCTGGAACGAGAACGGGTCCTCCACCGCTTGGCAGCTCTGTCTCAATGGCGATACGACCAACCTCGTTACTGCCGATGCCAACCCGTTCACGCTGACAGGCCTCATACCCGAAACGACTTATACCGCCAAGGTGCGTGCCAACTGTGGCGATGACGGTGTAAGCAACTGGAGTCCTTCCGTCTCTTTCACAACGGCCCCCTGTCCAGCGCCTGTCACCATAGACACCGCCGTATGCGCCTCCGAGCTGCCCCTGACCTGGCACGGACATACTTTCGAGGAATACGGATCCGTCACTGAGACAATCCCCACCGCCGACGGCTGCGACAGCATCGTGACGCTGCGGGTGCGGAATCTGTCGTACTATAACAATCTGCTGAGTGACGATTTCAACGACGGGGTGATTGACCCGGAGAAGTGGACCTATACAGGCAACGCCGTTGTTGAAGAGGACGGACAGCTCAAGCTCTACCAAAACGTCACCGACCAGGATGTGCATCTCCGAAGCGTGGACTTGAGTGTTCCCGCCAACGGCAAAGTGACTATGGACCGAAAGTTTAGAGTGCATCGCTCTGATAACAGTACCTACGGCAATTACTTTTATGGTAATTCCCGCTTCTATCTCAACGGGGGCGATAATTATGTCGGATTACAATACAACTATACCACATACGAGGGATGGTACGGCACTTATCTTATTTACAACGTTAACGGGAATGAGAATCGTGTCCGGCTTTGTGATGCCACCTTCGATACCTGGCTCACTGAACAGGTGGAAATCGACTTCTTCGCGGGAACCCTTTCCTATTATTTGGATACGTTGGTGGCCACCATGGACATACCGGGTCTCTCAACCCAAACGGTGGATTATTTCAATGTATTTTTCAACCCGGGCGGCTGGTGGACGGGTCATCAGCACTTCCTCGACTATGTGGAAATTCACGGCGGCATTGGCGCGGTGCGGACGGCTCCCGCGAGCGATGTGACATACACTTCAGCCACTTGCGGCGGTGAAGTTTCGCCCAACGAGTGCGACGCTTATACGGCTACTGGCNNCCAGCCACAACCCCTCGTTGGACGGTGCGCACACCACTGACGGTACGGGTGCGGGCACGTTCACGAGCGAGCTTACGAATCTGACGGAAGGCACGACCTACTACGTGCGGGCGTATGCCGTCAACAGCACCGACACGGTGTATGGTCAGGAGGTGAACTTTACGACTTGCAAGCACTTTAGTACCGAATTCGAGGATGCAATTTGCGAAAATGCGCTGCCTTACGTCTGGAACGAGATCCCATACGACGAGGACGGCGAGTACACCCAGACGCTCCAAACAGCTGCGGGCTGCGACAGTGTGGTCACCCTGCATCTGACGGTGCTTTCCGAACCTACAGTAACCATCACGGGTCCGAGCTTTGTCGATCCTGGGAAGGGCATCACACTGACGGCTTCGGGTGCTGACATCTACGCATGGTCGGCAAACGGTGCAATCATAAGCAACAACGACTCTATTACCGTCTATCCACAAGAGACCACCACCTTTTCTGTGACCGGTTACATGGAGAGAAGAAATCTTGTGGTGAACAGCGACTTCGAGCAAGGCAACACGGGTTTCACCACTAACTACAGCTACGTGAACGACGGTTCGTGGGGACACTACTATATCGGGCATGACAACCACGAGATGTGGTCGTGGGATCCCGCAACCAACCTCATCACCGACCATACCACAGGTAACGGTTTGTGGATGATGGTGGATGCCTATCCCAACCGCAACATCTGGTCGCAGACCGTGGAGGTCACCCCGAACACCGATTATGCATTCAGTGCGTGGTTTGTCACCAATAACATCGCCAACGTGCGGTTTGAAATTAACGGCCAGCAAGGCGAGATATTCACCACGCCTCAACAGCAGGGCGTTTGGGAAAAGCGACAGTTCGTATGGAACAGCGGAAACAACACCTCCGCCAACCTGAAAATCACCACGGGCTCCGCCAGTTCCAGTGGTAACGACTTCGGTATTGACGACATCTCTTTCTCCGAACTCATCTGCGAAAATACGGCATCCACTACGGTGGCTATCTGCCCTCTGCCCGTCACCCTCGACACCACTGTCTGCCCCTCTGAACTGCCTTTGACATGGCACAACCAAACCTTCGAGGATTACGGAACCCAAACCTTCACGTTGCAAACCGCAACAGGATGTGACAGCGTGGTGACGTTGATTGTAAAAACACCTTTCTCCTTACTGAGCGACGACTTTAACGACGGGGTGATTGATTTGGAAAAATGGACCTATACAGGCAACGCCGTCATAGAAGAGGATGGACAGCTTAAGCTCCAACAGAACGTCACCGACCAGGATGTGCATCTCAGAAGTGTGGATTTAGATGCCCCCGCCGACGGGAAGGTTGCCATGGATCGCAAATTCATGGTTCATCGCAACGGTCAATACTACTACGGAAGCGCTGTCTTTTATCTCAATGGGGATAATAACTCATACATTAATTTGGAATACACCTATGCTCAATACTATGATGGTGCATATCACTATAATGACCCAAGGAATGGAATCTATGTCAACAGCAGAGTAGGTGGTACAGAAGCAAGTGTACGGCTTTGCGATGTCGCTTTCGACACCTGGCTTACCGAACATGTGGAGCTGGATTTCGTCGCAGGTACGTTGTCCTATTACATTGACACGTTGGTGGCCACGATAGACATCCCGGGCCTCTCCTCCCAAACGGTGGAATCTTTTTGCGTACAATACCATCCTTATGGCTGGTGGACGGGCCATCAGCACTATATGGACTATGTGGACATTCGTGGCGGTATGGGAACGGTGAGAACCTCCCCTGTGAGTGATGTGGCCTACACTACCGCCACCTGCGGCGGTGAAGTTGCCTCCAACGAATGCGATGCTTACACGGCTGTCGGTGTCTGTTGGAGCACGAGCCTCAATCCCACTTTGAACGATGCACACACCACTGACGGTACGGGTGCAGGCACGTTCACGAGCGAGCTTACAAATCTGGCGGAAGGTACGACATACTACGTGCGGGCGTACGCCACCAACAACACGGATACAGTGTATGGCCCGACAGTGTCCTTCACGACCTGCAGGCACTTCACCTCCGAATTTGAGGTTACGATTTGCGAAAATGCACTGCCCTACATTTGGAACGAGGTTCCTTACAACGGTTCTGGCGACTACGACCAAACGTTCCAAACAGCGGCTGGCTGCGACAGTGTGGTCACGCTGCACCTGACGGTGTTGCCGCCGCCAACAGTGGAGATTTTCCGCGCTGCCGAAAGTTCCGCTACGATTTGCGAAGGCTCTTCCACGACCCTCGAGGCCGTCGTGACAGGTGGTTACGGCGGATACACCTCTTTCTATTGNNACCGCCTTTACGAGTGGGATAACCATTCTCGCATGACCATCGGGAACCTGGCTCCCGGTGTCGCCGATCTCTATACGTTCGAGGTGGCTCAGACAGGCGACGGCTGTTACAATTCGGCCTCCGCAGCCCTCGACACGATGGTGACGGTCTATCCGCAATTTACGGTGAGCGCATCAGCTCCCGCTACCGTGTGCGACAACGGCACCCTGACGCTGACAGCAACGATGGAAAATGCTTCAGCCGATGACGAGCTGTCGTTCCAGTGGTACAAGATTATAGAGGGTAGCCCCACCGCCTTCCCGATAGCGAATACCGAAACCTACACGGAGACTGCGTTATATGCTGGTCCATACAGCTATTGGGTGGAAGTTTATGGCACTGTCTCGGGATGCTCTGCGGCTTCTGAAATGGGTACGGTTACCATCCTCCCCACCTATCACACCACGTTGTACGACACCATCTGCCAAGGTTACGAATACGACTTTTTCGGAGAGCCTCTCACGGAGTCTGGTCCCTACACTCACACCCTGCAGGCTAACAACGGATGCGACAGTGTGATCACGCTGCACCTGACGGTGCTGCCGAAACCCTCTGTTGAGATTGCCCGCGCTGCCGGATATGCAGCAACGGTCTGCGAAGGCACCGCCACGGCCATTGAAGCGGTTGTGACCGGCGGTTACGGCGAGATCGTCTCCTATCAGTGGTACAAGAACGACAACGTGCTTCCTAATGAGACCAATACAGTTTTGAATATCGAAAACCTGACTGTCGGTGCCGACGACCTCTATACGTTTGAGATGGCTCAGACGGGAGACGGCTGTTCCAATACGGCTTCCGTCGCCCTCAACACGCTGGTGACAGTCTATCCGCAATTCACGGTAAGCGTATCGGGTCCCGCCAGTATTTGCGACAACGGCACTCTTACGCTGACGGCAACGGTGGACAACGCCTCCGACAACGATGTGCTGACGTACCAGTGGTACCAAATTACGGACGGTGTCGCCAATGCGATTGAAGGGGCGAATGCCGCAACCTATACTTCTACCAATATGCAGAATGGCTCATACGACTATCAATTGGAAGTTCATGGCAGCGTCTCCGGATGCAACGCGGTTTCCGATCCTTTCCATGTCAACGTCCTTCCTGCATACTCTACAACATTGTATGATACCATCTGTTATGGCGTGGATTACGAGTTCT
>LXOW01170893.1_pt1 | contig 10543 bp, 7 predicted proteins | sample 1368591 | NCBI WGS metagenome assembly LXOW01 (sample SAMN04884650, study PRJNA319009) | bovine gut metagenome | isolation source: Cow rumen | host: Bos taurus | place: Italy: Legnaro (PD) | collected 2014-07-09
GTCTGCGGCGGCGGAGACAGCGCATGCCAGGAGTCCATGTACCTCAGAAAGCTCTCCGACGATGTCACCGTCACCCACAGGCGCGACCGCTTCAGGGCCCAGGCATCCATCGTCAAGGCAATGCAGGATGCCGGAATCAAGACAAAGATGAACACCACCGTGCAGTCGATCAACGGCGAAAACGGCAAGGTGAAGTCCGTCACCTTCCTCAACAAGGACACGAACGAGACCTACACCGAGGACTTCGACGGCGTCTTCATCTTCGTGGGAAACATCCCGCAGACCCAGCTGGTTCCAGACAGCGTCAAGGACGAAAGCGGCTTCATCAGGACGGACAGCCACATGATGACGGCCATCCCGGGCCTCTATGCCGTGGGAGATGTGCGCGACACCGTGTTCCGCCAGATAGTCACCGCCGCTGCGGACGGAGCCATCGCCGCCCACTACGCCAGCGAATACATCGACGAGCGCAACAACAACAGGTACTGAAAAGAAAAGGGGCTCTTCCGAGCCCCGACTAAAAAGGAAAATCCTATCAACCCTTCACTCCACCCAANNGCCAGTCCAAGGTAGACTGCACCGTACTCGGTCTTGTAGATGTCTCCCTTCAGAAGGCTGACCATGATCGGCATGGTATATCTCTTCTTGTTCGTAAGAAGGATCTGAGGGAGGAACAACTGGTTCCATGAGGCCACAAAGCAGAAGATTCCCTGAGTGGCCATGGCAGGCTTCACCATCGGTATGACTATCTGGTTGAAGATCCTGAATTCGTGGCAGCCGTCGACTCTGGCAGACTCCACTATCTCCATGGGCAATGACGGAATCATGTATTGCCTCATGAAGAACACCATGGAGGGCGATGCTATCGCCGGCAGAATCAGAGGCAGGAAATTGTTCGTCATATGAACCCTGTAGACCATCTGGTAGAATCCGATGCTGGTCACCTGCGCAGGAATCATCATGACCGCCAGTATGAAGGTAAAGAATGCATTCCTGAGCTTCCACTGGTATGCCACGATGGCATATGCCGTAAGAGTCGAGAAATAGATGGCGCATGCGGTGGTTCCGGCCGAGATTATGAACGAATTCAGGAATCCGACGAGCGGATGGAAGATATCCTTGCTTGTGAGTATCTTCAGGTTGTCTAAGAGATACTTCGAAGGAAGGAAACTCAAGGCATGCTGCTGGACCTGATATGTGTTTCTCGTCGAGTTGATTATCATAACCACGAACGGCAGCAGGCTCAGGACGGCAAAGAAAATGCACACCGCATACATCAGTACGATGATGGGCTTGCTGACACGTTTGACTCTTCTCATCTCCTTACCCATTGATGACCTCCTTCTTTGCGGCGATGTGCCTTCTGCGGCGGTCTACCTTCTTCTGGTCCTTATCCCTGTACATACGGAAGATGAACACGGAACATATTCCTATGATCAGGAACACCAGCATCGAGGCGGCCGCGGCCCTGTTGTACATGTAGGATCCGGAGAACGCCTGATTGTAAATGAATACGTTCAATGTGAGCGTCGAGTTGTCCGGACCTCCGTTGAGATACATCCTCGGGATGTCGTACATTGTAAGTCCGCCGATCAGAGCGGTTATCAGCACGTAAAGGATGATGGTCTTGAGACAGGGCAAGGTGATTCTGAAGAACGTCTGGGCGCTTGAGCAGCCGTCGATCTCCGCGGCCTCGAATATTTCGGGATTTATTCCCAGTACTCCGGAAATCAGTATTATCATCGTGTAGCCGTACCACATCCAGAACTGGATGAAGGCAACGACGAGCTTGGCCGACAGCTTGCTGACCTGGAAGTTGAACGGGGAGCTTACTATCCCGAGTTTCATCAGAAGGTCGTTCACGGGGCTTGTCGGATATGAGAACAATGCCTGGAACAGGACGGCGATGGTTGCGGCCGTCATGATGTTCGGCATGTAGAATACTACTTTGAAGAACCCCTGTCCTCTCAGCTTGCATCTCGGGGATGTAAACCAAGCCGTGAACAGAAGGGCGAAAACAATCTGAGGAATGAAGTTGGCTATCCAGATTACCACTGTGTTCTTGAGGGCGGTCCTGAACAGCTCGGAACTGATGATGTTCTTGAAGTTCAACAACGGGTCTGCAAGGAAACTGAAGCTGGTCTTACCCAATCCCTTCAGGTCCGTGAAACCGATGATCGTCGTGAACAGAATCGGATACAGGTGGAAAATTGCATATGCCACAATAAATGGAATGCTGAACAAGTACCCGTATTTTGCATAGCTAAAGGCTTTTCGGTTTTTCATTATGAGATATTCCTCCGGTCCGGAACTAAAAGCCAGGGGACTGGAGATCAGTCCCCTGGTCTAAGTCAACTGCTGCAGGTATTACTCAACAACGACGTCAAGGTTTTCCTTAACCTGGGTCTTGAAGTCTGCGATTGCCTGCTCGCGGGTCTTGGCACCTGCGGTGTACTGGCGGACCTGATCTCTCCAGTATGTGTTGATTGTCTCATCATACTGTGTGAGGTTCTTTCCGTTTGCATACTGGTTTGCAGGAACAAATGCCTCGAACATGTTCTGATCCTTCAGGAACTCAAGCTTTCCGTCGGACTTGGTCATGACTGTACCGGAAGCGACGGTATCCTTTGTGCCTCCCTCTCCGTTGAGAGTTCCGTTTGCCCAGTAGTACTGGAGTCCGGTCTCTGAGGAATCAAGTGTGATCCACTTGATGATCTTTGCGACGATATCCTTGTTCTTGGTGTCCTTGTTTGCCAGGACCCATGTGCCGCCCCAGAAGAATCCGACGTTGGATGCGCAAACACCCCAGTCGCCGTATGTGTCACCCGAGTTGCCGGCCATGACGTAGTTGATCAGCCATGCGGGACCATAGAAACCGAGGACCTTCTTTGCACCGGCTTCCTTCATGTCGGCATACCAGCCTTCCTGCCAGTCCTGCGTGTCGTTGTGGTAGTCGTTGTCCTTGAGCTTCTTGGAAAGATCCAGGAATTCCTCTCTCTTGGGATCGATGTAGAGCTTGCCGTCAACAATCCAACCCTTTTCGGAGCTGTTCTCGATTGCGTGCCAGATGTCACCGTCGCCTGAGACGATGGCATAGCCCTTCTTCCTGAGCTCTGCTGCTGCCTCGAAGAACTTGTCCCAGCTCTGTGTGCCGGCGCCGATCTTCTCTGCGACCACTGCGGGATCATCCGAACCGAAAGCGTCCTTGGCAACGGACCTGTTGTAGATGAATGCTCCGCCTGTTGCCTGATAGCCGAGACCGACAATCTCACCCTTTCTGGATCCGATGTCGATGGTGTACTGTGCAATCTGAGCTTCCTTCACGAGCTTGTCGACATCGATTCCGAGGCTCTTGTAGGTTGCAGCATAATCTGCGGCATCGCCCTGTGCATACTTGAGAACGAATGCAGCCTCTGCACAGTAGATGTCGGGAGCGTCTGCGCCGCCCTGGGCAAGCTTCTCATCGAGAGCCGGCTGATACAGACCGTCTGTCGTTGCGATGATGGTTGTGTTCACCTCATACTTTGCGGCCTCTTCAGGGTGCAGTTCGAAGTACCTTGTGATCATTTTGGGGACTTCATCTGTGAACGACATGACGTTGAGAACGGTCTTCTTTCCGGAAGAACCGGCTTCAGCAGCGCCACTTGCGAAAATTGCCGATGTTGCGAGAGCAAGCACCAGAAGTGCAATCACCAATTTCTTCATTTTTTTCTCCTTTTGTTTGGCATTAACCCCAAACTGTTTTTATTAGATTCCGGCATGTCAACTTTCCCAGCATCCGGATATTCCCAGAATTGTCATTCAATCAGGCGAACGGATTCTCCGTAGGATAGAGATTCCCCGCAGGCCTGTTGTAACCTATGTTCTTCACTCCGAGGAATTTCAAGACCTCGAAGAGCGCCTTTCCGCAGTGACTGAACGCCACAGCTCCATGGTGAGGGAAGCGGTTCTGTATCAGTTCATGGCGGTAGAAGCGTCCCATCTCCGGGATGGCGAACACTCCGATACCTCCGAAGCTGCCCGTCCTGACCGGGAGGACCTCGCCCTGGGCCACGTATGACCTGAGGACTCCCTCGCTGTCACACTGCAGCCTGTAGAAAGTGATCTCTGATGCATCGATGTCCCCTTCCAGCGTTCCGCGTGTGAAATCCGGGGTACAGCCGTTTTCCAGGAGCCTGTTCTGGATCAGCTGGTACTTGACGGCACGGTCGGAACACATCTTGCAAGAAGGCGTGTTGCCGCAGTGGAAGCCCATGAAAGTATCCGTGAGCTTGTAGCCGAACTTGCCTTTGATCTCCTTCTCATAGAGGCTTGCAGGAACGGAGTTGTTGATGTCCAACAACGTCACGGCATCCTCGGTGACGCAGGACCCGATGTACTCGGAGAGGGCGCCGTAGATGTCAACCTCGCAGCTTACAGGGATACCCCTGGATGCCAGGCGGCTGTTCACGTAGCAAGGCTCGAATCCGAACTGTTTGGGGAAGGCCGGCCAGCACTTGTCTGCAAATGCCACGTACCTGCGGGCACCCTTGTGTCCTTCCGCCCAGTCCAGCAACGTGAGCTCGAACTGCGCCATGCGGGGGAGAAGTTCGGGGTAGTTGTTTCCGCCGACTCCGAGTTCCTTTGCCATGTCCGCGACAACCGAATCTATCCTCTTGTCTCCGGCATGTTCCTTGTAACTCACAAGGAGATCCAGCTCCGAGTTCTCCTCGACCTCCACGCCAAGCTCGTACAGTCCCTTGATGGGGGCGTTGCAGGCGAAGAAGTCCTGTGGACGCGGTCCGAACGTGATTATCTTGAGGTTCCTGACTCCGATTACGGCACGTGCCACAGGCACGAACTCACGAATCTGGCAGGCGGCCTCGGCGGCGGTTACGCACGGATAATCGGGGATGTAGGCGCTGACGTGCCTCATTCCGAGGTTGTATGAGCAGTTGAGCATTCCGCAGTATGCGTCTCCTCTGCCGTTGATCAGATCTCCGTCACCCTCGGCGGCGCTTGTGTACATCACCGGGCCGTCGAACTTCTGGGCTATCAGGGTCTCGGGCGTCTCCGGTCCGAAATTGCCCAGAAAAACAACAAGGGCGTTGCATCCGGCCTTGGAGACATCCTCCAAAGCCTTCAGTGCATCCGTCTCGTTCTCCACTGTGACGGGACATTCGTACAGCCCCTTGCCGTAGGCCTTGACAACGGCCTCTCTTCTTGCCTTCGAGAGGCTGATCGGGAAACAATCCCTTGATACTGCGATAATTCCAAGCTTCACTTCAGGAACATTTGAAAACATAAACGTCTTATCCCTCTATATCGATATTCTCCCCGACGAGACCTATATGGGCTCCGCCACGGGCTTCATCCGTATCTTTGTGCGCGAGCAGCCATTTGTTCCTGGCCGTCATCCATCCGTCCTCTTCACCGCATGCCTTGAAATCAGGTCTGTCGGTGTTGGTTCCTCTGGGAAGCACCACCGCAACCCTGAAGCCTTCCTTGTCAGTCTGACACGGTGCGTAGTGCAGCGTGGTGGCGTAAACCTCCACAGCAACTCCCGCCGGGACCCTGAAGGCCCTGACCAGCGACGTGTCGATCTTCCCTTCCTCAATCTGGCTCTGTCTGGCCAGGAGCAGGATGAAATCCCCCTGCCCTATGTTGATCTCGCTGTCCCTGTGGTACTCAAGGCAATTGAGCCTGGTGTTGCGCCCCCAGCACATGCCGATCTGGACCGGCATCCCGCCGAATCCCCTGTCCCTGTAAGCGGAGAAGACGTCGCTCTCCTCAAGGCTTGGGATGGACGGTCTGTACGCCGTACCCGATGCAGGCATGTCGATGGCGGCCATCCTGCGTACAAGATCTGTGTTGTCATAGCCTTCGAGTACCCTTCCGTACTCCTTGAAGGAGCGGTCATATACAGACTCAATCAGCATGTCTTCCCTCCTGCCTTTCCCAGTCTGGACAGAAGCTCCAGGCTCTGGTCCATGTCGAATATCCTCTCCTCCGTCCCGAGCATGCTGGCAAACGAGCTGCTGGCCGGTCTGGGTGCGTCCGTCGTCAGGCTCCGCGAGTACTCGTCGGGAGTCTTCCCGCATTTTTCCTGGAAGGTCTTCACAAAGTACTTGTAATCGGAGAACCCGCATGCCTTGTATATCTGGCTTAACTTCTGGTAGCCGTGTGCAATCATGGTGCATGCGTGGTTGAATCTGACGGTGTTGAGAAAGTCCTGGAAGCTCTGCCCCAGAGTCGACTGGATGAAATGTGACATGTAGCAGAGCGTCACTCCCTCCGATTCTGCGAACTCGCGAAGCCTGATCTTGTGCATGTAGTTGGCATCCACGAAGTCGATCAGTCTTCCCAGACGTTCATTCTTCCTGTTCCTGGAGTAGTTCTCCTCGTCCGATATCTTGGTAAGCGGCATCTTGGACAGGATCATGTACATAAGCAGCAGGCACTGGCCCTTGCAGAAAGTCTGGAACAGGTTCTCCTGATTGATGTATCTCTTCATCATCTTGTACAGCCCGGACCTTACCTTGGCGACCTCCTCGGCGGAAAGATAATCCCCCGGGTGGACGCTTTCGGAAACAACCCGGCTGGACATTCCCAGGAATTGGGAAGAGACCTGGAGGCACATGAAAGTGCACCCCTTGTCTATCTTGGTGAACTCGTGGACCAGAGAGGGAGAGAAGAGTACCAACTCGCCCTCGTTGGCTATAAAAGAGACTCCGTCGCACTTGATTCCCATCGAGTTCTCTATTATCCAGACGAGTTCCCATTCGGAGTGCAGATGAGCGGAACGATAGTCGACGTTGTTGAAGAACGCCGTCATGCCCTCTATCTTATTATATTGGATTACTTCGATTTCGCTCATTCCGAATCCTCTCCGCTTCTTTTCAATTACAGTCTTGCACGGCTTTTTGCCAAACGCAACATTTTTTTTCATAATTTCTTATATTGAAAGAAAAAGAACAATATTGTCATATTTCAAACAGCAAGATTGTCATATGACAATATTGTCATATTGATAATAGCAAACTTGTCATATCGAATTATGCTATTTTGCGTTGAGGAGTCTGTCGGCCAGGTGTATAATGATAAGGAAAGCCCGCGGGATATGAATTGTCGTCAATTCAAAACCGCGGGCTCTTCTTTTTTCCGACGCAGGGAATACCCGTTACGTCCGGTCGATTTCCTTGAACAGGTCCTTCATTGCGGGGTATATGCGGCTGAAGCTTCTGTACCTCTGTTCATAGAGGGCCGTCAGCTCCGGGTCAGGCTCGACAGAGGAGGCAGTATGGACAAGATCGTCCACGGCGTCCTGAACGCTCCCGTATAGTCCGTATCCCACCATGGCCAGCATCACGGCACCGAAACCGGGGCCCTGCTCCGTCTTGACCATGTCCAGCGGTATTCCCAGCACGTTGGCGAAAATGGTCTTCCACAGGCCGCTCTTAGCTCCGCCTCCGCAGATTTTGGATCTCCTTATGTCTATGCCGAGGCTTCTTGCAACCTCAACGGAGTCACGGATGGCGAACGCCACACCCTCCAGGACAGCCTGTACCATGCTCTTCCTGTCCGTATCCATGGTCATTCCGGTGAACGTCCCTCTGGCGTCGGTGTCGTTGATGGGACTGCGCTCCCCCATCAGGTAAGGGAGGAAGTACACATGGTTCCGGCCCAGATCCTCGCGCGTTATGTCCTTCTGAAGGCCCGCGAAGTCGTCCGAACCCAGTATGTCCGAACAGAACCACTTGTTGCAGGATGCGGCACTCAGCATGCATCCCATCAGATGGTAACCGCCGTCAGCATGCGCAAAGGCATGGAGGGCGTTGTTCGGATCCAAAGCAAAGCGGTCGGAAGAGATGAATACAGTTCCGGAAGTCCCGATGGAGATGTTGCACTTGCCCTCTCCCACCGTTCCGGTTCCCACTGCTGCCGCCGCGTTGTCTCCGGCTCCGGCCACGACCTTGACCGTCTGAGGCAATCCGAGGACCGATGCCGCTTCACAAGTGAGCGTACCCACCACTTCATAGCTTTCGAACAGTCTGGGCATCTGTTCCTTCCTGACGGAACAGATCCCGAGCATCTCTTCAGACCACCTTCTGTTCCTGACATCCAGAAGCAGCATCCCGCTGGCATCGGAATAGTCGCAGCAGTGGACTCCGGTGAGCCTGTAGTTGACGTAATCCTTTGGAAGCATGATCTTGGAGATGCGCCTGAAGTTCTCGGGCTCGTTCTCACGCATCCAGAGAATCTTGGGTGCGGTAAAGCCGGCGAAGGCTATGTTGGCGGTAAGCGAGGAGAGTTTCCTTTTCCCGACGACGCCGTTGAGGTACTCCACCTCCTTGGCGGTCCTGCCGTCGTTCCAGAGAATGGCCGGACGGATGACCTTGTCTTCCGCATCAAGGACAACAAGCCCATGCATCTGGCCTCCCGATCCGATTCCGACGACCTGTTTTGCATCAAAGCCCTTCAAAAGCTCGGGTATACCCTCTTTACAGGCCATCCACCACTGGTCTGGATCCTGCTCCGACCACCCCGGATGCGGGAACATCAGAGGATAGTCCTTTGATACCGTATTGAGTATGTTTCCCTTCTCATCCGAGAGAAGGAGCTTAGTCGACGACGTTCCGAGATCGATTCCTATAAACAACATCAGAGCACCTCCATTCTTATCACGTCCGTTCCCGACAGCGTGCGCGAATAAGCATCTGGCTGGCAGGTTCCCACGTAAAGCACAACCTTGCCCTCCATCACATGTACGCCTTTTTCATTGACCACCAGAAGGCTGTCGTCAGACACCGTCAGCTTCACTTCTGCCTTCTGCCCTGCATCAAGCGAAACCCTCCCGAAAGCCACAAGTCTGGGGTTGTCGGGGGCGTTCGCACTTCCTTCGTTCTGCGCATAGACCTGCACGACATCCTCAGTGAAGACCTTTCCGGTGTTCCCGGCCGTGACACGGACCTCGATTCCGCCTTCAGTCCTCTTCCATGAGGCATCGCACAATCCGACCTTCGAATACGTGAGGCCATAGCCGAACGGATACAGCGGTCTGAAACCCAGATACCTGTATGTCCTACCCTTCATGCCGTAGTCCGTGAACTCCGGCATCAGGTAGAGGTCGCTCTGATGGTAGAACGTCACGGGAAGCTTTCCGGACGGACTCACCTTTCCGAACAGGATCTCCGCCAAGGCCTTTCCGCCCATGACGCCGGGGTACCAGCCCAGAAGCACGGCTCCGGCCCTGTCCGCAGCCGATCCCAGGTCCACCGACGATCCGGCAAGAAGCACGATCACGGTAGGTCTTCCCACCTCAAGCACCCTGTCCACCAGTTCCCTCTGGCACTGGGGAAGGAGGAGGTCGTTCTTGTCCCCGCTCTTGTAGCTGTTGCCCTCGTCGCCTTCCTCGCCTTCCAGAGTCTCGTCAAGGCCGACAACCAGCACCACGGCATCGCTCGCCTTAGCCATGGCCACGGCTTCGGATATGCGGTCGTTGGGCTGTGCCAGGTTCTCAACCCTGTCGCGGCAGATGTCGCAACCTTCGGAGAACAGAACCCTGGCCTTGCCTTCCAGTTCAGCCTGGATTCCCTGAAGCACCGTCACATGCCTTGATGACGTGCCGTAGTAGTTTCCCTTAAGCGCAATGCGGCTGTCGGCATTGGGGCCGATGACCGCCAGCGTCTTGATTTCCGACTCCTTGAGCGGAAGAAGACCGTCGTTCTTCAGCAGAACGCATGACTCGCGTGCGGCGCGCAGTGCCACCTCCAGATGCTCCCGGCTCTCAACCTCGGTAATCGGAATGGAATCGTATTCGCACGGACCCATGATTCCCAGCATGTATCTGGTGGTGAACAGCCTTACGGCGCTCTCGCGGATCACCGTCTCCGAGATAAGACCTTCTTCATAGGCCTTCATCACGAAATCATATGTACAGCCGCAGTTGAGGTCGCAGCCCGTGTTCAGTGCAAGCGCGGCACTCTCCTCCGGAGACGACGTGACCTTGTGGTTCTCATGGAAGTCCCTGACCGCCCAGCAGTCCGAAACATAGTGACCTTTGAAGCCCCATTCTCCCCTGAGTTTTTCCTTCATCAGGTAGTCGTTGGCGCAGCAGGGCTGCCCGTTGGTGCGGTTGTAAGCACCCATGACGGCCTCCACCCCGGCATCGACCAGCGCCTTGAATGCCGGAAGGTACGTCTCCGCCAGGTCCTTCTCGTCAGCAACGGCGTTGAAGCTGTGCCTCAGGCTTTCCGGACCGCTGTGGACCGCAAAATGTTTGGCGCAGGCGGCGGCCTTCATCACCTGGCCGTCTCCCTGGAGGCCCTTGACGAACCGCACGCCGAGACGCGACGTGAGATATGGATCCTCTCCCAGGGTCTCATGTCCGCGGCCCCATCGGGGATCCCTGAATATGTTGATGTTGGGGCTCCAGAACGTCAGACCCTTGTATATGTCGCCGTCCCCGCTGGCCTTTGCGGCATTGTACTTGGCCCGGCCTTCAACGGCGCAGACTTCCGCCTCACGTTCCACGAGATCCTCGTCGAATGTGGCGGCCATTGCG
>LXOW01288303.1_pt1 | contig 10543 bp, 11 predicted proteins | sample 1368591 | NCBI WGS metagenome assembly LXOW01 (sample SAMN04884650, study PRJNA319009) | bovine gut metagenome | isolation source: Cow rumen | host: Bos taurus | place: Italy: Legnaro (PD) | collected 2014-07-09
AATCTGGACGCAGCAGACCTGATCTGAACAGCGTACCTGTTATCTGTGAGGCGTTGGGCCTGACACTGGAAGAGTTTTACGGAATCCCGGAACATGATTCTGAAAAGGAGAAGATACCCAAAGAGTTTGCAATTCGTTATGTCGCACTGACAGATTATCATCGGCAGATTGTTCTGCACGAGATGGATGCACTCCTCAAAATTCAGGATACTCAGGCGAAAGAAAAGCGCGAACTCATCAGGATCTTCCGAAATGATCTTGCAGCCTGTGCAGGACCGAGTTATACCGTCGGAGAAACATCCGGGGAACCTGTATGGATTGAAAAGACACCTCTGACATCACTGGCGGACGAAATGATCTGTATCAGCGGGAACAGTATGGAACCTGAATATCATGACGGTGATCTGGTACTCGTGCAGCACAGAGCATCCATACGTCCCGGTGAAATTGGAATATTCACCAATGGGGATGCCGGATACATAAAAGTCTATCAGCGTGACGGACTTCACAGCCTGAACCCGGCCTACCCGACAATACACTTCAATGACGGAGACGAAGTGCGATGCGTCGGCAAAGTACTTGGAATCGCAGAAAAAGAATTGTTTGCACGGGAAGACGAAATAACGAACAACATGATTTAAGAAAGGATGAGATGATTAATGGAATCCCGTAAACCTCGCAACAGAAAAACCAGAGATACGATTATTCGTTATATGATGTCTTTTGCAGAAGAACAGGGCCGGCAGCCGAGTGTCCGCGAAATCGGAGAGGCAGCCGGGCTGACATCCACTTCAACCACAGCCGGATATCTTCGCAGGATGGTGAATGAAGGTTTGCTGATGCAGGGAGAGCAATCCCGCAGAAATTACTATGTGACACAGAATGCAAGGATACAGATTCGGAAAGTCGGTTAACAAAAAATCCCCTTCGGGGGATTTTTGCTTCGTTGTTTTTATGTTATTTTCATGATAATATAAAGCAAAGGAGTGTGACAATATGGAAAGACCCAATGCCTGGAAAACTTATCACAAAACGGAAATGAAAAAGGTGGAAGCTCTGGCTGAAACATATAAGGAATTTCTGAATCAGGGGAAGACTGAAAGAGAATGTGTCCTTTACACTGTCAATAAACTTGAAAAAGCGGGATACACGTCCCTGGAGGATGCAATTGACAAAAAGAAAAAACTGAAGGCCGGAGACAAAATATACCTGAACCAGATGGGTAAAGCCATTGTTGCCTTCCACATTGGCAAAAAACCGCTGGAATGCGGTATGAATATTGTAGGAGCACATATTGATTCCCCGCGTATCGACCTGAAACAGAATCCTTTTTATGAAGACACGGATTTTGCAATGGCGGACACACATTATTATGGAGGTATAAAAAAATATCAATGGGTTGCAAGGCAGCTTGCACTTCACGGTGTAGTTGTTAAAAAAGACGGTACCAATGTTATGATCTGCATCGGAGAAAAAGATACCGACCCTGTTTTCGGTGTGACAGATCTTCTGATTCATTTGTCCAAAGAGCAGGCTGAAAAGAAACTGGGAGAGGCGATAACCGGCGAAAACCTTGACATTATGCTCGGCGGAAAGCCTTTGACTGGAGAGGATAAAGAGCCTGTAAAGGCGCAGCTCCTCAAAATCCTTAAAGATGAATATCAGATCGATGAAGAAGATATGCTTTCTGCTGAAATTGAGGCTGTTCCGGCTGAAAAAGCAAGGGATTTCGGTCTGGACCGTTCAATGATTATGGGATATGGACATGATGACAGAAGCTGTGCCTTCGCGGAACTGGAAGCTCTGCTTGGTATCAGAGAGATACCGGAATACACATGCTGTGGCATGCTGGTGGACAAAGAAGAAATCGGGAGCGTCGGTGCAACCGGTATGCAGGCAAAATACATGGAAAATGCTGTCGCCGAAATTGCGAACCTGATGGGGAATTACAGTGAACTGACAGTAAGGAGAACGCTGAAAAACAGCCGTATGCTTTCATGCGATGTCAGCGCAGGGTATGATCCTCTGTATGGTTCCGCTTTTGAAAAGAAAAATGCTGCGTATCTTGGACGGGGTGTGTGCTATAACAAGTTTACGGGTGTACGGGGCAAAGGCGGTTCCAATGACGCAAATGCTGAATTCATTGGAAAGATCCGGAAGATTATGGATGACAATAAAGTTTGCTGGCAGACCGCGGAACTGGGTCGCGTTGACCTTGGGGGAGGCGGGACGATTGCCTACATCTGCGCATTGTACGGAATGGAAGTTATAGACAGTGGTGTTGCTGTTCTGAATATGCATGCTCCGATGGAGATTATTTCCAAAGCAGACCTGTATGAAGCCGTAAAAGCATATAAGGCTTTTATGCTTAATGCATAGGAAAAAGATAAGTTTATAGTCCGTGCCTGACGGCACGGATTTTTTATGACAAAAAATCCCTGGCTGTTTTCAGCGGAATATTCATGGCGGACGGAAAGGCAAGATTTTCAAGCTCAGAGGCTGAAACCCAAACATAACCGTCGGGAGCAGGAAGATCATTTGTAACAGTGAATGGCATAATTGTCATTTGCCAGATCAGATGTGTGAAAACATGACGGGTGTGAATGGATTCACCGGCCGGTACCGCAATTATTTGAAACTTTCGAAAAAGAAATGTGGGCAGATCCTGCGGGTTACATTCAAGTAATGGAAAACACCAAAGCCCCTTCAGGAGCGTTTCAGTGCGTTTTCGGACAAGTGTTTGATTGCCGGAAATCAAAATCGGGATGGAAAAGGATACGATTTTCTGGGGAGCCGCCCCGGGAATAACCGGCAGATCTGCCGCATCGCCCCGTATAAAAGCATTACATAATGAAGAAAGCGGACAATGATCGCAGTCGGGTGTTCCGGGAACGCATACTGTGGCGCCCAGATCCATAACTGCCTGGTTATAATCACCGGCGCGTTTGTCCGGAACAGCAAAAGCGGCCAGAGATTCAAGCTTTTTGCGCGTATCCGGCAGGCGGATATTATCACGAATACCGAAAAGACGGGAAAAAACACGAAGAACATTTCCATCTACAGCGGGAACAGGAACATCATAAGCAATGGAGGCAATGGCACCGGCCGTATATGGCCCGATGCCGCTGATTTTGGCGAGAAGCTTCGGATCATGAGGAACTGTACCGTTATATTGCTCCATCACCTGCCGGACACCTTTTAAAAGATTCCTGGCACGGGAATAATAACCAAGTCCTTCCCACATTTTCAGAATGTCTGCCTCATCAGCTGCGGCGAGATCCTTCAAAGTCGGAAAACGGGCAAGGAATTTTTCATAATAAGGGATTACAGTTTCAACCCGCGTCTGTTGAAGCATGGTTTCACTAACCCAGGTTTTATATGGATCATGAATTCCACGCCATGGCATGGAACGGGCACAACAGTCGTACCATTTGAGCAGTGGGGAAGCGATTTCTGAGGGATCTGTCATCGAATTCAAGGATCCTTTCTGCAGCCGTTTGTTCCGGTTCACAAAGATCTACGGGAAAGCCGAATGGATTGTAACACAAGGAACAACAATGTTTCATTAAAGAAAATCGGAGTATAAACGAGTATCATAGAGTAATTTACAGTAATATCTAAATAAACGTCAGATAATGAGAGTTCCTGAACTTGCAGTATAGAGGTAAATGAATTATATTACATAAGGTTGTTAGCACTCGATCATGATGAGTGCTAAAACAATCTGAGAGATGTTATGACAGGAGGAATTGTACATGACCGTGAAGCCGTTGGGTGACCGCGTTGTCATCAAAAATTGTGAAGCAGAAGAAACCACCAAATCCGGCCTGATTCTGACCAGCGCCGCTAAGGAAAAGCCCCAGATGGCGATTGTTATTGCCGTTGGTCCCGGAGGGAATGTGGACGGCAAGGAAATCACATGCAGGTGAAAAAAGGACAAAAGGTTATTTACTCAAAATATGCCGGCACTGAAGTTAAAGTTGACGGTGAAGAACTGCTGATTGTCCGTCAGAGTGACATTCTGGCGATTGTTGAATAATTCCGGAAGAATGAATCGTAAAGGAGTAAAGAATTATGGCTAAAAAGATTCAATACGGCGAAGAAGCTCGCCGGAGCCTTGAAAAGGGTGTTAACGCGCTTGCGGATACTGTTAAGATTACCCTTGGGCCGAAGGGCCGCAATGTTGTGCTGGACAAAAAATATGGCGCTCCGCTGATTACAAATGACGGTGTTACGATTGCAAAAGAAATCGAACTGGAAGATCCTTTTGAAAACATGGGCGCCCAGCTGGTAAAAGAAGTTTCCACTAAAACGAACGATGTTGCCGGTGACGGAACAACCACAGCGACACTGCTGGCACAGGCGATCATTCGCGAAGGTCTGCGGAACCTGGCTGCCGGTGCAAACCCGATGGTCCTGAAGAAGGGTATCGAAGCTGCAACGGAAGCTGCTGTGGAAGGACTTCGTGAGCAGAGTCAGCCCATAAATGGTAAAAAAGCAATTGCGCAGGTTGCCTCCAATTCTGCTGCGGATGAAACGATCGGCAAGCTGATTTCTGATGCTATGGAAACGGTTGGTGCTGATGGTGTTATCACAGTTGAAGAAAGCAAAACGATGACCACAGGCATGACAACCGTTGAAGGTATGCAGTTTGACCGCGGATATTCTTCTGCATATATGGTTACCGATACGGAAAAGATGGAAGCAGTGCTGGATGATCCGCTTATTCTGATTACTGACAAAAAGATCAGTGCAATTCAGGAAGTACTTCCTGTGCTGGAACAGGTGGTACAGACCGGAAAGAAACTGCTGATCATTGCGGAAGATGTGGAAGGTGAAGCGCTGAGCACTTTGGTTGTAAACAAGCTACGCGGTACTTTCACCTGTGTTTCTGTCAAAGCTCCCGGATTTGGCGATCGCCGCAAGGAAATGCTTCAGGATATCGCGATTCTGACCGGCGGTACCGTAATTTCCTCCGAGACCGGAATGGAACTGAAAGAAGCAACTGTGGATATGCTGGGTAAAGCACGTCAGGTCAAAGTGAATAAAGACAACACTACGATTATCGACGGTGCCGGTAACAAGGCAGATATTGAAGCCCGTGTTGCACAGATCAAGGCCCAGATCGCTGAAACCACCAGCGATTATGACCGTGAAAAGCTGCAGGAGCGGCTGGCCAAGCTGGCCGGCGGCGTTGCAGTGATCCAGGTCGGCGCTGCGACCGAAGTTGAAATGAAAGAACGCAAGATGCGTATTGAAGATGCGCTGAGCGCTACCCGCGCTGCTGCTGAAGAAGGCATTGTTCCCGGCGGCGGTATTGCCCTGCTGAACGTGATTCCGAAGGTTGCTGCCCTGCTGGACAAGTATGCCGGAGATGCGAAGACCGGTGTACAGATCATTCTTCGCGCTCTGGAAGAACCGATTCGTCAGATCGCACTGAATGCCGGTATCGACGGCAGCGTGATTGTAGACCACATCAAGAATGCCAAGAAGCCCGGATATGGCTATGATGCGCTGAAGGGTGAGTATGTTGATATGGTCAAGCGCGGAATTATCGATCCCACCAAAGTTACCCGCAGTGCTCTTCAGAACGCCGCTTCCATTGCGGCAATGGTGCTGACAACCGAATCCCTGGTGGCCGACATTCCTGAACCTGAACCCGCTGCTCCTGCCGGTGGCGGAATGGGTGGCATGTATTAAATTGATTTATGCATCCCGCAGTGCCCGGATTTCCGGGCACTGTTTTTTTCGTGCATGCCGGATCCTGTATCAACATGTTTCCTTGTGGTTTCAGGGAAGATATGCTATATTATCACATGTTTATTCTGGTTTTCCGAAAGGAATGAGCAACTGTGCCAATCAAGATTCCGAATGAATTGCCGGCCTATAAAACACTGACAGATGAAAATATCTTTGTCATGACGGAAACACGCGCCCTGACGCAGGATATCCGACCTCTTCAGATAGCGATTGTCAACCTGATGCCAACAAAAATTGATACGGAGACCCAGCTGCTGCGCCTGCTGGGCAATACATCCCTGCAGGTGGAAACAGAACTGATCAAAATGCAGTCTCATGTATCAAAAAACACTTCCGCTGAACATCTGACCGCGTTTTATAAAACTTTCCCTGAAATCAAAGACCGGAATTTTGACGGAATGATCATCACCGGTGCACCGGTGGAACACCTGCCTTTTGAAGAAGTTGAATACTGGGATGAACTGTGTGAAATTATGGAATGGAGCAAAGAACATGTACATTCCACGTTCCATATCTGCTGGGGTGCTCAGGCAGCGCTGTACTATCATTTCGGTATTCAGAAATACAAGCTGGACAGGAAACTGTTCGGGGTTTTTCGTCACCGTGCAGAACGGAAGAATTATATTCTTTTACGCGGATTTGATGATGTTTTCATGGCACCCCACAGCCGCCACACAACAGTGCGACGGGATGACCTGGAAAAATGTGGCAAACTGAAGATTCTGGCTTCCTCTGAAGAAGCCGGAGTATATGCTGCTTCCACTGAGAACGGACGCCAGGTTTTTATTATGGGTCACAGTGAATATGATCCCAGGACTCTGGAAAAGGAATATTTGCGGGATAAAAATGCCGGATTACCGATTGATGTGCCTGTAAATTATTATCCGGATGATGACGATACAAAGGAACCGATTGTATCCTGGAGAAGCCATGCAAATTTATTGTATGCAAACTGGCTGAATTATATGGTATACCAGACAACACCTTACGATTTGAAAGAAATATCCGGAGAAACACCGGAAAGCGGCAGATAACCGGACGGAGGCCTGCCGGATGAAAAGAGGCTCAACAGAACTATTTNNCCGCCGTAACGGAATCAAAGCGAGGGAAATTGCCAGGGAACTGAACCTGGACAAAACAGAAATCAGCCGATGGATGGTTTCATCAGCCCTGATGCGTGAACTGTGCTATCAGGACCGGGACTATTTCTGGCATGCGCTTGTAAGACAACGGCCTCCGTATGACGGTCTGTTTGAATTTTCCGGCTGGTATGGAACAGTTTCAGAATTTATGGGTGAAACAGAGGAAACCTGGCTGACACGACTGGAAGAAGGATGCCGCAGAATCGGCAGAAACCTGAATGATACAAGGGGACTTTTTCATTCTTTCCGGGACAGCAGGGAAACAATGCGAACTCTGTTTACTGATCTTCAGAATATGTCCGATTTCCAGCTGGATCGGTGGGAAATAGTTTTCGAATTGCGATTTAATCTGATGCACCGGATTCGGATCTATGCTGATGTGCTTGTTATTGCTCCCGGGAAAGTATTTTCCCTGGAGTTTAAAATGAAAGATAAAATTGATCCGGAGGAAATTCTGCAGGCAGCCAAATATGTACCATACCTTGAAATCATTTTCGGAAGGAACATGGATATATATCCGGCACTGGTACTGACCGGTGCTTCTGAACTTTTCAGTTATGAACCAATCGGAAAATCTGATTATGTTCTTCCGGTCTGTTCCGGCGATATGCTGTTTAATGTGTTTAACGAATATATGGGTTTTCTTGAATGACAATCATGCGGGAAGATTGACAATCTTCCTGAAAGCGGGTATAATCCAGTTACTCTGAGAAGGGAACTATGAAACACCTTGTTTCCGCCATACGGCTGCAGGGTGTTTCTTATATGTGAAAGGAGCCTTGAAAAATTATGTCTGAAGAAAAGGGAACCGTTCTGACAGAGAGCGGTCTGAAAAAGCTGCAGGAGCAGCTGGATTATCTGATTTCCGTACGCCGCAATGAGATCAGCGAGCAGATTGCAATTGCCCGCGGATTCGGAGATCTGAGCGAAAATGCTGAATACGATGAAGCCAAGAAGGAACAGGCCAAGGTAGAAGAGGAAATTAACCGTCTGCAGGCAACGATCCGTACTGCGACAGTTGTCGGGGATGATGAAATTACTACCGAACGCGTTTCCATCGGCACAATCGTTAAAGTAAAGGATCTGGATGAAAACGAAACATATGAATACTCTATCGTCGGAGCCAATGAAGCAGACCCGGCTGCGGATAAAATTTCCAATGAAAGCCCGGTTGGTGCCGGACTTCTTGGAGCCAAAAGGAACCAGACCGTAACAATCAACATCCCCGCCGGAACCATCCGGTATAAGGTTATGTCGATTAAGAAGATGTAATTCATTCACAGAGACAGATAAAGGAGAAAATACCCATGGCTGAAACAGGAAATGTAAACGAACTGCTCCAGATTCGCCGGGATAAACTGAAGGAACTGCAGGATGCCGGCAAAAATCCGTTTGTCATCACCAAATATGATGTAACACACCACAGCGCGGAGATAAAAGATGATTTTGACAAACTGGATGGGCAGGAAGTCTGCATTGCCGGACGGATGATGTCCAAGCGCGTGATGGGAAAAGCCTCCTTTTGCCACATCCAGGATCTGAAAGGTACAATCCAGTGCTATGTCGCAAGGGATTTCATCGGCGAAGAATCTTACAAAGACTTCAAAAAGATGGATATCGGAGATATCATTGGCCTGAAAGGCAATGTGTTCAAAACAAAAACCGGTGAAATTTCAGTTCATGCGGTGGAACTTGTCCTGCTTTCCAAAAGCCTGCAGATTCTGCCTGAAAAGTATCATGGCCTGACAAATACGGATCTGCGTTACCGTCAACGTTATGTGGATCTGATAATGAATCCGGAAGTCAAGGATACTTTTATCAAACGTTCAAGGATTATCAGCGCTATTCGCCGCTATCTGGATGCACAGGGATTTATGGAAGTTGAAACTCCCATGCTGGTTTCCAATGCCGGCGGCGCAGCTGCCCGGCCGTTTGAAACACATTTCAACGCGCTGGATGAGGATTTCAAGCTTCGGATTTCTCTGGAGCTTTATCTGAAGCGCCTGATTGTCGGCGGGCTTGAACGTGTTTATGAAATTGGCAGAGTTTTCCGGAATGAAGGTCTCGACACGCGTCACAATCCGGAATTCACGCTGATGGAACTTTATCAGGCGTATACCGATTATCACGGAATGATGGATCTTACAGAAAACCTGTACCGCTATGTTGCGCAGGAAGTTCTCGGCACAACAAAGATCGTCTATAACGGGATTGAAATGGATCTTGGCAAACCTTTTGCAAGAATGACAATGACAGAAGCTGTGAAACAGTATTCCGGTGTCGACTTTGATCAGATTCATACGCTGGAAGAAGCGCGTGAAGCGGCCAAGACACATCATGTAGAGTTTGAGCCACGCCACAAAAAAGGCGAAATCCTGAATCTGTTCTTCGAACAGTTTTGCGAAGAGCACATGATCCAGCCAACGTTCATTATGGATCATCCGACGGATATCAGTCCGCTGACTAAGATGAAACCGGATCATCCTGAATATGTTGAACGTTTTGAATTCTTCATGAACGGTTGGGAGATGGCAAACGCCTACTCTGAACTGAATGATCCGATAGATCAGCGCCATCGTTTTGCTCTGCAGGAAGAACAGTTTGCTGCCGGCGATGAGGAAGCAAATCATACGGATGAAGATTTCCTCAACGCGCTTGAAATTGGTATGCCGCCGACTGGCGGAATCGGCTTCGGTATAGACCGTATGTGTATGCTTCTGACAGACTCTGCTGCCATTCGTGATGTGCTTCTTTTCCCGACAATGAAACGTCTTGAGAAGAAAGACAGTGATGATATCGAAAACGAAGCTGAGTAATTCAATCTGCTGATTCAGGCCCGCTGCAGTTTTCGCAGTGGGTTTTTTAGATTGGGAGAGGAGTGTGGTAGATGGATGAACAGCCAGGGAAAAGTTAAGAGTACTGTACAACATGAGCCTCCGAAACGTTCTGTTCTCGAGGAAGTTGGCAATGCAGTTACACATGGTATCGGTGCACTTCTCGGAATTGCAGGTCTTGTGCTGTTACTGATTCGTTCCAGGCCCGGCATACAGTTATGCGCATCTCTCATCTACGGAATATGCTTTATGATCATGTTCCTTATGAGCTGCCTTTATCATTCATTTAAATGGGGGACAAAGGTAAAACGATTGTGGCGCAGATTTGATTATATTTCCATCTATCTGCTGATTGGAGGAACATTCACCCCTCTGTGGCTGCTGTTTTGGGGTGGAAATAACGGATTATTCTTCTGTATTATTGAATGGATCGTTATTCTGGCAGGAATAACATTGATTTCAGTTTTCGGAACCGGAAAAGCACTGAAAGTTCATATGACGCTTTATGTAATACTTGGCTGGTGTGGGATTATCTTTATGCCAAAGATGATCCGTGAGAATCTTCCGTTATTTTTCTTTATACTTTTCGGAGGAATGCTCTATACGATAGGAATCATTCCCTTTGCAGCAAAGAAAAAGGGAGCACATTTCATATGGCATATTTTCGTGCTGTTTGGGGCAATCATACATTGGCTGGGTATTTATCTTTATCTTTACTGATACGGATAACTAAGATATAATAGCCTCATCTGAGGTAAAAATACATATATCTGATGAAGAGAAGGGCTGTCTCTTATACACATCTGA
>LXOW01106610.1_pt2 | contig 10542 bp, 9 predicted proteins | sample 1368591 | NCBI WGS metagenome assembly LXOW01 (sample SAMN04884650, study PRJNA319009) | bovine gut metagenome | isolation source: Cow rumen | host: Bos taurus | place: Italy: Legnaro (PD) | collected 2014-07-09
TGTTATCCATATTCTGCTGAAAACGGAAACGATTTGCTTAAAACAGCTTTACAAGCCTTGTCTGACGCAAAAGACAGTGGCGGAAATCGTGCCGTAGTAGCTGAAACAAAAAAATAATTTAAGTTAAAATTAACTCATTTGAGGTTATACAATATGTCTAACAAAACTTTTTACATCACAACTCCTCTTTATTATGCAAACGACGAACTTCACATCGGTCATGCTTTTTCTACTCTTGCTGCTGATATAGCTGCCAGATATAACCGAGCATGCGGAAGAAACGTTCACTTTTTAACAGGTTCAGATGAACATGGTCAGAAAGTTGAACAATCTGCAAAAGCTAAAGGTTTAACACCATTACANNTATGGAAAATATTAGACATTACTTATGATGATTTTATAAGAACAACCGAAGAAAGACACACAAAAGTTGTTGAATATGCCTTGCAAAAACTCTATGACCAAGGTGATATTTATGCTTCCGAATATAGTGGATGGTATTGTACGCCTTGTGAAAGATTCTGGACTGAAAAAGAAGTTCCAGACAAAATATGTCCAGATTGCCACAGACCAGTTCAAGAACTAACCGAAAAGAATTATTTCTTTAAAATGTCTAAATATCAGCAACAACTGATAGACCACATAAACAGTCACCCAGGATTTATAAGACCCGAAAATAGAAGAAATGAAGTTTTAGGTTTCCTAAGACAGCCGCTAGGTGATCTTTGTATAAGTAGACCAAAATCAAGACTAAGCTGGGGAATAGATCTTCCATTTGACAAAGATTATGTTACCTATGTTTGGTTTGACGCTTTAACAAACTATATTTCAGCCGTAGGCTATCCTTTTGATATGGATAACTTCAACAAAATGTGGCCTGCTTCCTGTCATATTATTGGTAAAGACATTTTAACTACTCATGCCGTTTACTGGTCAACAATGCTTCTTGCTCTCGGTTTACCTCTTCCAGAATGTATTTTCGCTCATGGTTGGTGGGTAACCGGCGAAGGCAAAATGTCTAAATCAGTTGGAAACGTTATTAATCCAAAACAATTAGTAGCAGAATACGGATTAGACCCGTTCAGATTCTATTTGTTCAGAGAAATGGTATTTGGACAAGACGCAACTTATACAAAAGAAAACTTTATTCTTAAATATAATGCCGACCTTGCAAATGATTACGGCAACCTTTGCAACAGAATGTTACCATTGCTTATCAAGAACCGAGAAGGCATTTTCCATAAATGTGAACCAACCACAGAAGCAAGTAAAGAAGTCGTTGAACTTGAAAAAAATCTTAAAGAAAAATATATGAATGCAATGGATAATTTCTTGTTCCATGAAGCTTTGCAAAGCGTTTGGACAGTTATACAACGTCTCAATAAATATGTAGACGAAATGGCACCTTGGAAGCTTGCTAAGGAAGGTAATACCGCATTGCTCGATGAAACTTTCTACATCATAGGCGAAGGTATTCGTATATGCACAACTATGGTTGAACCTTTCATGCCCCATCTTGCTCCAGAATTTATGAAACAAATTGGCTGCAGCGATTTAAAATATACTATAGCTCAAATTGAGTTTGGACAGTTGCCTGATGGAACAAAATGCGGCGAACCTAAACCTTTATTCCCAAGATTGGAAACAGAACGTATACAAAATCTTAAAAAAGGCACAAAGCAAGAAAAAGCACCAAAGGCTCCTAAAGTAACAGAATCAGCTGCCCCAGTTGAAGGCGTTGTAACTTTCGATGATTTCCTAAAAACTGAACTCTGCATAGCTGAAATTCTTACAGCAGAAAAAGTTGAAAATGCAGATAAACTTCTCAAGTTAAAAGTAAGTATTGGTAGCGAAGAACGTGAACTAGTCGCAGGAATTGCTTTATATTACAAACCAGAAGATTTAATAGGTAAACAGGTCTTAATGGTTAAAAATCTAAAACCAGCAAAAATCAGAGGAATTANNTTCTTGCCGCAACAGCCAAAGATGGTGGACTGGCTTTGATGATGCCAAGTAAACCAGCAGAAGTAGGCGTAAGAGTAAAATAATGTCTAAACCTCTTTTTACAGATGTTCATGCTCACCTGCAAGATGAAAAATTTGCAGGTGAGTTAGATGATATAGTTTTTAGAGCTTACCAAGCAGGAGTTTACAGAATAATAAACTCTACAAGCAATCTTAACGAAGCAGAGAAAGTTATAAAAATTGCTGAACGTCATGAAGGTTGTTATGCCATGGTGGGTATTCACCCAGAAGACGATGAGCTATATTCTTCNNCATTATGACGGAATAAATAAAAACAGACAAATTAAGGTGTTTCAAGAACAACTTAATTTTGCTGGAGAAAATCAAATTCCTGTAGAAATCCATGTAAGAGATGCTTATTCTGACTTTTTTGAAGTTATTTCTGAAGTAAAACTGCCTGATAAAAAACTCTTGCACTGTTTTTCAGGAAGTAAAGAAATTGCAAAAAGAGCATTAGATATAGGCTTTGATTTCTCTATTGGCGGCGTCTTAACATTTGCAAATGCAAAAAAAGCTGTAGAAGTATTTTCTTATGTACCCCTAGAAAGTATTCATCTTGAAACTGATTGCCCATATCTTGCACCCCAAGGAAAAAGAGGTCAGCGTAATGAGCCAGCTTATGTTCCCATAGTGGCTGAGTTTTTAGCTAAACTCAGAGGTTTAACAATAGAGCAACTTTCAGAAGTTTTAGCCAAAAATGCCTATGAGTTTTTTGGAAAAAAATTAAAATAAAATGGAATCACAACAATTAGACTTTTCACGTTCAAATCGTACAGAAATATTGATTGGTAACAATTGTTTTAGTGAAGTTATGACTAAACTTTCAAGAATCACGCCAAATAAGCATTGTGCCATAATAACAAATAAAACTGTCGCCAAAATGTATTTACAACCGCTAATTGAGGAGCTTGAAAAAAAGAGTTTTATTCCAAAAACTATAATTATTCAAGATGGTGAACAATATAAAAACTTTCAAACTATAATTCAAATAATTAAGGAATTAAATGATCATAATCTTGAACGCAATGCTTTATTAATAGGCTTAGGCGGAGGCGTGATTTGCGATATTGCTGGTTTTGTTGCTTCCATATATAAAAGAGGAATACCATTAGCACTCTTCCCTACAACTTTACTAGCAATGGTTGACGCTTCCTATGGAGGTAAAAACGGTATTAATACAGATGAAGGAAAAAACCTTGTAGGAACAATATATCAACCCAACTTAACTTGCATTAATGTTCAGACTCTTTCATCGCTGCCTCTTTCACAGCTTTCCTACGGCATAGTAGAAAGTATAAAGCATGGTTTAATAGCAGATTCTGCCTATTATAAATATATATGTAATAACATCTCAGAAATTAGAGCATGCGACCTAAATGTATTACAACGTATAATTAGACGTTCTATATATATAAAGAAAGACTTCATAGTAAATGATGAGTTAGATAAAAATGGCTCAAGAGCTCACTTGAATTTTGGTCATACATTTGCTCATGCTTTGGAAAGTTCAGGCAAATATATTAGACTCAATCACTGCGAGGCAGTAGGTCTTGGTATGCTTATGGCTCTCAAAGGTGCAGCACATATCGGAATACTTAAAGAAGATTATTCTTCTCAACTTAAAAATGTTTTGTCTTCTTTTGAGCTTCCCATAAAAATACCTCAAGAAATCACTTTAAATTCGCTTGTAAAATTCATTACAAACGATAAAAAAAATACAGATAAAGGAATTAATTTTATTCTTCCAATAACGGCTGGTAAAACAAAAATTCACACAATAAAAAAAGAGGATTTGGATAATTTTGTTTCAGCCACAATGGATTTATAAAACAATAGATAATAAGGAAAAAAAATGAACCCCACAACAACTATAGAAAATAGGTTTTCAACTAACGCTAAAATCGTATTAAATCGACGCTATCTCACCAAAGGTGAAGANNTATTTAGACGTGTAGCAAAAGCGATAGCTATTGCTGAGAACAACTATCCAAACAGCAAACACAATGCCGAAGAACTTGAAACTATTTTTTATGATTTAATGACAAATCTTGATTTTTTACCTAATAGCCCTACACTTATGAATGCAGGTAAACCTTTAGGGCAACTTTCTGCTTGCTTCGTTCTTCCAGTCGAAGATTCTATGGAAGGTATTTTTGATGCAGTAAAAAATGCCGCAATTATTCATAAATCCGGTGGTGGAACAGGTTTTAGCTTTTCTAGATTAAGACCGGCAAACGATTTGGTTTCTTCTACAAAAGGAGTTAGTTCTGGTCCTATTTCCTTCATGAAAGTATTCAACGTTGCAACAGAAACCATAAAACAGGGCGGAACAAGACGTGGTGCCAATATGGGTATATTAAGAGTTGATCACCCTGATATATTGGAATTCATTTCTGCAAAAGAAGACAATAACCAACTTAATAACTTTAATATTTCTGTTGCTATAACAGATAAATTTATGGATGCTCTGGCCATAGATGGTGAATATGACTTAATTAATCCACGAACTAGCGAAGTCTGCGGTTCATTAAAAGCATCTAAAGTATTCTTTATGATTGTTGACAGAGCATGGAAAAATGGCGAACCAGGCATAGTATTTATAGACAGAATTAACTCTTGCAATCCGACTCCTGGAGTTGGAGACATAGAATCAACAAATCCATGCGGTGAACAACCATTGTTGCCATATGAAGCCTGTAATCTTGGTTCCATAAATCTATCAAATTTTGTAACCGAATATAACGGCAGACCCGAAATAGACTATGACAGACTAAAAGAAGTTATATATTATTCAATAAGATTCTTAGACAACGTTATTGATGTAAATAAATATCCTATACCTCAAATAGACCAAATGACAAGAGCTAACAGAAAAATTGGTCTTGGCATAATGGGCTGGGCAGATATGCTTATAAGATTAGGCGTTCCATATAATACAGACAAAGCTATCGAATTAGCAGAAAATGTAATGGGATTTATACAATCCGAAGGAAGAAAAGTTTCTCAAGAACTCGCAAAAGAAAGAGGTGCTTTCCCTAATTTTGATAAATCTGTTTTCGCCGTTAAACAAATGCCACCTATGAGAAACGCAACAGTTACAACTATAGCACCAACAGGAACCATTAGTCTAATTGCTGGTTGTTCTTCTGGAATTGAACCACTTTTTGCCGTTGCCTACGAAAAACATGTTATGGACAACGATAAACTTCTAGAGGTACATAACGATTTTGTAAGAATCGCTAAGGACAGAGGTTTTTATTCTCAAGAACTTATGGAAAAAGTCGCAAAAAAGGGTTCCCCATTTGGTTTAGAAGAAGTACCTGAAGATGTACAAAAAATATTCTATACAAGCCATTTGATTGCACCAGAATGGCATATAAAAATGCAAGCAGCATTCCAGAAGCATATAGATAATGCTGTTAGCAAAACAGTTAATTTCCCAAACGAAGCTACAAAAAAAGATATTGAAACAGCTTTCAGATTGGCTCATCAACTAAACTGCAAAGGGGTTACCGTATACAGAGACGGTTCTCGAGATTCGCAAGTTTTAAATATTAATGGCGGCAAACACGAAGAGCAGAAAACAACTGAACAGCAACCTCTTGTTAAAATGTCCAGAAATCGCCCTGAAAGAACTTTCGGAGTTACTGAAAGAGCAAAAATTGGTTGTGGAAATCTCTATATTACAGTAAACAGTGATGATCAGGGTATTTGTGAAGTGTTTACAAGTTTGGGCAGAAATGGTGGTTGTCCATCTCAATCAGAAGCAACAGCAAGATTGATTTCTATGGCATTGCGTGCTGGCGTTGATGTACAAGAAATTATTAATCAACTTAAAGGCATAAGATGTATGTCAACACTAAGACAAGGTTCTATCAGTGGCAACTTAAAGGTTTTGTCATGTCCAGACGCTATAGGCAAAGCATTAGAAAGCTATAATCTAACCATAAAAAAATCTGGTGGAAAATTTACTTTAGAAGCTCTAAAACCACCTGTTAAAGAAGAAAAGAAAGATTTAATGTTGGATATTCCAAGACCAGGTTCAGGTGCCTGTCCTGAATGTGGTGAAAAATTAGAAAACGAAAGCGGCTGTGTAATATGTAAATATTGCGGCTATTCGAAATGTGGATAAAATTATAAAATAACGTACACAAAACTAATAAAAAAATCCGATAGTATCTTGACACTATCGGATTTTCTCATTAAAATGATTATACAATATAAAAACTTTTTTGCGACTTTTGTTCGCACCAAGGTATAAGGAGTATAAGAGTATGAAGTATTTATTAAAACGAGCATGCCTCCTGTTGGTGTTTGCTGTAATGTTTGTCGCTCCTATTTTTGCTGAAGGACAAACAAAAATGCAGGTAACTTTCCTTGATTGTCATCAAGGCGACTGTATCATTATTCGAACTAACGAAAAAACAATAATGATAGACGCTGGCGACGATAATAGAAATGTTGCCCAAGCTTATATTATTCCTTACTTCAAAAAAGAAGGAATCAAGAAAATCGACCAGGCTATTATTAGCCATCCACACAGAGACCATTTTGGCGGCTTTGCAGAACTAGTAAAACAATTCAAGTTCGGGGAATTTGTATATTCTAATGATACAAACATTTCTTCCGAAGGTGGAAAAACTAGCAATGACGCTTTGTTTTATAAACAGTTGGTAGAACTTCTTCAAAAGAAGAACATACCCTATAGAAGAGCTAAAGTTGGCGAATTGCTCGATTGGGGTAAAGATGTAAAAGCAGAAGTTGTTTTCACAGATGACGGTTCTTTTGGTGATATCGCTCAGAAGAATGCTAACGAAATGTCTATAATAATTAAAGCTACCTGCGGTAAAATCAGTTATCTGTTCACTGGCGATGCTGAAAAGAAAGCAGAAGGCGTAGCAATCGAACGCATGGGCAAAAAATTAAACGCTACCGTTCTTAAATCTGGTCACCATGGTAGCAAAACCTCATCCTCTCATGCTTTTATGGATATGGTTCAGCCAAAATATGGTGTTATACAGTGTGGCAAAGGTAATTCCTTCGGTCATCCAACTCAACAAACACTCGATATATATGATTACTACAAAATGACAGTATTTAGAACAGATAATGATGGCACAGTAGAATCATATACAGATGGCGAAACCGTAAGATTCTCTTCTAACAAATCTCCTCTTCAAATCACTGATAATCCAAAAGTTATTTCTATAACTCCAAATACTGCTACAATTCAGTGGGAAACAAACCGCCCAGCAGCTTCCAAAGTTGAAGTTATTGAAAAAGTTCCGGTTAGAGCTTCTAACACACCTCCAGGGACAAGCAAAGGTCATGATCATCTTACTAAAGTTCATACCATTACTTNNCGATTATGGTTACACAGCAATTTCTCTTGACCCACGCGAAACAGGTAAAATTGCTAAAGTGGGTGGAGCATTTAAGACTCCAGCTGGTGACGGTACTGCACTTCCAAAATTTGCAGCTCTTAATCCAAGTAGCAAGAACGTCTACATGAAACAAGAATTCAAAGTTACCGTTCAAGTAAAAAATCCTGCAGATAAAGAATCAGCAAATACTGTTGCAGAACTTTATCACTCAGCAATGGATTCATCTAACCTTATAACTAAGAGCGAATTCGGCAAAATGGCAGCAGGTGCTCTTCTCGAAGTAAAGGTTCCAGTAACTATTGATTGGCTTGGAAACGTAGAACTCATTGCTGTCCTTAAACAGGGTAAGACTATAATAGATACTAAATCTATCAATGTTGATGTAGAACCAAGAAAAGTTGTTGTTGACTGTGCACATGGAAATAAAGAATATTTCATGGGAAAATTTGCAGGCATCAAAATGGATTTGTTCCAAAATCTTGGTTTACAAATGAATAGCGTTTCAAAACAGCTTAATTACAATGCTATTAAAGATGCAGTTGTATACGTTATTCCACAACCAACAATGGCTTATGTAGATTCAGAAATAGCTGCACTTAAACAGTATGTTTCAAAAGGTGGTTCTGTCGTAATGGTTTGTGGTTCAGACTATCAAGACAAATCAAAACCAGCTCTTTTAAACAAAATTACAAAAGCATTAGGCGGAAAAGTATACTTCAATGATGACCAGGTATGTGATCCTAACGATAAGATAGGTGCTCCTTGGAAATTCTTTATTAAGAACTTCCCAGCCAAAGACATAGTTGGCTCAAATGTAACCAAGCTCCTTACTTCTAGTCCATGTTCATTAGTTACGTCCGACAGCAAGCCTCTTGCTGGTAACCAATCAACACATATTCTTGCTTGTGGCGATGACAATACCTACTCTATCGACGGCGATAATAAAAACGATGCTCTCTTCTTATATGCTACATCAACAACAAAAGTACCTGTTCCTATGGTAGCAGCAGAAGAAATAGCTGGCGGTAAGATAGCATATTTCGGTGAAGCTTTCTACAGAGACAATTATTATTCAAATCCTGCTGGTTTAAGCACAGTTCCATTTAATCGCAATGTATTCAAATGGCTCACTGCTCCAAAGAAAGCATCTGTTAAGAAAATTGCTAGAAGTATTGCAGCTCTTTCAAGCGAACCAGACTTCGAAGTTAGAGCCGATAAATATGATGCTCTTACAACTGCTCTTATAAGAGGAATCAGAGTATCTGGCAATAGAGCCGAAGCTATTGATGAAGCTAAGTCAGAATTAAGTCGTTATTCTGGTGAAACAGTAGATTCNNACTTTGTTCATGGTAATGACTAATTTTTAAAACAAAAAACGGGAGTCAATTTGGCTCCCGTTTTTTTGTTTTAAATAAATATTTTATATAAATAGTAAAAATTTATAGCAAGTACAAAGAAAAACTGATATAATCTCAACGTAAATTTACAAATTTTCAGGATTTTTTGTGTCTCTAATTAAATTGAAATCTTTTAAAACTATTTTAGTAGCTTTTATAATATTTTTTATAACAGGCTATTTTACTAGACTTTATGCGCTTCCAGAAAGTACTAGAATTACTGATATACGTTTTTTTCAAAGCACGAATGAAGCACAAATAATAATTGATTTAACGCTTCCACCAGAAGTTACAGCTGTAACAAAATATAAAGATGGAAATCTTAGATTTACAATTAAAAAGTGTATATTCAGGTTAAATCACGAGCAATACAAATTAAATCATCCATTGCTTGAAGTATTAGACGTAAAAGAAACAGAAGAATCAGATGTAGAGGTTACGTTTAAAACACCAGCTGGTGTTCGTGCTAAAACATATATATTGCCACATACAGATAAAAAAAATGATAGAATTGTAATTTTCCTTTTAGAATCTTCTGCTGAAGAAGAACAACGTCAAATGGCAGAAGCACGTGAAGTTAATAAATTAAAGTCTGAAAACGTAAAAATAGTTGTTTTAGACGCAGGCCATGGCGGTGATGATCCCGGAACAAAATGTAATGGCATAGTTGAGAAATCATATGCATTAAAAATGGCTCAACAAATCAAAGCTTACTTTGATAGAGATAAAAGATTTAAAGCAATATTAACAAGAGATAAAGACTATATAATAAAACTTGAAGAAAGACGAAAAATTGCTGAAAGAATTGGTGCAGATNNTGGAATAGAAGTATATTATGAGTCCCATAAAGGTGCAGCGGGCGAAGCAGAAAGAATAGTTGCAGACCAAGAAAATCATGATGAATTTGCAGATGCAACATCAAACAATAATAGCAGTAATCCAGTAATCAATACAAAAAAACTTATTGAAATGCAAGAAGCAGTAATGTATAAAAGCTCTATTTTAGCTCAAAAAACGGAAGCTCGACTTTCTAACGCAGTAGAATCATTAGTATCAAGGGGTGTAAAAAGAGCAGGTTTCAAAGTATTACATTCAATTAATATTCCTTCGATACTTGTAGAATTTGGATATATTTCAAATAAAAATGATAATGAAGCCTTAAAAAATGAACAAAATCGTTCAAAACTAGCATATAGCGTTTATGCAGGTATAGCTGATTTTCTAACAACAAAAATAGCTGATGGTAAAGATGACGAATATAAATCATACAGAATNNAAAAAAGCTGAAGCTATAAAAAAAGCAAAAGCTGCAGAATTAGCAAAAAAGAAAGCAGCAGAATTAGCAAAAAAGAAAGCTGCAGAAAGGAAAGCAGCAGAGAAAAAAGCAAAAGCAACTACGTATANNGTTTTGCTTTCATCATTATTGAAGGCAAATAGTCTAAAAGAAGATTCAATTATTCAGGTTGGTCAAACCCTGAAAATTCCGGTAAAATGAGGTATAACAGTGTATTTTCTTAATAACATGAAGATACAATTTAGACTTGTATTCATTATGAGTCTATTAATTTGTTTATTGTTAGGTCTTACAATTTTATCTTCAAATCAAGTTTACAATGCAGTAAAAAATGAAATACCAAATCAATTAATTCCCGGTTTGCAAACCGAGGCAAACCGTGTATCTTCTGCAATAAATACTTATAGTATTTTAATTTCAGGATATGCTTCAAACCCTATATT
>LXOW01250583.1_pt1 | contig 10541 bp, 9 predicted proteins | sample 1368591 | NCBI WGS metagenome assembly LXOW01 (sample SAMN04884650, study PRJNA319009) | bovine gut metagenome | isolation source: Cow rumen | host: Bos taurus | place: Italy: Legnaro (PD) | collected 2014-07-09
CAGGGCGATTATTCGGCGTCTGCTGCTTCGGGGTTGTCCTGCGGGATGGGGAGGGCGGGAACCTCGTCGGTGGCTTCTTCGGCCTGGTTGAGGATTTCCGTGCTCACGGCTTCGTTGGTGCCGCGCTGGGTGCCGCCGCGGGCCACGAATACGGTGATGATGCTCAGGACCAGGATGAAGGCTACCAGGTACCAGGTGGCTTTCTCCAGGATGGTGGCCGTCTGGCGCACGCCCAGGGTCTGGTTGGCGGAGGTGAAGTTGGTGGCAAGACCGCCGTCCTTGCCGTTTTGCAGAAGGACGACTGCGATGAGCAGAACCGCCGCAATAATGATCAGGACAATCAGAACAGTAAACATATTTTCCTAAAATTTAATTCAATTTGTCAATAAGGGATGCAAAGTAAGCACTTTTTTCCGGAAAATCCAAAACCAGACGGGAATAAATGCGTCTGGCCTCCTCCGTGCGGCCCTGTTCGGCAAAGATCCGGGCCAGGGTTTCGGTGGCGAAACGGTCGGCCATGTCGGAGACTTCTTCCCCGCCGTCCGACTCCGGCGTGCGGGGCTTGGCGGCAAAGCGCGTGAAGATGTTGTCCACGCTGTCGCGCACGTTGTCGTACTGCGACTGGGAGAAATAGTCGCCGCCCACCACGCGTACCGGATGGCTCTCCGGGGCCGATGCCTGGGGCTCCGGCGCCACCAGCGAAGCGATGAGGCGGGAGACGTCGCTGTCGGAGCAGTCGGCCTTGGCGGCGCTGCGGACCAACGAAGAAAGGATGCGCCGGTCGCCCACATACAGGGCCTCGCGGGCGAACTGCTCCAGGTCCGCGCCCATGCCGCCCATGCGGCGGCACCATTCCACGCGGGCCGCCCCGTACCAGGGATACAGGTTCACCACGCCCGCCAGTTCCTCCAGCGTGAGCTTGTGGATATCGATATAGGAGCCGCCTACCATTGCGCTACGGTTGCGTTAAAGATGTCTTCCACCAGTTTTTCCACGATGGTCTCGCACAGCGTGGCCTCCACGGCGTCCAGGGACTGGGTGGCGTCAAAGTCTTCATAGGCCGAGAACGTCTTGTTCTCCACGTTGTCCTCCGGATATTTCTTATTGGTGAAATTGATTTTGGCCGTGACCGTGAGACGGTTCTGGGCGGCCTGTTCGTCGGCCGTCACGGCCGTGGCCTTGACGTCGTAGCCGGTGATCTCGCACACCAGTTCCATGTCGGCGTCCACGTCCACCTGCTCCAGGCGGGTGAGTTTGCGGAATTTCTCCTGCAGGGCTTCCGTCATGTCGCCGGACAGGGAAGGATTCACACGAAGGGCCTTGTATTCCACATAGGGGATGCTGATGGTCTTCACATCCGGCTGGATGGAGGTGCCGGAGAAGGAATAAATGCCGCAGGAGGTAACCATGACCAGCAAGGCCATGACGGCGAAACGGAGTAGCGTATGCCTTAGGACGGTTTTCATTTCTTGCGGTATTCGGGGGGAAGTTTACGGTACAGGGTGCGTTCGCTCATGCCCAGTTCCTCGGCCGCTTTCTTGCGGTTGCCGTGGTACTTTTCCAGGGCCTGGCGGATGAGGTCTTCCTCCTTGCGGCGGATGGAAAGGTCCGGCGCCGGTTCGGGTTCCACGTCCTGACTCTGCCATTCGGCCTCCTGAGCGGGTTCTTCCGGACGGGCCGAAGGCGGAAGGGCAGAAGGCAGCGGCGGCAGTTCCCGGCGGTCCAGGCGGGCTTTCAGGGCATCCACCTCCTGCTTGAGGTCGAAGATGGCCTTGAAGATGGCCTGGCGTTCCTCCGAGGGGAAGGAAGAGGAAGGCTGGGGGCCTTCATAGAGCACGGGAATGGGCTCGCCCTCTTCCCGGGGCATCAGGGGCAGCAGGTCTGCGGCCGACAGTTCGATGCGCTGCAGCGTGGGCGTCACCTTCACCGACAGCTGGGCCGTGAGGCTCTGGGTGAAGCCCTGCAGCTGACGGATGTTGCCGGGCCAGCGGTACTGCTCCAGCAGGCGGATGGCCTCCGGGCGCAGGGATATCTTGCACATGCCGTTCACCTCGGAGAAATCCGACGTGAACTTGCGGAAAAGCAGGTAAATGTCGCCCCGGCGGTCGCGGAGCGGGGGTATGCGGATCTGGGCGGCCGACAGGCGGAAGTACAGGTCCTCACGGAATTTCCCGCGCCGGACGGCCTCGTACAGATGGACGTTGGTGGCCGCCACGATGCGCACGTCCGTGTGCTCCACCTTGTTGGAACCCACCTTGCGGTACTCGCCGCTCTGGAGCACCCTGAGCAGCAGGGCCTGGGACTCGAGGGGAAGCTCGGCGATCTCATCCAGGAAAAGGGTGCCGCCGTCGGCCTCCTCGAAATACCCCTTGCGGTTGTCCGTGGCGCCGGTGAAAGAGCCCTTCACATGGCCGAACAGCTCCGAATTCACCAGCTCCTTGGGCAGGGCACCGCAGTTCACCACGAAAAAAGCCCCCTGCCGGCGGGCGCTGAACTGGTGGATGATGCGGGCGAAACTCTCCTTGCCCACGCCGCTCTCTCCCTGGATGAGGACGCTGAGGCCGGTGGGGGCGAATTTCACCGCCGTTTCCAGCGCATCGTTCAGGGCGGGATCGTTGCCAATTATGTCGTATTTATTTTTTAAGGCTTGCAAGTCCATAGTTCCGCAAATTTACGAATTTTTTGAAATAATTGCGTATATTTGCCTTCTGGACACTAAAAGTACATACTATATGAAAAAGAGTCTTAAGTATTTCGCATCGGTGGTCCTGATGGCCGCTGCAGTGGCTTGCGCCTCCCCTGAAAAGATGGCGCAGATGGCAGAGAACGTCAAGGTGGACTGCGTCCCCGGCGTGCTGGAAGTAGTGAACGGCACCATTGACGCAACGGTAACCGTCACCTATCCCAAGGATTACTTCAACCCCAAGGTCACCATGGAAGTGACCCCCGTGATCGTGTACGATGGCGGCGAGTCGGCCATGAAGCCCTTCATGTACCAGGGCGAGAAAGTGAAGGACAACTACAAGGTGGTTTCCTCCGCCGGCCAGAAAGTGAGCGAGAAAGTGCACTTCGACTATGTGGACGGCATGGACCGCTGCTACCTGGAACTCCGCGGCCGCGTGATGGCCAAGGGCAAGAGCATCAACCTCCCCACCAAGAAAGTGGCCGACGGCGCCAACACCACCTACATGCTGGTGAAGCGTTCCGGCAACCTGACCTTCAAGGCCGACGCCTATGAAGACGTGATCACCTCCACCGCCGAAGGCCAGATCAAGTACCAGGTGAACAGCGCCGAGGTGCGCGGCTCCGAGCTCCGCGGCGAATCCGTGAAGGACTTCCGCGAGGCCCTGGAGGCCATTGCGGCCGACGAACGCGCCACCATCAAGAGCACCGAGATCGTGGCCTACGCTTCCCCGGAAGGCTCCGAAAGCCTGAACAACAAACTCTCCGGCAACCGTTCCAACTCTGCCTCCAAGGCCTGGAACAAGGTCACCAAGGGCACGGGTGTGGATGATCCCACCGTGCGCAGCGCCGGTGAAGACTGGGAAGGCTTCCGCGAGCTGGTGTCCCAGTCCAACATCGAGGACAAGGACCTGATCCTGCGCGTCCTTTCCATGTACAGCGACCCCGCCGTGCGTGAGAACGAGATCCGCAACATGTCGCAGGTGTTCACCGCCCTCAAGGGCGAAGTCCTGCCGCAGCTGCGCCGCGCCCGCCTCATCGCCAACGTGGAATACCAGAACTACTCCAACGAAGAGCTCCTGAGCCTCCTGAAGGACAACGAGGACATCCTGGACGAGGAAGCCCTCCTGCGCGCCGCTTCCGTGGTGAAGGACGCCGCCCAGAAGGAAGAGATCTACAACAAGGCCATCTCCAAGTTCGGCAGCGACCGCGCCCAGTACAACCTGGCTGTCCTCTACCTGCAGCAGGACAAGGACGGCAAGGCCGAGAAAGCCCTGGCCAAGGTCAAGGCCAATGACAACGACGTGGTGAACGCCAAGGGCGTGCTGGCCCTGCACCGCAACGACTTCGAAACCGCCGAAGCCTGCTTCCGCAAGGCCCAGGGCGACGCCGCCCAGGCCAACCTGGGCACCGTGCTCATCCTCACCGGCCGCTACGACGAGGCTGTCCGCGTGCTCGCAGAGCCCAAGGGCTGCTGCCACAACAGCGTCCTCGCCTACATCCTCACGGACCAGCTGGACAAGGCCAAGTCCACCGCCCACTGCGGTGATCCCAAGGTGTGGTACCTGAAGGCCGTCATCGCCGCCCGTCAGGGTGACGCCAAGACCGTCCAGGAATGCCTGGCCAAGGCCTTCAAGCGGGCCGACCTCAAGGAGCGCGCCGCACGCGACATCGAGTTCGCCGGCTTCGACTTCTAAATGGGCAAGAACAACAAAGACTTCTACGCAACCCGCTCCACCGCCTGGTGGAAGGTAGCTATAGCGATGATTGGCTCCTGCATGTCAGGAGTCACCTTCGTTTCTGTACCCGGCATGGTGGGCGCGGTAGGGTTCGGCTATCTCCAGATGGCCCTGGGTTTCATCCTGGGCTTTCTGGTGATAGCCTTCGTCCTGACCCCGCTCTACTTCCGCCTGGGCGTGGTCTCGGTTTACGAATACCTGGACAAGCGCTTCGGGATGTATGCCCACAAGGGCGGCGCCTGGTTCTTCTTCCTTTCCAAGGTGCTGGGGGCCAGCGCCCGCCTGTACCTGGTGTGCGCCACGCTGCAGCTCCTGCTGCTGGGCCCCGCCGGCGTCCCGTTCTGGGTAACGGTGATCCTGTCCGTGCTGCTGGTATGGCTCTATACCGTGCGCGGCGGCGTGAAGGCCGTCATCGGCATGGACATTCTCAAGACCCTGTGCATGATCGGCGCCGCCGGACTGTGCCTGATCCTGATCAGCCGCGAAGTGGGTGCGCCGGACAAGAGCCTGATGCGCGTGTTCTATTTCGATGACGTCAATCATCCCGAGTTCTTCTGGAAGCAGCTGCTGGGCGGCCTGTTCACCGTGGTGGCGGCCACCGGCCTGGACCAGGACATGATGCAGCGCACCCTGGCCTGCAAGAACGTGAGGGACTCGCAGAAGAACCTCATCGTGTCCAGCCTGCTGCAGACGGTCGTGATCGCCCTCTTCCTTTTCCTGGGCGTGTACCTGTACCAGTATGCCGCCCTGCACGGCATGCAGGTGGCCAAAGGCGACGACCTCTTCCCGGCCGTGGCCTGGAACGGCGGCCTGCCGCGCGTGGTGGGCATCCTCTTCCTGATAGGCCTGGTGATGGCCGGTTTCCCGGCCGGCGGGTCGGCCCTTACGGCCCTCACCACCTCTTTCACCATTGACATCCTGGGAGGCCGGGACAAGCGGCGTTCCCTGGTGCACACGGGCATGGCCGCGCTCATGGCGGTGTGCATCCTCGTCTTCGGCACCCTCAACTCCACCAGTGTGATCGACGCCGTGTACCGGCTGTCCAGCTACACCTACGGTCCCATCCTGGGCCTGTTCACCTTCGGCCTGTGCACCAAGTGGAAGATCCATGACAAATGGGTGCCGCTGGTGGCCGTGGCCGCCCCGCTCCTGTGCCTGGTGCTGGACCTCCATTCCGTGGAGTGGTTCGGCGGCTATCACTTCAGCTATGAGCTGCTCCTGATGAACGCCGGCTTCACCATCCTGGGCCTGATGATCCTGAAAAAGCGCTAGAGGGATGCGCCTTCTTTTCATCACAGATTTCACGGAACAGTTCGCTTTCCGGCTCCTGCAGGGCATCAACCGCTATGCCCAGGACTCCGGGGAGCATTGGGTCGTGTGCAAGATGCCCACCTCGTACAAGGAAAAGGTGGGCCTCCAGCATGTGGTGGACTGGGCGCACCAGTGGCGGGCCGACGTAGTGATCGGCCAGTTCGACCCCGGCGAGAACGTGAAGCTGTTCCGGAAGAACGGCATGGTGGCCATCGCGCAGGACTATATCGCCAAATTCACCGAAATCCCCAACATCACGGCCGATTACCGGAAGACGGGCCGCATGGCCGCCGACCGCTTCATCGCCCGCGGCTTCAAGGAATTCGCCTTCTTCGGCAACAACGGCATGTGCTGGAGCGACGAGCGCCGGGACAGTTTCCGGGAGCGGCTGGAGGAGGCCGGCTTCAGCGGGCACATCCACCTGTACAACTATCCGCGCATCGAGAACCTCTGGTACTACAACGAGTCCCGGCTGGAAGAGTGGCTCCTGTCTCTGCCCCGCCCCGTGGCCGTCTTCTGCTGCGACGACAACCAGGGTGGCATCCTGCTGGAAGCCTGCCGCGCCCTGGGCCTCAGGGTTCCCTTCGACGTGGCGGTGATCGGCGTGGACAACGACCCCATCCTTTGCAACATGTCGGAGCCGGCCCTCTCGTCCATCGACGTGGACATCGAGCGGGGCGGCTACGAAGCCGCCGCCATGGCCAGCCACATGTACCGGGATCCTTTCTACAAGGGGGAGGATATCGTACTGCACCCGCTCAGCATCGTGAGCCGCATGTCGTCCAACGTGATTGCCACCAAGGACACGGCCATCCACGCGGCCCTGCAGTTCATCAACGCCAACATAGACCACAAAATCCTGGTCACGGACGTGCTGGAGCACGTTCCGCTGTCGCGCCGCCTGCTGGAGCAGCGCTTCCTGAAAGAGACCGGGCACACCATCTACCAGTATATCACCATCATGCGGATCGACCGCTTCGCCCAGCTGCTGCTCTCGTCCAACGACACCATTTCCGAGATAGCCGCCCGCATGGACGAGCCCGATACCAAGAGCATCTCCCGCCGTTTCCAGGCAGTTAAGGGCTGCACGCCCTCTGAATATCGCAAACGGAAAATGCGCAAATTGGGAGTATAATTTCGCAAATTTCGCATTTTTCCAGCATCCCTACCCATTATCTTTGCATTAACTAACCCGTAATGCAATGATTCTCGGTATCGACATCGGCGGAACAACCATCAATTTAGGTCTCGTGGACGGGGCCCGGGTGGTACAGAAAGTATGCGTTCCCTCCTTCCCGCAGAACGCTACGCAGGAAGAAACCCTCACCTATCTGGGCGACAGGATTGCCGAAATCCTGGTTCCCGGCGTGGAACGGATCGGCATCGGCGTGCCTTCGGTCACGGATCCGGTGGCCGGCATCGTCTACAACGCCGCCAACATCCCCTCCTGGGACGTGGTTCCCCTGAAAGCCGCCATGGAAAAGCGCTTCCGCATTCCCGTGTCGGTGAACAACGACGCCAATTGCTATGCCCTGGGCGCCTATGCCATGACCCGGCCGGCGCAGGCCCTCGTGTGCGTGACACTGGGCACGGGAACGGGCGTGGGCATCGTCCTGGACGGAAAACTCTTTAACGGCACGCATTGCGGCGCCGGGGAAATCGGCGCCCTCCCGTATCAGGGACTGGACTATGAGAGCTTCTGCTCCAAGAAATTCTTCACCCGCAACGAGATATCCCCCCGCGAAGCCGCCCGGGCCGCGGAGGACGGAGACCCCGGCGCGCTGGCCCTGTTCGACGAATTCGGCCGGCATCTGGGCGAATTCCTGACTGTAGTGATGTACGCCTACGACCCCGACTGCATCGTGCTGGGCGGAGGCGTGGCCCATACGTTCAAATACTTCCAGGAGGCCATGCGCCAGACCCTGGAACGGCTCTACCCTTACGCACCCTCCCTGAAAAGCCTCCGCATCGNNATTATTATATGAAACAGTCCCTGCTTCTTGTTTCCCTGTTTATGATGGTCGGATGTGCCGCCGGTTCGGCTGCGGGTCCCCTCACCCAATGGACACTGTCCCGCGAAGGCGATGCCCGTACCTTTGAGGTGACCGTCCCCTGCACCGTAGCCGGCGCCCTCAACGAGGCCGGATTCTTCGGCGAGAACATCCTGGAAGGGGATACCTATGCAAGTCTGGACAAAAGTATCTTTGACTCGCCCTGGACCTTTGTCACCAAGTTCGCCGCGAAAAAAGGCATGAAGCACGTGCTGCGCTTCAACAGCCTGGGATACAGCGCCGACATCGTCCTGAACGGGAAAACCCTCGCATCGGCCGACACCACCGTGGGGCCTTTCTGCGTGCGGGAGTTCGACATCACCGCGCTGGCCAGGACCCGCAACACCCTGAAGGTGACGGTGCACAAGGCCCCGGCCCAGAGCCTGAACCACGGCTGGGTGGACTGGAACCCGCATCCGCTGGACGAGACCATGGGCATCCTGGGCGACGTCACCCTCATCTCCACCCCCGACGTTGAGGTGCAGGATGTCTTCGTGCATCCGCTGGTGGATCCGGAAGACCTGTCCAAGGCCACCCTCCGCGTGGTCACCACCCTGGTGAACCGTTCCGGCAAGCCTGTGACGGGCACGCTCTGCGGCAAGGCCGATGACGGGATCGGCTTCGACGAGGAAGTGACGCTGGGCGGCGGACAGGCCGTGGAAGTGGAGACCCTGGTACCCGTGGACAATCCCCGCATCTGGTGGAGCGCCGAAATGGGCAGCCCGGAGCTGTACAACCTCAATGTCTGCTTCCGGAAAGGGGAGACTGTTTCCAACGCCAGGGCGGTGCGTTTCGGCATCCGCAGCATCACCTCCGAGATTACCCCGGAAGGCTACCGCCAGTTCATCCTGAACGGCAGGAAAGTGCTCATCAAGAGCGCCGGCTGGACCGACGACCTCCTGATGCAGGACACCCCCGAAAAGCTGCTGGAGCAGGCCCTGATGGTCAGGGACATGGGCCTGAACAGCATCCGCTTCGAGAATATCTGGGGCAAGGACGACACCATCTACGACCTCTGCGACTCGCTGGGCCTGCTGGCCATGGTGGGCTTCAGCTGCCAGTGGGAATGGGAAGACTACTGCGGCCTTCCGGAAACCCGCCGCAACGGCTGCATCTCCGGCGAACCCTGGGAGAGCCTGGCCGTCAGGTATTTCCACGACCAGATTATCCGCCTGCGCAACCACCCGGCCGTGATTGCCTGGCTCACGGGCAGCGACCGCGCCCCGCTTCCCCAGCTGGAAGAGAGATACATGAAAGTTTACAATGAGCTGGAATACCGGCCCTATGTCTGCTCGGCCAAGGGCGTGAAGAGCCCCGTCACCGGTCCCTCCGGCATGAAGATGGCCGGCCCGTACGAGTATGTGGGCCCCGACTACTGGTTCATCGACACCAAGTGCGGCGGCGCCTACGGTTTCAACACCGAGACCAACCCGGGCCTGAACATTCCCCAGAAGGAGAACGTGCTCCGGCTGCTGGGCGGGGCCGAAACCTGGCCCCTGAACCAGGTGTGGGACTACCACTGCACCGCTTCCTCCTCGCACATGAACAACATGGCCTTCCAGGTGAACGTGATGAACGGCACCTACGGTGAGGCCACCGGTTTCGAAGACTACGTGAAGAAGGCGCATGCGCTGGACTATGACGCCACCCGTTCCATGTTCGAGGCTTTCCGCTGCAATATCGGCAAGGCCACGGGCATCGTACAGTGGATGCTCAACAGCGCCTGGCCGTCCTTCTACTGGCAGCTCTTCGACTGGTATGACGTCCCCACGGCCGGTTACTACGGCGTAAAGAACGGCTGCGCCCCGGTGCAGCTCATCTACAACTACGGCACCCGCGAAGTGGTGGCCGTGAACGACGCCGCCCCCGAGGCCCGCTACGAGGCCTGCATCTACTGGATGAACACCGCCGGCCGCGCCGTGAAGAGCAGCAGCCGTACCTTTACCTCCGCCGCCCGCAAGCCCGTGGTGCTGGAGAAGGTGCCCAAGGGCGCCGGCTTCCTCTCCCTGGAGCTCAAGGACGCCTCCGGCAACGTCGTAGCCCGCAATTTCTACTGCGTCCCCGCCAAGGGCGGCGAGTATGTCTGGAGCGAGGCCGACTGGTGGGGCATCCCCATGACCGCCTATGCCGACCTCTCCTTCGTGACCCGTCTCCCCGAGGCCGAACTGGAGATGAGTTACACGCCTGCAGAGGAAGGGACGCTGGTCAAGGTGACCAATAAATCGGCCGTAGTGGCCTATCAGAATATCCTGAAAGCCTTCGGAACTGACGGGAACCTGCTCTCCGGCCCCGTGTGGGAGGACAATTTCTTCTCCCTGCGCCCCGGCGAGGAGCGCACCATCCTGTGCCGGAAGGCAGCCATCGAGATTGACCTGGAAGGCTGGAACGCCAAAGTGAAATAATGAATATGAGACGCCTGTTTTCCTTTGCGGCCGCGCTGCTGCTTACTGTCGCCCTGAACGCCCAGACTCCCCAGGAGCTGGACCGTGACCAGAGCAAATATGCCACGTACAGTTTCTCCAAGGACGACAAATACACCGTGGACACCCCTTACCAGACGGTGCGCGTGAAGCAGCCCAAGGGGAAGAAGATCAAGAACGTGATCTTCATGATCGGGGACGGCACCGGTCTGAACCAGTGGAGCGTGGGCTGGGTGGCCAACGGCGGCGCCCTGAACATTGACCAGATGCCCGTGGCCGGTTACTCCTGCACCACCTGCACCGACCGTCTGGTCACCGACTCTCCCGCCGGCGGGGCC
>LXOW01433191.1_pt1 | contig 10539 bp, 7 predicted proteins | sample 1368591 | NCBI WGS metagenome assembly LXOW01 (sample SAMN04884650, study PRJNA319009) | bovine gut metagenome | isolation source: Cow rumen | host: Bos taurus | place: Italy: Legnaro (PD) | collected 2014-07-09
GGCGGCGGCGCCGGCTACCGCCAGTCCACGGAATATGAGTGCGCCCGCTGCGGCGCTGAAATCGGCGAATCGAACGGCCTCACCTTCATCCCGAAGCTCGGCCTCAACATAGTCTGGAACATCGAGTCGCGCAGCCGCGTACGCCGCGAGCTCCAGCGCACCATCAGCGACATCACGCCCACGGAGATCCACCCCATCGGCGAACTCCCGACCGTCCGCGACACCGCCGCACGCGTGGCGCCGGTGCCGGAGCCGAAGGTGGAGCCCGCTCCGCAGCCGGAGCCCATCGTCACGCCCACACCGGAGCCGGCCCCCGTGTCCGAGCAGCCGACCGAGCCGATCCAGCCGCGCGTGGAGCGCCATCCGCTCCTGCGGCACATCTCCGAATACCAGGCCTACACGCCTGACCGCGTGCTCAGCCGCGAGGAAGGCAGCGTGTCCGTCTGGTTCCAGTTCGCCAAGTCCGACCTCCTGCGCAGCGTGAACGTGCGCGGCGTCGAGCGCGACAACACCGAAGGCCTCGACACCATCGTGCAGGTCATCCAGGACGCCATGGCGGACGAAAACATCCACCCGGCCAAGGTCCAGGTGGTGGGCTTCGCCTCCATCGACGGCCCCAGCTGGAGCAACAGCAACGTGGCCATCCACCGCGCCCGCGCCGTCAAGTCCCACATCGTCTGGAAGACCGGCCTCGACCGCGACCTCATCGAGGTGGTCAACGGCGGTGAGGCCTGGAGCGAACTCATGGACGAGCTCGCGCAGCGCCACGCCGCCGGCGAGAGCCAGCTGACCCAGGAAGAATACGACCGCGTCATGCAGGTCGTCCAGACCACGGACGACCTCGAAGTGCGCGAGTGGCGCCTCCAGCAGATTTCGGGCGGCGCCGTTTACCAGACACTCCTCAAGACCCTCTTCGCCGACCAGCGGAGCGCCGTGTGCGTACGGGTCTACTACGATGATAATAATAATTAAAAAGTATAGGGAATCATGATGAAAAATCTTTCTGCCCACATTTCCCACTGGCTGCCCGCGCTGGCGATCCTCGCCCTGGTCGCCTGCAAGAAGGAGCCGGTGAACGTCAGTCCGGACTTCGACCCCGAGACGAACACGGTCAAGACACAGTTGATCTTGAACGTATCCACTAACTCCCCGTCAACCAAGATGCCGGCGTCGACCGTCCAGGAAGACGGCAACGGTTTCCGCGGTATCGACAAAGTCCACCTGTTGACATATTCTTTGGATTATAAGTGTGAGCACGGGGATTATTTCATGTTCAAGGTGGACGACGAGTCCTCGAAGGCGACGCGTGATTTCGATCTTGGGTCCTTGGTGACCTCGGGAGACATTTCCAAGACAAACAGCAGCCGTACGGTCGAGCTGGCCGTGCCGCTGTCCGTAAACGCCATCATGCTTTACGGTATGGCACCGAAAACGGGCACCGATGACGCGCAAGGCGCCGTCACGGCAGAAGGTTCGGCGCTTGGCACGAGCCTCAGCTCGTTGAATTTCAGCCTCGTCAACCGCCTGAAGGACCAAAGGCCCTTCACCGGTATGTGCAACCTGCTCGGCATGGCGATGACAACGCTCATCGATGCCCGGTTGAGCCAGCACACATACGGAAAGAACGACACGCCGCGCGATACCCGATACGCATTCTGGTGGCCGATCGACGATACTTCCAAGGAAATGCCCGTCAAGGATGATTCCGGTAATTATTTCCCGAATGAAACCAAGAGCGGGAATTATACGTTCCATCTGGGATCAACCACCTGGCAATCCCTTGGTAACGCTTACGCGGAGAACCCAAGCAAGCTTTCGCCGCTGGGACAGGTGCTGGGCCGCGCATTCAACGAACTGGTCACCATCAAATCCAAAGGTGAAGGCAACGCGAAAATAAGCGAACTTCGCGCCGGCGACACCTCCTCCCTGCTCCGCTTGATGACGGATCTTTCCGAACTGATTAACCGTACCATCTCCGCCACGCCGACCTCTCCAGACGAAGAGGTTGCCCGACTTCTGGCAGTGGAGATCAAGTTCCGCCTCCTCCAGTTCTTTGTCTGGCCGGACAAAGGATCCATTACAGGTTACCTGTCTATGGGTACGATTCTGGATAACGCCAACGTGTTCTTCAAAGAATACGACCAGAAACTGGCTGATTACTATGGTGTCCTGACCTCGCCGGACAATGGCAACTTCTTCCCGGACGCCAGCGGCGCAGGTGGTTTCCCGACCAACCTGAACCTGCCGAGATCCGCCGCCATTATGACTTGCGCGCGAGACGACAACAACAAATGGGTCTTCAGTTATCCGGCTGAAGTTCCCGCTTACGGCATGGGCACCGATGTCTCCTTCCCGATTACGAACTACCGTTTCCCGCCCGAGTTGCTTTACTGGGCCAACACCGGTATCTATGTCTCCGATAAGGCGACCGACAAACTCCTCGCCCCTATCCCGCACACAGTGGCAGACTGGGCGGACGCGGACAAATGGGCGGTCAGTGACTGGACGGCGAACGGAACCATCACGTCGACGACCCGTAGCGTAGCCCTGATGCGGCAGATTAATTACGGTACTGCCCTGCTCAAGTCCACGGTCAAGGCGAACCTCGCAACCATCGAAGACAACAAGGCCGCCCTGTTCCCGGGCGAGGAAAACCAGAAGATTGCCGTGGGTTCCACTTCCTTCCGCGTGACCGGCGTCTTCATCGGCGGCATTCCGGATGTCGTCGGTTGGGATTTCGTCCGCAAGAACGACAACCTCCCGGACGGTATGACGAGCAACCCGTACGACAAGATGATCTACGACAAGGTCAGCGCAAACAATATCTATGTCTCGACCGACGGAAGCGATCCTATTTACACATTGGTGTGGGATAGCTATCGTCCGAAGTTCACCAGCCAGGACATGAGCACTGTCGCCGGCATCGGCGATCAGGATGACCAGGCCAGCATTTATGTGGCGCTCGAAATCGTCAACCAGACCGGTAAGGACCTCTGGGGAGAGCTGAACCTCATCCGCAACGGCGGCACCTTCTACCTGGTCGGCAAGCTGGACCTGAATTCTGCTGATTTCAGCAAGGTTACCTTCCCGGACGATTCGTTCTTCCACTATCCGCCGTTCTACGACAATGGCGAAACCGTCCAGGTCAAGCGTGTCTTTATGCAGGACTACATGACCACCGCGCGCTTCATGCTCACGGAGACCTCCCTCCAGCACGCCTATATGACCATTCCTGACCTTCGTTCCAGCCAGATTTCCCTCGGTCTCTCGGTGGATATGGAATGGCAGAAGGGTCTGGACTTTGATGTCGTGCTTGGTAACAACTAATCGTTAACTACGACTTACCTGATGCGTCTCTATTCCTTCATAGCGAGGACAATGGCAGCGGCGAGTCTTCTCGTGGCGGTGGCCCTCACGGGCTGTACCCTCATCGATGAGGACATCTCCCGATGCAACAACCAGGCCCGGCTCACGTACGAACTCCGGCTCGACCCGGAGATCGTACAGGAGCTGGAGGACGAGTTGGATCTCCACGCCGATGAGGATATCCGCGCGATGCTGAAAGGCTACGTCGACGGGGTCTTCACGAACTACGCCCGCGACGTCGATCTGTTCTTCTATGATACGGAAGACCCTCAGGCTTTGCTGCGGAGCATGAGTGAGAAGATGAACAGCTCCTCGAACACCTACGCCATCTCCCTGCCGGTACGCTCCTACATGCATGCCGCCGTCACGAATGTCAAGGTGAGCGAAGAGGTCGAGATTGCCGGGGACGAAAGCTTCCCGGACATCCGGCTCGAGCACAAAAAGAACGGCGACTACTACACGCCCCAGCGCTCGGGTATTTTCACCATCCGCCGCCGCCTCGACGTGGGCGAGAAAGCCAACCAGCGCTTCCGCATCAAGCTGAACATGGTCAACGCGGCCACCGCCCTGATCCTCGACACCGGTAAAGCCACGAATGTCACGGATATCCGCGTGGAGGTCGAAGGCATGGCCACGGGATACAACCTGAAGGACAGCACCTTCGTCTTTACCGACGGGGCCGTCTTCTCCACCGAAGAATTCTCGATCGGCTACAAGCACTGCTACGCCTCCGTCCACTTCCCTTCCCACTTGTCCCTGGAAGATCTGGAGAAACAGGAAGCGAACGGGACCAAGGCGTCCGACCCTCCGTACGATCCGGTGAAACCCTGGCATTGGATTGTGTACGCCACGCTCGCAGACGGCTCCGTGACCCGTTCCATCCTGGACATGTCACCCTCCGTCCTGGCGGGACAGCTTAAGATCCGTAACGCCTTCGTCAAGGACAATGGCGAGGTCGGTTCCAACGAGGTCGGCATCAGCATCAACGTACAACTGAATTGGCAGGAAGGACCTGATATCCCGGTCATCATTTAAGTATTATGAAGAAAGGCACACACATACTCATTCCAACGCTTCTCGCCTGCATCCTGCTGCCCGCGCTGACGGGCTGCCAGGAGAAGGAAGTGCTGCGCCCGGATGACCGTGTTTCCATTTCCTTCTCCATCCCGGTCAGCCAGGCGGCTGGCGGGCTTGCGACCAAGATGTCTGAGGAAGTGGTCCAGAACGACCTCTCCAAAACGAGCTTCCGCGGCATCCAGGACCTGTATATTGTCCCCTTCAGCATTCCGAAACAGGGAAGCGCCTGGCGCGAATATGTCTACGCCGCCGACGAGTACAGCGATGTCCGGACGATGCCTGCTTACAATTCCCTGAAGGACTACAAAGACGACAACGACAAGACCATCAAGGGTTACATCTACGACAATGTCGTGATGAACCGAGACGTCAATACCGTGCTGGTATACGGGCAGGCCTATGAGTCGACCAGCAACGCCCTGGCGTCCAGCTCCGTCACGCACAAGCAGCGTTACGGCTCCCTTATACCGACGCAACTCATGGGTGAGAATACGCATTCCGTCGGAGCGATCCGCTTCGATCTCGAGCCGTTCCTGAACAGCAATGATCGGAAGCAAGCCTTCGCCACCTGGAAAACGACCAATATCACGCTGCTCAACGAAGTCGCCAATGCCTCCGTAACCGTCAGTGGCAAGGATTATTCCCTCAAGACGCCGTCCTCTTATAATAATGCCCCGCTGGAGAACGCATTCAACGCCTTCACCAGTGCGGGCGTGGTCTTCCCCGGCTCCAATGCCATGATCGGCCTGAAACTGACGGCCCTGTACAAAGACTGCAAGGCACTGTCCAGCACGGGTGACACGGAGGCCGTGAGGACACTGGCCGCCCAGGTGTGTTCGATTATTGACAGCAAGACGGACCTGCTGGAAGTATCCTCCGACGGCACGGTCACGCGAAAGGTGGCTACGGGCGAAGTGTTCTGCCTGCCCGACGGCGTGGTCACCCTGCGTTGGGGTATTACCCTCTCCGACGGTTCGCTGGGATTTGATTCCCCGGACAAGTCACAAGGCGTAAACGTAACGGCCGTCGATGCGTTCTGCTATCCGCCCGCTTTGTGGTACTATGTCAACAGTCCGCTTCTCAGCAGCAGCGCGGACAATGCCAAAGACCAGTTCGAAGCCGACAAGAAATGGTCGGACATCCTGGCCAGCAGCAAGGGCTGGATCCGCGGCGTCACCAACGCCTCCCGCATGGCTGCAGTCCGCGACCAGCTGCAATATGCCGTGGCGCTGTTGAGACTAGATATCAACAAAACTGGCAGCGCTACGCTGGCGGACAACACGGCAACGACGCCCGTCAACGTCCAGGTTGACAACCAGAAATTCCCCCTGACCGGCATCGTCTTCGGCGGACAACGGACGCAAGCCTTCGACTTCACGGTCTGGGACGACCCGGACAACGACATGCGCTTCATCTACGACGCGGATCTGAATAACCAGAATGGAAATGCTCAGGCCTGGATTTCCTCCACGGCCGACAGCAAGCCCGTCTACACGCTAGCGCTGGCGACCCGGGCGGCGGAGGACATCAACTTCGCGCTGGAGTTCCGCAACGACAGCAACCAAACCTTCACCGGCGCCCGGGGCTGCACCATCCTGCCAGGCAGTAAATTCTACCTGATCGGCACGATGAAATACAGCGAAGGTACGACCACGGAATCCACGAAACCGGCCAGCATCTTCGTCAAGGACCACTACACCACGTTGAAAGTATCGATCGAAGCCCTGGCTGCCAGCTACGCCATCCTCCCCGACCTACGTCAGGCCGACCTGCAGCTGGGTGTCAACACCAAGATAACCTGGGACGCACTCACGCCCACATCCATTATGATCAAATGAGAAAGTTCCGGTTCATATTCCTGCTTGTCGCCGTGCTGCTGGGCACGGGAGCCTGCGCGCGCCTGGACGAACCGCAGGCGAGCCTCGACATCTTCATTCGTTTCCCGGACCAGTCCGAGACCAAGGCGGGCTCAATTTCGCCGGAAAACGAAAAGGAGACGCGCATCGTGGACCTCCGGATCTGGGTGTTCGGCCACAGTTCGTCCGACCCGAGCCTCAACGGTAAACTGCTGGGCTTCCTGGCACCGACGAGGCTGGATTATACCGGCAATACCGCTAATAAATTCACCATTCTCATCGATAAGAACATCGCCGGTAAGATCAGTACGGCGGACGTGTATGTCCTGGCCAACGCAAAATCGGCGGGCCTGGACAATGGAGATGGCAAATCCCCCGTCATGAACGGTACGGAATACAAGCAATGGTCGGATCTGTCCGCCAGCGAACTGGACGGCATTGTTATGAGCGGGAATGCGTTCGGAATCAAATTGAACACCGATGCGACCACCTATGGCCCGACCAACACCGGTGTCCTTGACTCGGAAGGAGTCCCGTTCAGCGCCGTCGGCAAGGGGCTCAATATCACGGGATCCGGATCACACCTGTCCGTGGCGGCCGTCGAGCTGGTCCGCGCCGTCTCGAAGGTCCAGTTTGTCTTCAGCCAGTTCATGGATAGCGAGGGCGTCAAGCCCGCGGAGTTCACGATTGTCGGCCTGAAGCTGAATGGCAACAAGCTCGCCAAGGAAGAACCCATCTTCCCGAGCACGACCTATAGCGGAGGCTACCTCGAGAACGACCTCTCCTTCCCCGTCTCCGCCTATACCAAGACGTCGATTGCCGGCTATCTCAACCCGGCTGATTACGAATGTCAGAATGGTGAGTCCGCCCAGGACTACCGGGACAGAATCAACGACGGCATCAGCAAGGGACGTCTGACCCGCGGTCCCCTGTGCTACCTGCGCGAAAGCGATCAGCGCCTGGAAGGCGTATTCACCTATATCTTAGCTGGAGAAACTGAAAACAAGGAAGTTACGTTCAGGATGGCGGAGGGAGAGACCTTCTCCCGCAACCGCAGCTGGATTGTATATATTTACTTTATGAATGACCGCATGGGATTCTCCGTCCGCGTTTTGGAAGATGGAAAATGGAAGGATGGCGGTCAGTATGATTTTGAAGTAGATTAAGTTCATGCGGAGAAAGTTCACATATACGGCCATCCCGGCCCTGTTCCTGGCGCTTGCCCTGGCAGGCTGCCAGCAGGAACCGCTGCCTGCTGCCGGAGATGTCATTCGCTTCTCGGTCAATTCCGTGGGCATCGCCCCGGCGCCGACTAAGACGGACCCGGTGATTCCGACGGTTCAGGCTCCCGCAACCCTGTTAACCGAGACCAATAGCCAGGTGAAAGTCTGGGCCAGCCTGAATACGGAGAATCCGGCAAACTGGAAATATGTCTTTGCTCCGAATCCGTCCATCGTGATTAAGAATGAGAGCAGTGGCTGGACCTACAGCGGGGACAAATATTGGAACCGGGATGCCGAATATAAGTTCATGGCCGTGTATCCGGATGATGCCGATGTCCAGTCCAGCAGCAACGTAGACCTCATTACGGTCAACTACGCGGGCCTTGAGCAGGACCTGATGATTGCCTCTTACCAGTTAACCGTGAACCAGGCGAAGTCGGCGAAGACGGTGGACTTGGGTTTCTACCATACCTGTTCCGCCGTACGTGTGTTCATCGTGGATCCCGACCGCGGCACGAAACCCGTCAGATATACGATTACTGCTTTCCAATTGCAGAACCTGTACATGACGGGCTCGCTGGCCTATGGTGGAAATTCGTTGAACTGGACCCCCTCAGGCACACAGACCACGGGATACATCTGGGCAAAAACCTCAGAAAACATCGATCAAGTCCCCGCCACCTATACCGAATTCACGCCCTGGCTGTACTTCATGCCGCAGACACTCGATCAGGCCAGCATCTACCTCTCCTATACAACAGGATCCCAGACGCTTGAAGCAACGCTCGCGATCGACAAAGACAGCAACAATGATTCTATCAAATGGGAACCAGGAAAGATGTATACCTATTTCATCAAGATTCGGCCGAAGGGTATTGAGATGAAGGTGGAATGGACGGACTGGGATACCGCAGAACATGAATATGAAACCACCGGATAAACGGACAGAAGCATGAGAAGACACCTTGCATATCCGGCCCTTGCGGCCCTGCTGCTGACGGTTGCCCTCACGGGCTGCCGGCAGGAGCCGTTGCCTGCCTCCGACGATGCCATCCGTTTCTCCGTCGCTCCGGCCGAGGTCACCCTGCAGACCAAAGCGGGCAAGCCCAACGATAGCGCGTACCTAATCACCGTAGGTAAGGAGGCCCTGCTGTACGGCAGTTATTACGTAGCGGGATCGGCCGACAAGACTTCGCTTTTCGGCACTGGCGGCACGACGCTGGCGTGCACGGAAGTGACCGCGACGGGCTCCACCTGGAGCTACGACCCGCTTAAGTACTGGGACAACCGCTATAGTTTCGACTTCCGCGCAGTCTTCCCGAAGGAGAAGGTTGAGGGAAATATAACTGAAGGCAGCAGCAGTCAAGTGAATATCAGCTACGCCATGTCGGCTGGCTACGACCTGATGGTGGCCGCGGCGACCGGTCAGACCAAGGCGACGCCGGCGGCGCCCGTGAGCCTGACATTTACCCACGCCTGCGCGGCAGTGCGCTTCCTGTTCACGGACGGTTCGAACACCTATGAACTGAGGGACCTCCAGTTGAAGAATATCGCCACGACTGGCACGCTGAGTTACGGTGCTTCGACGCCGTGGGCCCCTTCCTCCGCGGCCACGTACCAGTGGGGACGCACCACCCCCTGGCCTATTCCGGAGGCGCAGACGGGCGAAGGTACTGCCCCCGAAGGCTGGTATTACGTGGTCCCGCAAACCCTCAGCAGTGAGGCGGAAATCTACTTCACCTATGCCGTCAGTTCGAGCGCGACCGACCAGAACATCCCGGTGACGCTTAAGCTCAACACGAGTGGCAGCGCCAGCAACATCACCTCCTGGGACGCCGGGAAAGCCTATACTTACAAGATTGCCATCCAGGCGAACAGCATCAGTTTTGGTGTCGTTTGGACGAATTGGGGCGACACAACGACTACAGACTTAACAGAAGTGGAACCGACGGTACCGTAATCATAGCCATGCGAAGAATCAACACATATCCGGTCCTTGTGGCCATGTTGCTGACGGTTGCCCTGACGGGCTGCCGGCAGGAACCGTTGCCTGCGTCCAGCGACGTGATTGGCTTCGTGGTGACGCCTTCCGTTCATGTTGAGGCGGAGACGAAGGCCGATGCCCTGTCCGGGGAAGGCGATTTGATTAAGAACGGAAGCCAGGTATTGCTCTACGGCAGCTATAAAATCGGTTCTTCCACCGCCGTGGAGTTGTTTAAAGCGACGCCGCTTACCTGCACGGAATCCTCCGGCAGCTACAGTTGGGGATACGGGGCTCCTGTGCGTTATTGGGTCAAGGATGCTACGCATGATTTCCGCGCAGTGTTCCCGGCCTCGGCGAATGTATCCGATGACAGCAACAGCAGTTCGATCGTGGTTTCTTACGATGCAGCGTCGGCTAACCAGGATCTGATGGTCGCCTCCGCGCCCAACGCCACGCCGAAAGATCCGGTATCATTAACGTTCAACCACGCCTGCGCGGCCGTTCGCTTCGCTCTCAAAACGAGCGGAAACGAGCCGAATACGACCTGCAAGATTACGAGTCTCAAGCTGAATGGTGTCGCCCCCTCCGGCACGATGACATTTACGGACAAAATCTACTGGACTCCGGGCGCGGCACCCACCGAAGGCTGGACGTGGACGGAATGGAACGGCAAGACCTTGGAGACCAGCTACGTTGGACCGTGGTATTATGTCGTCCCGCAGACCCTCAGCGGGGCCACCCTTCAATATACGTACACATTTGGCAGCGACTCGGGCACGGTGACGCTCACCATTCCGAACATTACCTGGGTATCCGGTAAAGTATATGTTTATCAAGTGAATGTCGGAATGTCGAGCCTTACCGTACGTGTTGAGAATTGGGATTCATACGAGGTGTGGGTGACGGATATTCCTTTCCCCGATTAATGACCGATAAAGTAGTAGAAGAACAAATGAATAAGAAGATCCTCATCATCATCCTGGCATCCGTGGCAGTTCTGCTGACGGCGGGATGCCGTCGGCTCGACCCCGCC
>LXOW01064959.1_pt1 | contig 10535 bp, 8 predicted proteins | sample 1368591 | NCBI WGS metagenome assembly LXOW01 (sample SAMN04884650, study PRJNA319009) | bovine gut metagenome | isolation source: Cow rumen | host: Bos taurus | place: Italy: Legnaro (PD) | collected 2014-07-09
ATGTCGCTCATGCGATGTTGATGGCGTTCGAGGTCTTTTTGGGTTTTATAAAAGTCAGGAGTATTCATTGCTTCCTGTTCTTTGGCGTAATAGAATAATAAATTCATTTTATCGCCTTCTGTTGGGTTTTTATCTAAGATATTCTTCTTATAGCCTTCCCAACTTACATCATAGAGTAGCTTATTGCCTAAAATTGTTTCTTCAAATATTTCAATGTTTCTATAAAGTTCTGCTCTATTACAGTTAATAAGGTCTAGAGAACGTCTGGAAACATCTCTTATTTGCGGGAACCAATTCTTTAACATTCGTATTGTTTGTAGTTTGCACCGTTTTTCATCTTGGCATTTGCTAGGTAAAGCTTTTAACTCTATTTCAAAATGAATAATGATCATTTGTATTATATGCATTAGATAAAGGTTAAAATATTTGCCAGAGGACATTACTTTAACTCGTTGCTTTGTAATTTCGTTTAATACTGGTAAAATTTCTTCTTCTGGAAACTTTTCTAGGAATTCTTCGATAGTGTTTATATTGCGCTTACCTAGATCTATTTCAAATTTGTTTATTATTTCTAGTCCTTTATCACATGCGTTGATAACTTCAGTTACTTCTTTTATGGTTTCTTGCAGAACTTTTTTGAAATTATTCCAAAGTTGTTTTATTTCATTATCATCAGGAGTTTTTAGTCTTTTCTTGCATATGTCGTTGTATGCAACAGTTTTAATGCAATATTTATCTACGGCTTCCTGTAAAGTCATTAATTTAGAGCCTTCTATGAAAGCGCCGCCTTCTGTGGCATTAATACAGGTTCCTTTGTATGCTGCAATATCAGTAACGAAATGTTTTCTGAAAATATTGTATATATCGTTGGTATAAACCCAATCTGTATAATTTCCTTTGACTTTTNNGTTGTACTACCTGTGAAGCATTGTCTGCATGGGTTTTTGTAATGCTTTCAAAAGCACAGTCCTGACCTATTAGTATTATGGGATCGCAACCTATAGCTTTTAATATTTGGAAAGCTTGATTTGAACATGAAGGACCAATAGGCAATATGCCTCTTTCTATACCAATCCACTTAAAATGTGCAAATTCTCTGTAGACCATTATTTTAGGTCCGTTCCATTGTTCATAAGCCATATTCATTATTACGGGACATGCAGCTAAGTCTATATTTTTTTTATAATCCTCTGGCAGCTCTTCATACATACGTCCTGTAAGAGTTATTCTTTCTAAACTTACAGTCATATCTGGTTTTATATTATGCGAAAACAATGGCTTTAGTGAAGCATCGCAAGCTACTATTATACTTTTCCCGACTGCTTGTTTTAAAACTTCAATGTTTTTATTCAATGATGGTCCTGTTGAAACAATAATTCCTGGAACATTTTTAAAAGCACCATAAAGGTCTTTAATACCTGGATTTCGTATAATTAAATTTACGTTTTGAAGGATATTTTCTAAACCAATTAGTGAGTCATCAGATGAATTGCCATAATTGAATATAGCTGCATGAGCAGCTTCTTTTATACTTTTCATCATTGTTTTATAGTATTCGGTGTGCAAACTGGATAAAGCAGGTTGTGAAAAGGCTGTAATTGTTTTTAAATAAAGCTGCAATTCTATTCCATAAGCATGAAGTAAATTATATGAAATTTTGTATGAGTCTATTTCATTAACTCCAATAACCCAACTTGTGTTACTGGTTTTTATTATATCTGTTAAATCAACATTTTCTAAAGCTGTTTTAAAAGCTTCAATGTCTTTTTCTATTATGATTAGATATTTTATATCATTTTTATGTTTTTTTAAGGCTGCTTTTATGTGATAGCCGAGTCCAAAACCACAAATAACCAATATATTAGGGTTTATTAATTCAGACTTTTCTATTTGTTGTTCAGCTTCTCTTTCGGGGTTGTATTTACTATGTATTTGATGTATTTTCCCGTCTTTTTCTATAGAAAGAGTAGGGGACCCGTTTTTTGCTTTTTCAACTATATATTTGCAATCTGTAGTCGTTTTTTTGTGAATTAAATCTATTAAACTTGGATTATGCTTTTTAAGAGCTCTTAAATTTAAAGAGTAGATGTGTTCTATCATAACGCCTCCATAATAAGCTATAATACTTATTCGACAATAATAATGCAAGTCATAATACTTGCAAGATGAAAGTTTATTTGTTATACTTGCAACAGCTCATTATTAAAGGAAGTTTTAAATGGAACAATCTGAAAGCGTTTATCAGACTTACTTAAAGCAAATAGGCACGCAACTTGCTAACAAACAATATCAAAAAGCACTGGATTTATGCGATGAAATGAAAGCACATTTGTTTGCCAATCCGCCTGTAAATCCAATTTTGTTGGGCTGGCAAAGATATTATAAATTTTTATGCATGCTTAAGCTTAGACAGGATAAAGAAGCTCTAGATTTGTTTTTAAGCACAGAAGAACATCCTTTTATTCTTGATCGTATACAAGGCAATCTTATGACCACAATGGCGGCAGAGTTGGCTTGTGCTCTTGGAGATGTAAAACTTACGCTTAAATTGTCAAGAATGGCATGGTCATTGGTTTTCCCAATCCAAGACCCTGTTCAAAGAATACAAAAGGCTCAAAATGCTTGTATTTTCTTTGATCGACTTCAGATGAATCGTCTTAACTTTGGTTTTGCTAGATTTTTGCTTGGCTTTGGTAAAAGTAACAAAATGCCTATTTTAGTTCTCCAAGGCTTAGAATGTTTACTTTCAAATTATTTGCAGTCTGCAAGCTTAACTATTGCAGCAATGCTTATTAGCTCTGAAAAAGACGTTTATGATTTGCTGGAAACTCCTCCTGAAGGCGTAGATCGCCCAAGAGTTGCTGAATTAATGGACAGAATGCAGAAACTTCCAAAGCAAATGATGATTTCAGGTAAATTTAATGATGCTTTAAAACTTCTTGAAGACAATTCTTTAAGCGAGCTTAACGATGTTTTAAAAGATAATCCGTTAATTATTAATGAAAACGATGACAATGGAGAAACATTGTTATTTAAGGCAATAGAACAATGCAATTTAAGCGCTGTTCAAATGTTGCTTAAAGCTGATTCTGACATTCATAGACTTGAAAGAGAAAATGGCTATACTCCTTTGTTAAAAGCTGTAGAAATTGGCGATGTTAAAATTGTCGAAGAATTGCTTAACTATGGTTCTGACCCTGAAGTAAAAGACAATAACGGTGAATCTCCGCTTATTAAAGCCGTAAACGAAGATCGTTTTGAAGTTCTTTCTTTATTGATTGATTATGGAGTTATTATAGACAGAAGAGACGGACAAGGTTTTACTGCTTTAATGAGAGCAGCCGAAAAGGGTGATGTTCAGGCTCTTAACCGCTTGATATATGCAGGAGCAGATGCTTCATTAAAAAATCATGCTGAACAAACTTTAAGCGAAATAGCTGCATATTCAGAAAATGAAGAATGTATTAAGCTTTGCGAACGTGTTCAGGGTATTTTTGAAGATATAGACAACGCAAAAGAAGAGAAAAACGATTAAAAATAAAGAGTGAGCACTTGATAGTGTTTTACTGTTATTTGCTCATTCTTTAAAGAATTTTTTTGCCATATTTATAAGCACTCTGGATTTGCCTTTTAAAACAGGTGATTCTGGTAAGCTGTCTATGAAGTATCCACCGTAACTTTTTGTTACAAGGCGTTTATCTAATATCCAAACAACGCCTTTGTCTGTTTTAGAGCGGATAAGCCTTCCAAACCCTTGTTTTAATTTTAAAGCGGCTGTTGGGAGTTGGTACTCTTTAAATGCGTTTTTTCCAGAAGCTGTTATTCTGTCGTTTCTTGCTTCTAAAACAGGATCATTAGGAGCGGCAAAAGGCAATTTAATTATTATGAGATTTCTTAAAGCGTTACCTGGTATGTCTACGCCTTCCCAAAAGCTGTCTGTAGCAAATAAAACTGCATTTCCATCTTCTTTGAATAATTCTACAAGATGATGCCTTTCTAGGTCACCCTGTTTATAACACTCTAAACCATTTTCATAAATAAGAGGCGATAAGTTGTTATAAAGCTGGTTTAGATGAGCATAAGAGGTGCATAAAACAAGTGCTCCGCCGTTTGATGCTAAAATCATTTCCAGTAGCGGCTCTGATATTTGATCTGCGAAACTTGGACTTGATGGGTCTGGCAAATCTGTGGGGATAAATAGCTGAGACTGAGTTTTGTAGTCAAAAGGTGATGGAAATGTGCCTTCTATCGGCTCCGATGGCAATTCTTCGTTATCCAGTCCAAGTCTATGTTTTATAAAATTAAAATTATGAGCTGTAGATAGCGTGCCTGAAACTAGTATTGCGCTGGGGATTTTGCTAAAACAGTAATCAATCATAGGTTCAGCTACTTCTATAGGCATAGAACTGAAAGTGGAATAAATTCCGGTTTTGCGAACATTTACAGTGAAGAAGTGAACATAAGGATCTTTATCATCAAATGAAGCTTCAAAAAGAACTTTTATTGCCTCGCATATTTCGTCTAATCTGATTGCTAATTTTGACATTTCAATCAGTGGAACGTCAAATTCTTCATCATGATCATCATTATCGTCTATGTAGCTGGAAACACTTTTAGCAACTTTTTTCATGCGGCTTGAAAGCTGCTTAAATTCATCTCTGAGTTTGAATGCTATTTGAGAAACTGTTTTAAACTGCTGAGATGAAACAACTTTGCTATCTAGTCTTAATCTGTATTCACCCAATCTAGGCGGATTATCTGGAACTAGCAGCATATTTATGTATTCAAAAAGTTCTTTGTTTAAGTTTTCACTTTCCGTTCTTGATGGGAAAATTTTTTCATAGATATATTCTATGTTTTTTTCTCTTTCTTCATGGTCTAAATCGCCATGACCAAATGAAAGCAGATTGTATAAAGAAGCTGCACAGCCGTGTTCGCGTTTTCCTTTACGCTGATAAATTTTGTTAAGTAATCTTAAAACACCGATGGAGGTTGTTCTAAAACCGAAATGTTTTGTCGCTGTTTCTTCTAGATTGTGAGCTTCGTCTAAAATAAAGCATTTGCATGATGGAATAACGGCTGTTTGGCTGTATTCATTTGTGTTGGCTCTTAAAGCTAAATCAGAAAAAAGCAGGTGATGATTAACAACCAAGATTTGTGCATCTGAGGCAGCTCTTCGTGCATTATAAAAGAAACATTCGTTATATTGAGAGCATTTAATTCCGGGGCAGCTGTCTTTGTCGCAACAGAGCTTCTCCCACAGTGAATCTAATGGAACCCAGTTTAAATCGCTTAAAGAACCGTCATAAGTTTTTTCTGACCATTTTACCAATCTTTGAAATTGTTCAAATTCATTTGCTTCTAGCAGGAAATCTGTGTTGTCTGAACCTTTTGCTTCTAATATCTTACGAATGCAAATATAATTTTGTCTTCCCTTTAAAAGTCTGTATTCAAAATCAAAAGGTAAAACTTTTTTTAAAAAAGGCAAATCTTTATTAACTAGTTGGTGTTGTAAATTAATTGTATTTGTGGAAACGGCGACGCGACAGTTGTTTTTTATTGCATAGTGAATGGCTGGAATAAGATAAGCCATACTTTTTCCTATACCAGTTTCACCTTCTAAAATAGCATGGTTACCACTGTTCATGGCTTCTACTATTTTCTTCATCATTTCTTTTTGTCCGGGGCGTTCTTCGAAGCTTTCTAATCTGTAAGCTATTTCTCCATCGCTGGAAATATAGGAAACCATTTCGTTTTCATCTATGTGAACAATCGGTTTACCAGCATAAGGCTCAACTACAACATATATTTCAGTGCAGGCGTTATTAATTATTGCAAAACCGATTCCAGATTTTCCACAAATGTCGGCAATGCCCATGTCGGCTTCAGAAGGTCGTAATATTCCGCTTGGGTGGTTATGTATAAGTATGTCGCCAGATTTTAAGGAATTTATAATTGCGGGAGCAGAGTTTTCATTGCCTCTTGCCAATATGCGCAGTGAAAACCATGAACCATCTTCCTTATTAAGAGTAGCAGATGCTAAAACTTCATTTTCGCTAGCTTCTGCAATATTTTTACGTAAGTATAACAACTCATCTGGGTTTAATCTGGTGTCTGCACCAACGTTTTGTTTCTTTTTTGCCATAGTGGTTGTATATTACTAAATTTCTTTTATAAAAGCAATAACAGTAAAAAACAAAAAATGCTTGACCATAACAATGGTTTTAGATAATAATGGTGCAGTATCTTTTGAATTTCCAAGGAGAATTTAAATGGGAAAATTAAACGGTAATGTTTTGATAGCTCAGGGCGGCGGTCCTACAGCCGTTATTAACCAAAGTTTGGTTGGCGCAGTTCTTGAATCTCGCAAGTTCCAAGAAGTTGACCGTGTTTATGGTGCATTGCACGGTGTTAGAGGTATTATCGAAGAAGATTTCGTCGACCTTACCCAAGCTACAACTCATAACCTCGAAAGAGTTGCTTGCACTCCAAGTTCAGCTCTTCTTTCTACTCGTGATAAACCAGATGCAGAATACTGCGAAAAGATTTTTAAAGTATGTATGAAGCACAATGTCCGCTATTTCTTCTATAATGGCGGTAACGACAGTGCAGACGCTGTAAGAATCGTTAATGAAAACGCTATAGAAGCAGGTTACGAATTACGTTGTATTCACATACCTAAAACAATCGACAACGACCTTCGCGTAACTGACCACTGCCCAGGTTATGGTTCTGCTGCAAAATTTGTTGCTTCAGCTTTTGCTGGTATCAACCTTGATAACCGCTCTTTACCTGGCGTTTATATTGGTATCGTTATGGGAAGAAACGCTGGTTTCTTAACAGCCGCTTCAACTTTTGCTCGCAAATATGAAGATGATGGTCCACATCTGATTTATGTTCCCGAAAGATCTTTTGATAAAGATGCTTTCTTAAAAGATGTTGAAGAAACTTATTCTAGATTTGGAAGATGTATTATTGCTGTTTCTGAAGGTATTGTAGACGCTCAAGGTCAGCCTATCATCACTTCTTTAATAGGCGATGCGGAAAAAGATGCTCATGGTAATGTTCAGCTTTCTGGCACTGGTGCTCTTGGCGATGCTCTTGGAAAACTTATTAAAGATAATTTGAAGATCAAACGCGTTCGCTCAGATACATTTGGTTATTTACAAAGAAGCTTTTTAGGTTGCGTTTCTGCTGTAGACCAACACGAAGCTCGTGAAGTCGGTGAAAAAGCAGCTCAATTTGCTCTTTGGGATAACGTTGACGGTTCTGTAGCAATTCGCAGAACAGGCGATTATTCTGTAGATTATTTCTTAACTCCGCTTAGCACAGTTGCAAGAGATACAAAGTCTATGGCCGATGATTTCATTAACGCTGAAGGAAACAATGTAACTGAAGCCTTTAGAAATTATGCAAGACCTTTGCTTGGCGAACTTCCCGAATACGAACGATTACAGTGCCCCAAAGTTAGCAAAAAATAATTATGGAAAGCACCGAAAGTAAAATTACGGGTGTTATAGAAGGTTTGACCGCTTCTGGTCGAGCCTTCTTAAAAAATAACCACCATGAAATACATCTTGGTGGTTTTTTACCCGGCGATAAAGTTGAAGTTACCTTAAACGAAAAAGGCAAAGTCATAAATGCAAAACTTCTTGAGCCTTCTTCTGATAGAATAAAGCCTGATTGCTTCTTTTATGGTCCATGTGGCGGTTGCGATTTGTTAGAATTATCTGAAAAACGTCGCAAAAAAGAAAAACAGGCTATGATAAAAAGATGTATCGAAAATATATCTGGCTCAAAAGAAGCTAAAATACATCCTTTTGTGGCGTCTAGCGAATTAATTCACTATATGCCACGTGTAAGACTTCATCAAAGTAGAAGTTTTGAAGAACGCTCATCTGGTTTTTTGGCAGCAGAAGCATTTTCTGACAAAGTTCCTGGTGGGGTTGTTCCTGTAACGGGATGTGCATTGCTAATGCCTTCTTTAAGTCGCAGACTTACCGCTGCTCGCAAAATTCTAGATCAGGTTCCTATCTTCTTAGAAAGCTTTTCTATGCAGTCGTCTTCATCTCAAAAAGCTGATAGAGTAGTTGGGCACGCTGTGCTTATGAAAGGCAAAACCTGTGAGCATTTCCGAAAAGATTTAATAAAAATTATGCGTTCTGCAAATCTTAAGGGAATGACTGTAGCAAATAGCGAAGGAAAAATTAAAGAGGTTTTTGAAGAACCTACTGTNNCTCCAGAAGCAGAAGGCGGGCCTTACGACTCTGAAGCTTCGTTTTTTGTTCAAGGTAACATTTATCAAAATAAAGTTTTGGTAAATAAAGTTCTAGAATTTTGCAATCCTAAAGAAGGTGTTAGAATTGTAGAAGGTTTTGCGGGAGCTGGAAATTTTTCTTTAGCATTAGGCGCTAAAGGTGCCTTGGTTGAGGCTGTAGAATCTCATCACGGTGCAGTAAGGGCTGGTATAAATAATATTCATAAAGGAAATTTAACTGAAAAAGTAAAACTTTATGAAGGTGATGCTATTAAAATGCTTTCAGAGTTTACTCCAGAACCTGATGTATTATTGCTTGACCCTCCAAGAACAGGTATGCCAAGTATAGGCAGAACTGTTACAAAACTTAAACCTAAAAAAGTTGTTTGTGTTTTCTGTGATTTAGATTCTGCTTCTAAGGATTCTAACGCTATTGTTAGAGCAGGATATAAGCTAACGGATGTAGCAGGGTTAGATCTCTATCCAAGAACTCATCATGTTGAATTAATATGTGTTTTTGAAAAAAACTGATTGTGTTTAAATTATAAAGCCTCACTGACTGTTTAGTAAAGTGAGGCTTTTTGCATACAAAATTAATAGCCAAGAGCTTCGTCTTGGTATTCTTTTAGGCTTTTGTATTGTTTAAGCGGTTGAGGTAGGTTGTCTTCTATTGTGGCTTTGTAAGCTGTGACAAGTTTTATAAGCATTTCTCTTACTTCGTTGTTTACTGGCATAACATTTTTCATATCTTTTTTGTATTGCTCCATGTCGTTATCCATTTTTGTGAGTTTTGTTTGTTCGGCTTTGAGCTTGTTATACGCCTTTTTTACTATTTCAAGCTGTTTGCTTATTCTTTTTGCCGCTATTTGGCAGGCGTAATCANNAGATTGCTCATCTTTTCTTGCAAAGCTTCGTCTTCTTGGTAATTGCTCGAAAAATCTTCAAGTTCGTTTTCAAACATTGCCATAATTGGGTTGATTTTTTGTAACAATTCCATTTTGTATTCAGCAACCTTAGTAGTTAAATCGCTTCTTCTGTCCATTTCGTCTGACTGAGATTTTGAAAGCTCACCGCCTTTAAAATTGTCTGGCAAGCCTTGCATGCGGTTTGCCATAGTTCGGCTATGTGCTTGAGCTTGCTTGTTGAAATTGGAATTCTGGATATTTTGCGCCATTTTCATTGCGAGAGCGAGTTTTGCAGGGTTAGGGGAATCTTCGTCGTCTTTTCCTAAAGCTTCTAAAGCGGCTAAATCTGCTTTGGATATTCCCATGTTCGCATAAATGCTTTCTTCTGTAGCATCTTTGGTCATGCCTAGTTGATTAAGCTGGTCTTGTTCAAGGTCGCCTGCTTGTTGGGTTAAATTGCCTATGCTTTTTTCGTATTTGTTTAAAGTGTCGTTTAAGCTTTTTAATTGTGTGTCAAAAGGCTTATTTGACTTTAATTGAGCTATAATTTGGCTTTCGTTTGGATAATTGGAAACCGAGTTGAATATTTCCTGAACATTTTGAGCGTAAGAGTTGCCGCAAATCAAAGCAAAACCTAGTAACAATACATTAAGTTTTTTCATTTTTTACTCCTTGTTTTACGTTTCTAAATAACAGTTTAACCGCATCTCCAAAGACTTCTGAAAATGATGGTCTATAGGTGCCTGTTACCGCTCCAAATTTTAATGTGGTTGAACTGATTTATATCGAATCCGTAATTTGATTTTAAAGCTTCTGATATAAACGCAAAAGAGTTAGCGCTAGTTAAAACAAAAAATATAACAAATATGTATTTTATTTTGTTTATAATATGAAGGCTCTCTATGTGTTTATTAAATCTTGAGTTATTTTATAAACGAAAGAAAGCCTCCACTTTGTTGAAGGAGCCCAGCTTATAGCTGGGCGATAGGGTGAATACAGCAATTTTTAAGTTTAGAAATTCAACAGATTTTTTATTGTTCCAGTGACATCTGCTTCAGTTCNNATATTAGTTTTTAATTGGTCATAGGTTTCAACGCCTTTATTATAAGTGTTTTTACCGCTAGCAAAAGTTGATTTAGCGTTTTCCATTGCAGCTTTTGCTTTATCCATGCTCATTTCGCCATTGGTAAGAGTTTCTTTTAAAGCTGTTGCTTTGTTTAGTGTTTCTTTGCCAGAATTTAATGTTTCTTTAGCTTTGTCTATAACACTGCTGTCGATGCCGAAAATAGAATTGGCGGCTAACAATGCTGCCGAAGAAGCTAATAATAAAGTAATTGTCATTTTTTTCCTCCAAGAAAAATATTTGTGTGGAT
>LXOW01086722.1_pt1 | contig 10535 bp, 7 predicted proteins | sample 1368591 | NCBI WGS metagenome assembly LXOW01 (sample SAMN04884650, study PRJNA319009) | bovine gut metagenome | isolation source: Cow rumen | host: Bos taurus | place: Italy: Legnaro (PD) | collected 2014-07-09
GTGAAGGAAGTCGCTTCCAAGACCAACGACCTCGCCGGTGATGGTACCACCACCGCCACCGTGCTGGCTCAAGCCATCGTGGCTACCGGCCTGAAAAACGTCACCGCAGGTGCCAATCCTCTGGACCTGAAGCGCGGTATCGACAAGGCTGTTGCCGAAGTTGTGAAGACCTTGAAGAAGATGGCCGTGAAGGTTGACGGCGACAACGAAAAGATCAAACAAGTGGCTACCATTTCAGCCAACAACGACAGCGAAATCGGTGGCCTGATCGCTGAGGCTATGGGCAAGGTGAAGCAAGAAGGCGTCATCACCGTGGAAGACGCCAAAGGCATCAACACCTACGTTGACGTCGTCGAAGGCATGCAGTTCGACCGCGGTTACATCTCACCTTACTTCGTCACCAACACCGAGAAGATGGAAGCCGTCTACGAGAATCCTTTCATCCTGATCTACGACAAGAAGATCTCCGTGATGAAGGACTTGCTGCCCGTGCTCGAAAAGACCCTGCAAACCGGCCGCGCCCTCATCATCATTGCTGAGGACATCGACGGTGAAGCTTTGGCTACCTTGGTGGTCAACCGTCTGCGTGGCTCGCTGAAAGTCGCTGCCGTCAAGGCTCCTGGCTTCGGTGACCGTAGAAAAGAAATGCTGGAAGACATCGCCATCCTGACCGGTGGCACCGTCATCAGCGAAGAGAAGGGCTACAAGCTTGAGGATGCCACCCTGCAAATGCTGGGTCAGGCCGACAAGGTCAGCATCAACAAGGACAACACCACCATCGTGAACGGTCACGGTGCCAAGAAGGACATCGAAGCCCGCACCGCCCAGATCAAGGCCCAGATCAAGACCACCACGAGCGACTACGACCGCGAGAAACTGCAAGAGCGTCTGGCCAAGTTGGCCGGCGGCGTGGCAGTCATCTACGTGGGTGCCGCTTCCGAGGTCGAGATGAAGGAAAAGAAAGACCGTGTTGAGGACGCTTTGAACGCCACCCGCGCCGCCATCGAAGAGGGTATCATCCCCGGCGGCGGTGTCGGCTTCATCCGTGCCATCAAGGCCATCGAGAAGATGAAGGGCGACAACGAGGACGAAACCACAGGTATCGCCATCATCAAGCGCGCCTTGGAAGAGCCTCTGCGCCAAATCGTTGAAAACGCCGGCCTCGAAGGTTCGGTCGTCGTCAACAAGGTGAAGGAAGGTAAGAACGACTTTGGTTTCAATGCCCGCACTGAGGTCTATGAGAACCTGCTCAAGACCGGTGTCATCGATCCAGTGAAGGTCTCGAGAGTCGCTCTTGAAAATGCCGCTTCCATCGCTGGCATGCTGCTGACCACCGAGTGCGTCATCAGCAACCACAAGGAGCCTACGCCTCCTACACCTCCAATGCCCATGGGCGGCGGAATGGACGGCATGATGTAATCAGGCCTTCGTAAGAATTGAAAGCAAAAAAAGTCGGTCGATGACCGACTTTTTTTGTATCTTTGCAAGCTAAACCATTTTGTAATGGCAGAACAGGACGAAAAGAAAGAGAATAAGAAGTTCAAGCTCAACAGGAAGTACACCTTCCTGATGTCGCAAGAGGATACGTTGGAGCCCGTCGTGGACTTCAAGGTCAACCTTTTGAATCTTGTTTTCCTCATTTTAGGCATCGTCTTCGTCATCATGGCGGCTACCTCCCTCCTCATTGCCTATACCCCACTGCGCGAATATATCCCAGGTTACACCGAAAAAAGCTCCATGGAACGCAAGGTGTATGAACTTTACCGTCGCACCGACTCCATCGAACGCGAGCTCCAACGCAAGGATGTCTATTTCAGCAACCTGAAACTGGTCCTCGAAGGCTACGACTTTGAAAATGACAGCACCGAGCCAAAAGACATCTACACCCCCTTCCTCAGCATCAACACCGATACCATCGAGATCAAGAAATCGGTTCAGGATTCCGCCCTGCGCGCCGAGTTCGAGGAAGCCAACTTATATGCACTGACGGCCCAAAGCAATCTGGCGAAAAAGCATCACTACAGTGCAGCAGCCAACTTTTTCACTCCTGTCACCGGCAAAGTCATCAAGGAGTTTAACTCCGACCAGGGACACTATGGCATTGACATCGCCACCAGCGACAACCAATTGATCACAGCCACCCTCGACGGGACGGTGATCTATGCCTCATGGACCGTTGAACACGGATATTCCATCGGCATACAGCACGAAAACAACTATTTCTCAACCTATAAGCATAACGCCACCCTGCTCAAGAAAGAAGGCGACTTCGTCAAGGCAGGAGAGGCCATTGCCATTTTGGGCGAATCGGGCGACCAAGCCAGCGTTCCACACCTCCATTTCGAGCTGTGGCACAATGGCATCCCGCTCAATCCGACCGATTACATCAACTTTCAAAAAGACATTGAATAATAGGATTTTCTATGGTTATATTAATTAAGGTATTACAGTTTATCTTAGCGCTTTCCATATTGGTATTTGTCCATGAATTGGGGCACTTTTTAGCAGCGAAAGCATTTAAGACGAGGGTGGAGAAGTTCTACCTTTTCTTCGACTGGGGTTTTTCGATCTTCCGTTGCAAGAAGGTGGACGGCAAATGGCGTTTCAAGTTCTTTGCAAAGAACGTTCAACCCGACGACGAATGGGCTAAAAGCACCACTACCGAGTATGGCATCGGTTGGTTCCCGTTAGGGGGCTACAACAAGATTGCCGGCATGATTGACGAGTCGATGGACAAAGAGCAGATGAAACAACCGCCCCAAGACTGGGAGTTCCGGTCCAAGCCCGCTTGGCAACGCTTCATCATCATGGTGGCTGGCGTTTTCATGAACGTCGTTCTGGCCATTTGCATCTATATCGGCCTGTTGGCCAACTATGGCGAACAATACCTCCCGACCTCCGAAGTCAACAAATACGGCATCGTGGTCGACAGTTTGGGCTATGAGTTCGGCCTTCGCGACGGTGATAAGATTATAGCCGTTGACGGTGAATATATCGAGAATTTCCAGGAAATCCCGATGCAGATCATCCTTGAGAAAGCCCAGACAATTGAGGTGGAGCGTAACGGACAGCACGTGACGGTCACCTTGCCCGACGATGCCTTGACCCAATTGCTCAGCACCCAAAACGGCACCTTCATCTCCTATCGGATGCCATTCGTGGTGTCAGGGATCATTGACAACAGCGCCGCACAGGCTGGCGGCCTGGAAGTGGGCGATGTCATCATCGGCATCAACGACATCCCGACGCCTTATTACCAAGACTTCACCAAGTACATCAAACAATTCAAGAACGAAGACATCAACATTGTTGTGGTTCGCGACTTCGACACTTTGGCCTTACCCATGCACTTGGGAGAAGAAGCCGTGATTGGCGCATATTTGGCACCCTTAAGCGAGTATTTCACTCTCGAAACCAAGGAATACACTTTCTGGCAGGCCATTCCCGCCGGATTCTCCAAGACCTTCACGGAGATTTCCGACTATTGGAAACAGCTGAAGCTCATCTTCAGTCCGAAGACCAAGGCATATGAAAGTGTGGGCGGCTTCATCTCTATCGGCAAAATCTTCCCGGAAACTTGGATTTGGAGCATGTTCTGGCGCCTTACCGCCTTCCTTTCCATTGCCCTTGCCGTGATGAACATCTTGCCCATCCCCGCACTTGACGGCGGACACATCCTGTTCCTGCTTTATGAGATCATCACTCGCAGGAAACCCAGCGACAAGTTCATGGAGATTGCCGAATACATCGGCCTTGCCCTCGTCTTGGCTTTGGTGCTTTTTGCCAACGGCAACGATATTATCAAACTTTTCAAGTGATTTATTCTATTGGAATATAGATTTTTTGTAATTTAGCCGCTTGTTTTTTAAGACCGTCCAAAATGTCGAAATTGAAAGCCATCATCCTCGCCGTTGTTTTCCTGGTCATCACCGTGTCCGGGGTCAAGGCGCAACAGGCTCCAATCTTCACCAACTACAACAACTCCTACGCCTACATCAACCCGGGATTTGCCGGAATGAGCGAGGGCGTGAATCTGTTGGGTTTGTACAGGATGCAATGGGCGGGCTTTACTGACAGCGAAGGCAACGAGATTGCCCCGAACACCTTCCTGCTCACAGGCGACATGCCCATCAAGCTTTTGGGCGGCGGCATCAGCTTTTCGGTGATGACCGATAAGTTGGGTTTCGAAAAAAACACCAACATCGGTTTGGGCTACTCCTATCATTTGGATTTGGGCGGCTCCACCCTCGGCATTGGCGCATCCGTCAGCTTGCTCAACAGAACCGTCGATTTCAACAAATTGACCCCTGGTCAAAGTGGTGACCCGTTGCTCGCACAGCTTGGAGAGGAAAGCGGTATGCTCGTTGATGCCAGCTTCGGTTTGTTCTGGCAGATTCCTGAATCATTTTATGTTGGCGTGTCGGCTATCAACTTGCTGAACACCACAGGACGGGCCTTGGGAGAGAGTGAATCCGCGGCCAGTTTCTCCACTGACAGGACCTTGTACCTCGTAGCAGGCTATCCCATCCTGTTCGAAACCATGCCGAACTTCAAGTTCATCCCATCGGTCAACGTCATGACCAACCTGTCTTCAGTCCAGCTCAACGCCGGTGTGAAGGCCGTTTACAACGACCTCATCTCCTTAGGCGTCAACTATAGGCCTCAAGAATCGGTAGGTATCACCGTCGGCCTCTCCATCAAGGACTTCGTTCTCGGCTATGCATACGACATCAATACCATGGGATTGAACATCCCTGGATCACATGAAATCGCCCTCAGTTACTGCTTCAAACTGGATTTGAACAAAACCCCGAGAGACTACCGCAGCGTGAGATACTTGTAGTTATGAACAAAATTATGAACAAAAATATCATCCGAATACAATAAAATCTGTTTTTATCGGTTAATGGTATAGACCTCGAATTGTAAGAAGATAGTAAATANNAGGTATTCATCCCAATGGGAAGCTACACCATGGGTATAGGCGGTGAAGACATCAACTCTTCCATGCTGTACGAACCCAAGACCGTCTCCATTTCGGCCTTCTTCATGGATGAGACGGAAATCACCAACAACGAGTATCGCCAGTTTGTGTACTGGGTCAGGGATTCCATCGCCAGAAGAATTCTTGCCGATGTCAACCCAGAAACGTATGCCATCACCGAGAGCAAGAGCGGAGAGACCTATGATCCTCCGATGTTGAACTGGAAAGAAAAAATTGACTGGAACAGCAAGGATCAGGACGTCAGAGAGGCTTTGGAAGCCATGTATCTTCCCGATCATGAAAGATTCTTCCGCCGCAAGGAAATCGATACCAGAAAGTTGTATTATTCCTATTTTTGGGTGGACCTGAAAGCCGCTGCCAAGAAAGAGTTTGACGGCGAAAAGCTTTCGGTGAACGACTATTCCATTGGCGAGGCCGACAACGGCATCTCCGCTGACAGGAAAGGCGCCTGGTCCAACCGTAAGCAAGGTTATACCGACCGTTCGGTGTATGTCCGTCAGGAGGCTGTCAACGTCTATCCTGACACCTTGTGCTGGATTCACGACTACGCCTATTCGTTCAACGATCCTATGACGGAGCGTTATTTCTGGCACCAGGCTTACGACAACTACCCGGTGGTTGGCGTGACTTGGCAGCAAGCAAGGGCATTCTGCACCTGGAGAACCCAGCTGAAGAACAGCTTCCAGTCCTCCAAGAAGAGCGCTTTAGTGTCAGAGTTCCGTCTGCCCACTGAAACGGAATGGGAATGGGCCGCACGCGGTGGCGACCGTTTGAATCCTTATCCATGGGGCGGTCCCGGCACACGCAATGTGAAGGGCTGCTTCCTGGCCAACTTCAAACCCCTCAGAGGCAACTACCTCGCAGACGGCGGTCTCAACACCCTTATCGTGGGCTGCTATCCTCCCAACCATTACGGCTTGTACGACATGGCCGGCAATGTGGCTGAATGGACCAACAGCGCCTTCGATCCCACCTCCTATAACTTTACTTGGGACATGAACCCCGACTACACCTACAACGCCAACGAAAACGACCCACCGGTCATGAAGCGTAAGGTCGTACGCGGCGGATCATGGAAGGACATTTCCTACTATATCCAAGTCACCACCCGCGACTATGAGTATCAGGATACCGCACGCAGCTACATCGGCTTCCGTTGCATCCAGCCTTACATGGGCCGCAACAAGGGCGACAATCCTCATCTTTCAAGAGTTTACAGATAAATAAGAATTATTAATAATCGATTATAATCAATTTTTTAGAAAATTTTTGTCATGGCAAAAAAACAAGAAAATCTCACTGGGTTTAAAAAATTCCAGGCACTCACTCAAACCAAAGGTTACAAAACTTTCATGGGTTATGTTTACGGTATCGGTGCATCCGTAGTGATGATCGGTGCTTACTTCAAACTGACACACATTCCCGGCGCTGACTTCATGTTGGGTCTTGGTTTGGGCGTTGAAGCCTTGATTTTCTTCCTCTCTTCATTTGAACCACAACACTTGGAATATCAATGGGACAATGTTTTCGTTGAACTCGACGAGGAATGGGACGGCGAAACCCGTACCAAGTTCGGCACCACTGGCAACGGCGGTGGCGGCAGTGTCAACACCCCGGAAATGAACGAAGCCATGATGCAAGCCATGGCTGCCACCCACGACTATACCAATGCCATGGAGCAAGCCACCCGCAATATCAACAACTTCGCCAACAACTACGTCAAGGCTTCTGAAGAACTGAGCAACTCCTTGGGCAAGCTCGACTTCAGCGCTCTCGACACCAATACACTCAAAAAGGTAGCCACCAGCATGCAGTCGCTGAACTCCATCTACGAGCTCCAGCTCCAGAGCATGGAACAGACTTCCAACGCTTCCAGCAAGCTCGCCGCTACCATGACCAGCTACATGGATAACCTCAACGCCTCAGCCAACAACACCAACGAACTCAACAAGCAACTCAACCAGTTGTCATCACGCCTGAGCGCCCTGAACGGCGTTTACGGAGGCATGTTGTCGGCCATGAACATCAAGGCATAATCTACTCAATTAAAACCATCAAAAAAAGGAGTAAGAAACTATGTCAGGCGCAAAAGAAACCCCGAGACAGAAAATGATCGGCATGATGTACCTCGTGTACACCGCGCTGCTCGCCATGAATGTCTCGAAAGATATCCTCGACGCATTCGACACGGTGAACACCGGCGTCCAGGAAACCAACATCACGTTGATGCAACAGATCTCCCAGCGCTACGCCTCTTTTGAAGAACAATATGCTTTGGATAGCGAGAAAGTAGGCCCCTACTGGGAACAGGCACAAGAACTCAGAACCAAATCCACCGAGATCATCAATTTTGTCGAAGCCTTGAAGTGGGATCTCGTAAGCCAGATCGAGGAAACCAACTACGAAAAAGCCACTGGAGAAGGTCTGCTGAAGAACAGGGACACTATTCAATACGATGGCCGTCTGCTCTATAACATCAACACCTCCAAGATCAAGTCAAGAGACAACTACAACAAGCCCACCGCTTATATGATGGGTGACCCCGAAGGTCCGGGCAACGGAGGCAAGGCCTACGAACTCTCTGAGAAAATCAGGGAATACCGTCGTTTGATTGTCGCTACCATGGGTATTGACCATATCCACGAGTTGGGTCTGATCACCGATAGCATCTACGGAAGCCGTGAGTATGTCCTGGGTTCCGGAGTCAGCGAGAGCAGCTTGGTCAAGCTTCCTATGGAAGGCGACCATTACGCTGCCAAGATCAGCTACTATCCTGGTGTCACCGATCCAGTACAGGACAGTTGGGAATACCGCAACTTCCACCATACCGTGCTGATTGCCGATGTCACCTTGCTCAACAAGATCATCTCCGAGATTGAGACTGCCGAGTTGAACGCTGTGACCCATCTGGCACAATCCGTCCACGCTGAAGACTTCACTTTCGACGAAGTCGGTGCCAAGGTGTTCTCTGAGAGCAACTACATCCTCTCAGGCCAGACCTATCGCGCACAGGCCATGGTGACTGCTTGGCAGAACACCCAGACCACCGCTACCGTCAGTCTCGACGGTGGCCCAGCCAAGGAATTCAAGAGCGACAGCCAAGGTGTCATCCACCTCGATTTCAACGTCGGCGTTGGTACGCACAGATACAGTGGCGTCATCCCGATGCTCAACCCCAAGACCAACGAGATCCAAGACTATCCGTTTGAGAACAGCTTCACCGTGGCACCTCCTGCGGTGAGCGTTTCAGCCACCAAGATGAACGTGGTTTATGCCGGTATCGACAACCCGATCGCCATTGGTGGCGGTGTTGGCGGTGAAGTTACAGCCACTGCCACGGGCGCCAGCCTCACCCGCACGGGCGCTGGCACTTACAACCTCCGCGTGGTCGGCAACCCGACCGAAGTGGTGGTGCATGTCAGCTCACAAGGCAACAGCCTCGGCAACATGAAATTCCGTGTGAAAGAACTGCCTAAACCAACCGCCAAGATCGACAACGTCAGCGCTGACGGCAAGGTCTCCAAGAGCGCTCTGCTCGCCGCCAACATGGTCAGGGCAGAGATGAAGGACTTCGACTTTGAAGGCGTTAAGTACGATGTGGTCGGCTATACCGTGAAATACAAAACCAAGGCAGGTACCACCAAAGAAGAGAAGGTCAACGGCTCCAAGTTCAATGAAACGCTGAAGAGCGTGTTCAACTCAGCCAACGTAGGCGATATCTTCATGTTCACCGCCATCCGTGTGAAAGGTAACGACAACAAGGANNGGCGTCGAAATCAAATAAGCTAATAACCAACAAATTTCATAGAAGATGAAAAAGACACTTGTTTCAACACTGACAGCCCTGATGCTTTTCGGCATGGTGCTGAGCCTCAAAGCCCAGACCACCGATGTCAAGCCGCCGATGAACAGCATCCTCTCGAACCGTCAGGAAATCATGGTCGAAAAGCCTCTGTCACCACTTCCCGAGATCCGTGAGGAGTATGTGATGTGGAAGAAGACCATCATCCGCGAGATTGACTTCCGCCAGAAGATCAACCAAGTGTTCTACTATCCCGTCAACCCCACCGAGGACTGGCGCAACCTCATCACCGTGCTTTACGACGGCATCCTTGACGGTCGCATCACCGCCTACCGTGTGGAGAACAACATTGACGATATGGTCACCCCGCTCACCCGCGATGACTTCGAAAAGGAAAACACCAAGATCGGCGACCCGCCCGTCATCATGAAAGACGGCGTCGAAGTGGCCAACGAGCTCGTCTTCAAAGACCGCATGATCAACGTCACCCGCATGAGAATCAAGGAAGACTGGTATTTCGACAAGCACTTGTCGCAGTTCCTCGTTCGCATCATTGCCCTCAGCCCCATCGTCGTTGACGAAGACGGTCTTTCACAGACCTGCTGGATCCCTTACGACGACAACACCCGCAAGGTACTCTCCGAGGCTTTCGTGGCCAACCGCAAGAACGGCGCTGAACGCCGCACTTACGAGGAGATCCTCACCAAGCGCGTGTTCGACAGCTACATTGTCAAGGAAGAGAACATGTATGACCGCTACATCAATTCCTACGCCCTGAACATCGACGCTCTCTATGAATCAGAACGCATCAAAGACGAAATGTTCGACTTCGAACAGAGCTTGTGGGAGTACTAAACTCATCGGGCATCTATCCGTTTTAGGTGCCTACACGATCTTCGGATTCAACATTATCATTTGCAAGGAGCTGACCAATGCCCATTTGGTCAGCTCTTTGGGTTTGTTCTGCTTCAGGTCGGTGGGGGCCTGTCTGCTGTTCTGGCTGATTTCACTGTTCCTGCCCAAGGAGAAGGTACCGTTCAAGGACTTGTGCGGCATCTTTGCAGCTTCCATGCTGGGTTTCTTCCTCACCCAACTCTCCTATTTGGAATCCAGCCGTTTCACGACTCCTTTGGACACTTCCATCATCACCTCCACCACCCCCATTTTCACCATGTTCATTGCCGCCATCGCCCTCAAGGAGCCGATCACTTTGAAAAAGGCCGGTGGCGTGGCTCTCAGTTTTGCGGGGGTCATCCTGCTGGTGCTGAATACCATCAACATCCGTAGCGGCGGCGTCAATGAGACCAAGCCCATTGGCATCCTTCTGATGATTGGCAACTGCCTCTTCTTCGCCTCCTACCTCGGCATCTTCAGGCCCCTCATCCAACGTTACCACGTGGTCACCTTCATGAAGTGGATCTTCCTGTTTTCCACCATCGTGGCTGTCCCGCTCGACATCAGGGAATTGACCCATCTCCCCATCACGGAGATGAGTACCAGCTATTGGCTCCAGTTGGGCTATATCATCGTTTTTGCCACCTTTATCGCTTATTTTCTGCTGCCTATCGGGCAAAAACAGCTGCGACCCACCGTGGTGAGCCTGTACACCTACGTCCAGCCCTTGATCGGCATGGTGACCGCCATCGTTTTGGGAATGGACCGGTTGACCTGGCAGAAGGTCTTTGCGGCGGTGCTGGTGTTTACCGGAGTCTTCCTGGTGAATAAGAG
>LXOW01213826.1_pt1 | contig 10533 bp, 9 predicted proteins | sample 1368591 | NCBI WGS metagenome assembly LXOW01 (sample SAMN04884650, study PRJNA319009) | bovine gut metagenome | isolation source: Cow rumen | host: Bos taurus | place: Italy: Legnaro (PD) | collected 2014-07-09
CCGTGGAACATGTAGAGCGGTCCCATCCACTCGGAGTCACGCTTGGCCAGATAGTCGTTGACCGTTACGACGTGAACACCGTTACCGGTCAATGCGTTCAGGAATACGGGCAGGGTGGCCACGAGGGTCTTACCTTCACCCGTTGCCATCTCGGCAATCTTACCCTGATGCAGTACGACACCACCGAAGAGCTGTACGTCGTAGTGGATCATTTCCCACTTCAGGTCGTTGCCGCCGGCTGTCCAGTGGTTGTGGTAGATGGCCTTGTCGCCGTCGATGGTGATGAAGTCCTTGCGCGGGTCGGCAGCCAGTTCGCGGTCGAACTCGGTGGCTGTTACCACGGTCTCCTCATTCTCGGCAAAGCGACGGGCCGTTTCCTTGACGATGGCAAATACCTCAGGACCTACCTCGTTGAGTGCCTTTTCATACACCTCAAGGGCTTCCTTTTCCAGTTTATCGATTTGATTGAAGATGTCGGCACGTTCGTCGATGGGTGTCTCTTCAATCTTAGCCTTCAGTTCGGCAATCTGCTGTTTCTGTTCCTTGGCGGCCTGCTGCACTTGTTGCTGCAGTTCCTTGGTGCGTGCACGGAGCGCATCATTGTCCAGTTTCTCCACCTCTGGCGAAACGGCCTTTACCTTGTTCACCAGTGGCTGAATCAGCTTCATGTCACGTGATGATTTGTCGCCAAACAGCGACTTCAGAATCTTTGTAAAGTTCATATCTTTTATTTACAATTTTACAATTTACTATCTTCTATTTAATAAAGCGGGTGCAAAGGTACGAAAAAGTTTAGAGTTTAGAGTTTAAAGTTTAAAGTTTTTTCTTGAGCAGTAGAAAATTATTCACTCTCCACTCTTCCTTTTTCATTTTCAGAACAACGGTTCTGATGCACATCCGTTCGGGGCGCGGATGCGAATGGACTTCGCAATAGTGGGAGCGATGCGGTCAACGGTAACAGGCGTAAGGACACGCTCTATGATGACGTTGGCACCGTAGAATATGATAGGGAATGATACGAAGTTCACGCGTTGTGTAGTGGTCTGGTTCGTCTCTTCATTGAAGAGTTTCCAACCTGGTGCCACCTCAATTATCAGGTCACCGCACTTGTCCAGATGGTAGGCATTGCGGATTTTCTCCAGTCGGTCGCTCTCGGTGGTCAACAGCTGTGTGCTGGTATAGACGTTACGCACGCCCTCCACCTGCAGCAGGAATTCCTGTGCACGTTTCAGCAGATCGCTCTGCGAGATATTCTGGCGCTCAATGAGTTGGTGGTTCAGGTACAACTGGTTCTTGTAGCAGGTTTCCACATATTTGGCAGGGCTGTAGATGGCTCCCAAGTACATGTTCAGCAGGTTGGCCGTACGCTGTATGTTAAACTTTCCGGTCGGAATATGGTACTTCTCCTCGTTGTTCTGTCCTTCGGGTTCCAGAGCGTAGCCGGTGCCTGCCAAAACAAAGAGCACCTTGCCTTTTCCTATACGCCCCTCGACCCGGCTTATGAGTCTTGATAACTGCTTGTCAATGTTGACATAGCTCTCTCTTGGTGTAGCATCTTGCTTGTATATAACGTTCAGAAGGTCAGGCGTTTCGTCTGTTCCGATGCCGCTTTGCTCGAGGCAGTTGATAGCCAGGTCGGTAATGCTCTTGTTGACATCCGGCTCAACGGCATACCTCCCCGTGTAGTCCGTCTGCCATTGGGGTACGGGACTGTAGAAACTGACATTGTTCCATCGGTTCTGATTTGTCCACATGACACCGTTGGCAGCATGACCGGCTGACAAAATGGCAAGGTCGGCAGTCGGTGCAATGGCATAGACCATGGCCACGCCGTCGGTGGTCTGTCGCATCTCGTCGCCTATGGTTGTTGTCAGCAGGTGCATGGGGGAGAAATCCTGTTTGTCGGTCGTAATACACTTGATGGATCTAAGTGTCTGACGGTCAAACCATTCCTCGCTGGTGATACCATGATAGTAGGGCGTGGTGCCCGTTGAAATCGATGCCATTGCCGATGCTCTGTCAACGGGTGCGAAGTTATACGACGCATGGGCATAGACCCTTCCCTGTGAGAGCAGGCGCTTGAAGCCATCGTTGGTGTAGAATGGCACAAACGTCTCCAGATAGTCGGAGCGCAACTGGTCGATGGTGATGTTCACCACCAGCTTAGGCGTTGATGCAACAATCTGTGCTACAGCCTCTTGTTGGAATCCGAGCACAGTCAGAAGGGTGATATAGAGGTATTTATTTNNTTCACCACCAGCTTAGGCGTTGATGCAACAATCTGTGCTACAGCCTCTTGTTGGAATCCCAACACGGCAAGGAGCGTGATATAGAGGTATTTATTTTTTCCCATTTCTTATGTTTGACCAGAATCTAATTAGCAAAGATAGTGCCACAAAGTACATGCCCTCGGCGTAATGCTGCCAGATGCCGCCAATGAGGAACAGGAGTGTCAGGACGGGCAGCAGCTGCCACCAGACGGTAGGCTTCCGTTTATATACCTTATATATATATAGGAAGGGCAGGGGGTTGAACAGCAGAATCTGCAGGTTGATGCTCGTGGTGGGATGTTGTGAGAAGATCATGACGAAGAGCACCAGTCCCAGGATGCCTTGTGTGGTCATGAGCAGCACGTCCCACCATTTCAGCGTCTGCTTGCGTTTCCATTCGTAGGCAAAGATGATGAGTGACACGACAAGCAGCACAATGCCACATTGTGTAGGTGTCAGCAGGAAGTCCTGTTCTACGAATTGTACCCCGCTCGGCACCAGTTCGCGTGTCTCCTTGACCAGCGGCACGCTGCTGCCGTCGTTCCTGAGGATTTGTGCCCGGCTGAAGTCGTGCATCAGGTTATTGGGCAGGAACTCCTGCTGTCTCAGGTCTGTCGGCAGGTCGGCCTTGACTCCGAGCAGGAAGTCGTTCCCCCATGCCGCCCAGGGATGTCCCATTGTGCAGTCGTGAACCATCTCCCGGTAGCTCGGTGTGTAGTCCGGACGTGGCATGTATTGTATCTGTCCGCTGATGCACCGTTCGATGATGTCGCGGGCCCTCGACGTACAGTTGTCGTAGAAGTAGTTGTAGCGATAGATGCGGTTCTCTTCGCGGTAGTTCTCTGCCAGGGCGTCGTAGAGTGCCTGCTTCTCCTCGGGTGTCATGTTGAGCACCTGTTCTGTCACCTGACTGCCGTAGTGGCGGTACTCCTGCTGGAATATCTTAGTGGGCAGCACGCCCAGTTCGTAGTCGGTCAGTCCGAAGACGAAGCGTAGGGTGAAGTAGGGCGCCTTGAAGTTAAATACCCCGTAGTTGAAGGCCCAGTCCTCGCCCGTCCGCAGGTCATGGTAGCGGATGGCGGTATGGCCGTAGAGACTGTATATCTCTTCGTGTGGCTGACAGGTCAACAGAGCCACCTCGACAGAGTCTGCCGAAGCGAGGGTAGGGGCTGCCGTTGCCATGGAAAGACGACTGGAAATCAGCAATATCGTTGACATCCAGACAATCCTAAAAATGCTTTTAAAGTGTTTCACGATGCAAAATTAATAAATTATTCGTAATTCATAAGCCATAATTAATTTTTTTTCCGTAATTTTGCACCCGCAATATTCGAATGCATAGAATGCTTATTATAATAAGGTAATGAAAAAACTGATTATTAGTAGTCTCTTTTTGGGGACTATATGTCTGAGTGCCTCTGCACAAAGCGGAACCAATTCTCCTTACAGCCAGTACGGATTAGGCATCTTGTCAGACCAGTCGCAGGGTTTCAATCGCGGCATGAACGGTCTGGGCATCGGCCTGCGTAACGGCAATCAGGTGAACTATCTGAACCCCGCTTCCTACTCATCCATAGACTCGCTGACCATGTTGGTTGACATGGGACTGTCGCTCCAACTGACCAATTTCAAGGAGAAAGGCAATAAGGTGAATGCCCGTAACGCTAACTTCGACTACGTGGTGGCCTCCTTCCGCCTGTTCCCGAAGTTCGGTCTTGCCGCAGGTGTCGTTCCTTTTACGAATATTGGCTATAACTACTCCTTCACGGAGAAGGTAGGAACCTCTACCACCACCACTACTCAGACCTACAATGGCGATGGCGGCCTGCATCAGGTTTTCCTTGGCTTTGGCTGGAATCCTTTTGCCGGACTTTCTCTCGGTGCCAATGCCTCCTACTTGTGGGGAACGTACCATAAGGTGTTGGGTGTGACCAGCAACAGTGCAAATGTCAATAACATCACCAAGGAGTATTACTCTTCCATCAGCAGTTATAAGATAGACTTAGGCTTGCAGTGGGAGCAGAAAATCGGAAAGGAGGATGCTTTCGTCATCGGTGCTACGATGGGCCTGCGTCACAAGTTAGGTGCCGACGCCTCTGTCAGCATTAAGAATGTCAACTCCCAGACAGGCGTTTCCCAGTCGTCTGCTGATACCGTAAGCAATGCCTTCAGCATTCCACTGACCATTGGTGGCGGTATGTCCTATCGTCACGGAAACAAGTGGCTCGTCGGTGTGGATTACAGTCTGCAGAAGTGGGGCGAGTTGGACTTCCCGCGTATCAATTCGAACACGCAGCGCTATGAGCTGGCCAGTGGTCTGCTGCGCGACCGCAGCAAGTTCACCGTCGGTGGTGAGTGGACTCCCAGGGCTTACGACATGAATAATCTGTTCAACCGCATTCATTACCGTGTCGGTGCATCCTATGCTACACCTTATTATAATATAGGCGACGTCAAAGGCCCGTCTGAGGTTAGTGTGAGTGCCGGTTTCGGCATTCCCATCTTCAATACCTGGAACAACCGCTCGCTGCTGAACATCAGTGCCCAGTGGACCCATGTGTCGGCCAAGGACATGATTACCGNNGGACATGATCACCGAGAACACCTTCCGTATCAACGTAGGCCTGACGTTCAACGAACGCTGGTTCCAGAAGTGGAAAGTGAAGTAATTGTAAAAAGAGGAAAGATAAAAAAGTAAATTGTTGCATGGGTTTTAAGGCTCAAAATCATAATACGAGAAGGGTAAAGTACTTTTTACCCTTTTACCTTTTTTGCCTTTCGCTTTTCATTGCCTGTTCCGAGCAGCAGGAACACACCGCTGCAGCCATTTACGACCGCGACTCCGTGTCGATGATGACCAGTTACGGTGTCAATACGCTGATATCCGACTCTGGTGTCATCAAGTACCGCATCGTCACCGAGCGATGGGACGTGAACACCATCAAGATTCCTTCACGCTGGGAATTCATGAAGGGCATCTTCTTGGAGCAGTTCGACGAGAAGTTCCATGTCGAAGGCTATATCCAGGCCGACACGGCGTGGTATTACGACCAGAAGCGCCTGTGGCACCTGCGTGGCCGCGTCCGCGTCCGCAATGTCAACGGTCTGGTATATACCAGCGAGGAGCTCTTTTGGGACGGTATCACCCACGAGCTCTATTCCAACGTGTTCTCCCGTGTGGTGACACCCGAGCGTACCCTACAGGGCACCTATTTCCGCAGCGACGAGCGCATGACGCACTACTTCGTTTCCAACTCCAAGGGTTCCTTCATGCCTGACGACATGATGGGTGGCGAGGAGGAAAAGAAACCCACCGAGCCAGCCGACACCACCAAACCGGCACCGCCGATGCGCCAGCCGGCCGCTCCACGCGCTGCATCACCAAAACCAGCCAATACACCATGATGGAAGTAATAGAAGAACTGACACCACAGGTGGTCGGACTACTCTTGACGATGGTCTTCTCGGCCTTCTTCTCGGGCATGGAGATAGCCTTTGTCTCCAGCAACCGCCTGCGTGCCGAGATGGACCGCGAGAAAAACGGCATAGCCCAACGGATCATTGCTTTCTTCTACCGCCATCCCAACGACTTCGTCAGCACCATGCTCGTGGGCAACAACATCGCCCTCGTCATCTATGGTATCCTGTTTGCCCACATCTTCGATACCCTGCTGTTCGGAGGGCTCCATGACAGTCTGCGGGTGGCAGCCGACACGATAGCCTCCACCATTGTCGTCCTCTTCACCGGTGAGTTCCTCCCCAAGAGCATCTTCAAGAACAATGCCAACACGCTGCTGACATTCTTTGCGGTGCCTGCCTTCGTGTGCTACATCCTGCTCTATCCCATATCGCGCTTCGCCACCTTCCTCTCGCGCATCATCCTGCGCGTATTCGGCGTCCACATGCCGAAGGATGCCGGGGAACATGCGTTCAGCAAAATAGACCTCGACTACCTGGTGCAGAGCAGTATTGACCATGCCACTGACGAGGACCAGCTGGACGAGGAGGTCAAGATATTCCATAACGCCCTCGACTTCTCCGATACCAAGGTGCGCGACTGCATGATACCCCGTACCGAGATTGAGGCAATCGACATTGAGGACACGTCGGTTGAGCAGCTCAAGAGCCGTTTCATTGAGAGCGGCTATTCCAAAATCATTGTCTATAAGGAAGATATCGACCATGTCGTGGGCTATATCCACTCCTCGGAACTCTTCCGTTCATCGCTTAACACCCAGCACTCGTCGCTTGGCGATTTGGAAATCCGTACCCTTCCCTTCGTCCCCGAGACCATGGCGGCCCGTAAGCTCATGCACATCTTCCTGCAACAGAAGAAGTCGCTGGCCATCGTTGTCGATGAATTCGGCGGCACCAGTGGCCTTGTCTCGCTCGAGGATATCGTTGAGGAGATCTTCGGCGACATCGAGGACGAGCACGATACCTCCAACTACGTGGCGAAGCGGCTGGACAATGGGGAGTATGTGCTGTCCGCCCGTCTGGAGATTGAGAAGGTCAACGAACTCTTCGACCTCGACCTGCCGGAGAGCGACGACTACATGACCGTCGGCGGACTCATCCTGCACGAATACCAGAGTTTCCCGAAACTCAACGAAGTAGTGAAAATAGGGCACTTTGAATTCAAGATTGTGAAGAATACAATGACGAAAATCNNATAAATAGGCGGAATTACCAATAATTTGCATTTTTTTTAATTTTCGTCACTCGTAATTCATAATTATTTCGTACCTTTGTGCGCTAAAATTGAGAATATAAAAATAAAAACAATAAAAAATTAAAAATGGCAGCATTAGGAAGTATTAGAAAGAGAGGCGTGACGCTCATTATTATCGTCGCATTAGGCCTCTTTGCATTCATCGCTGGCGACATGTTCAAAGGTTGCGAGTATTTCGAAGGCCAGAAGCGTCAGCAGGTGGGTGAAGTGTTAGGACAAAAAGTGTCAATCCAGGATTTCCAGCAACTCGTTGAAGAGTACACGGACGTCATCAAGATGACACAGGGACGTGACAACCTTTCGGAAGAGGAGCAGAACCAGCTCCGCGACCAGGTTTGGAACACCTACGTAAACAACAAACTCATTGAGGCTGAGGCCAAGAAGTTAGGACTTGCCGTTACCGACAAGGAGATGCAGGACATTCTGCGTGAGGGTACCAACCCCATGCTGATGCAGTCACCCTTCGTGAACCAGCAGACCGGTCGTTTCGACCTCTCGCTGCTCACCAAGTTCCAGGCCGACTACCAGAAGGCAATGGCTGACCCCCAGTTGGCCGAGCAGTATCAGCGCATCAACAACTACTGGCTCTTCATCGAGAAGACGCTCCGTGAGCAGACCCTCGCCATGAAGTACCAGGCACTGCTTGCACACTGTCTCTTCTCTAACCCCGTTTCAGCCAAGATGGCTTTCGAGGGTCAGAACGTGGAGAGTGAGGTGAAGCTGGCTTCGCTGGCCTACAACAGCATCAACGACAACGACGTCAAGGTAGAGGATGCTGACCTGAAGGCATACTACGATTCTCACAAGGAGGAGTTCCGTCAGTATATCGAGAGCCGTAACATCAAGTATGTGGCTTATCAGGTAGTTCCCTCACAGGCTGACCGTGCCGCCCTTATGAAGACCATGCAGGAGGCCGCCAAGGGCCTGCAGGAGGGTGCCGCTCCCGCCGAGGTAGTCCGCAAGGCTCAGTCTCAGGTTGCCTATTCTGGCATCCTGGCTACACGTAATGCCTTCCCGTCGGACATTGCCCTCAAGCTCGACTCTATGAGCGTTGGTCAGGTGCTTGCTCCGTTCGAGACTCCCTACGACAATACGCTCAACGTTGTGAAGCTCATCAACAAGACCCAGCTCCCTGACTCTGTCGAGTATCGTCAGATCCAGGTCTTCGCTGCTACCGTTGACGAAGCCCGTACCAAGGCCGACAGCATCTATAAGGCTCTGAAGGCAGGTGCCAACTTCGACACCCTCGCCGTTAAGTACGGCCAGACCGGTGCTAAGTCTTGGATCACCTCTGCCATGTACGAGCGCAGCACGTCACTCGACGCTGACTCCAAGCTCCTTGTAAGCACGCTGAACACCATCCCGACTAACGAACTCAAGAACCTTGAGCTCACCCAGGGCAACCTCATCATCCAGGTTACCGACCGCAAGGCCATGACCACCAAGTATGATGTGGCAGTTGTGAAGCACACCATCGACTTCTCCAAGAATACCTATAACGAGGCATACAACAAGTTCAGCCAGTTCGTCAGTGAGAACCAGACCCTCGAGGACATCGAGAAGAACGCTGAGAAGTTCGGCTTCAAGGTGCTCGACCGTGCCGATGTCACCAATACCGAGCACGGCATTGCAGGTATCCGCCAGACTAACGATGCCCTCCGTTGGGTATTCGATGCTAAGCCCGGCAACGTGTCACAGCTCTATGAGTGTGGCAATAACGACCAGCTGCTCGTCGTAGCCCTCACCGGTATCAATCCTGTTGGCTATCGCTCATTGGAGGCTTCTAAGGAGCAGGTGAAGAGCCTGGTACTCCGCGACAAGAAGTTCGACATGCTAGCTGCTAAGCTGAACGGCGTAACCAGCATCCAGGCAGCCCAGCAGAAGGGCGCTTTGCTGACCGACGTTCCTCAGGTAACCTTCTCTGCTCCTGTCTTCGTACAGACCACCGGTGCCAGCGAGCCCGCCATCAGCGGTGCTGTTGCAGCTACCGCAGCAGGCAAGTTCAATACCAAGGTCATCAAGGGTAACGCTGGTGCTTACATGGTACAGGTTGTTAAGAAAGGCAACCGCGAGGGCGCAACATTCAACGCAGCAACCTCTGAGATGGAGCTCAAGCAGCGCGCACTGCAGGCTGCTGGCCGCTTCATGCAGGAGCTCTACCTGAAGGCTGACGTCGTTGACAACCGCTACCTCTTCTTCTAAACAAAAACAACAATCAATTCCAATACAAAGAGGGATGTCCGCAAGTGGATATCCCTCTTTTTTCGTGCCTTGATCTTCGGTTGAGTCTGCTTTTGCAGCCTTGTGCTTTATTCCGTGTACTCAAGTATGTCTCCCGGCTGGCAGTCAAGTGCCTTGCAGATGGCGTCCAGCGTGGAGAAGCGGATGGCCTTTGCCTTGCCGGTCTTCAGGATGGAGAGGTTGGCCTGGGTGATGCCGATCTTCTCGGCCAGTTCTTGTGATGACATCTTGCGACGGGCCATCATCACATCTACATTTACGATGATACTCATAAGGCTCACGGGGGTTAGATGGTCAGTTCTTGCTCGTCCTTCAAGTCCTTGCCCATAAGGATAATCTGCGAGATAATCATCAGCGCAAGACCTGTGAGGATGTACATGCCGTTACACTNNCATGCCGTTACACTCATTCTTGAACACGATATAATAATCTGCTATGTGCATGTTATGAATAAAATATTGTGTCATGATGTATGAGGAGACGAGTGTATATAGATAGAGAACAGAAAGAAGTATTCCTGCCGTCTCCAGGTATCTTGACACCTTCGTAACGAAGATTTCACCTTTTCGAATGTTGCGAATGAGTTTAAACACCAGAACGACAATCCATATTGCAACGATGATGGCAACCAACGCAGAAGAAACGATGAGAATCATGGGGAGGTATGAATGCACGTTGGAAGCAGGGACTTCAAGATTCACCTTCGTCATGTTAACCCGATAAGTCTGGCCATTGGACTTGGAAAGGAGGATCTTTTGGTTAGGATAGTTTCTCGGCTCAACGTTTACTTCATATCCAATGTACGGATGCCGTTTGGTTACGACCTGACCATTGGCAAGCGTGTCGGTACTCATGAATTCGGAGGGACTTTCTACCAATTCCAGCTTTTCCTCAGAATTGTGATTCCAAGTATAGTTGCTGAAATGGAAGGTACTGGTGACTGCCAGAATAATGATTACTACAACAAACNNTTGATAAGTTTTTATTGTTAAACGATAATTATTTTCGGTGCAAAGGTAAACATTATTTTTTTATCTCCAAAGAAAAACGCAACTTTTTTATCGAAAAACAATAATTTTTCATTTGAAAACGAAAAAATCCCCCACTATTCCTTGATAGAGTAGTGGGGGAGTCATGGGATTGTTTATCTTATTCTGCACCTCCCAGCGTAACGATGGCCGACATGCCGGGCATGAGGTGGGGATGTGGCGTGAGCGTGGCTTCCAGGTGTATCATGCCGCTCTTTTCCACCACGGGACTGACGGCAGTGATGCGGGCCTGATGGCGGTC
>LXOW01402611.1_pt1 | contig 10528 bp, 9 predicted proteins | sample 1368591 | NCBI WGS metagenome assembly LXOW01 (sample SAMN04884650, study PRJNA319009) | bovine gut metagenome | isolation source: Cow rumen | host: Bos taurus | place: Italy: Legnaro (PD) | collected 2014-07-09
ATAAGAGACAGGTCAGGGTGCGGGCAGCCTGCAGGTGGACGGCATAGAAGTTCTGGAAAATCGGGTCGTCGATAGTCGAGTTCATGTCGCCGCCCACAATGACCGGGGCCTCGAAAGGCAGCTCCGCCACCAACGTCGCGATGTATTTGGCAGCCTCAGCACGGGCAGTCTTCCCCACATGGTCGAGGTGGGTGTTGAGGTAGTAGAACTCCTTGTCTGTCTGACGGTCGCGGAAACGGGTGATGGTGACAGTGCGGCGGCAGGCAGCATCCCATCCCAGGGAAGGTTCTTCAGGCGTGGCGCTCAGCCAACGGGTAGTGCCACTGACGAGTTCCAGTCGGGCGGTGTCGTAATAGATGGCCATGAACTCACCGGCCTCCTTGCCGTCGTCGCGCCCCACACCCACACGATGGTATCCGGGCAAGGCACTGTCGAGATACTGAAGCTGGTCTATCAGCGCTTCCTGCAGACCGATGGCGACGGGACGTTCCTCGAGGATCATCCTTGCCACGGCAGCCTTGCGGTTGGGCCAGCCGTTCTCGCCATCGATATTGTTGTAGGAATTATAGCGGATATTAAAAGAGATGACCGTCATGGGCTGGGCAGAGAGGAGGCCACCGAAAGCCATGAGGAGTATAAGAATCAGGGATTTTGCCAGTTGCTTCATTGCTTAGCATTTGTGATGAACAAAGAACCCCCCACAGGGGTCCTGTAGGGGGTCATTCTTGCGGCCAAACCGTTTCAATTAAAGGAGATCTTTGCCAGGTTTGAACTTGGCGACCTTCTTGGCGGCAATTTTAATTTTCTTGCCGGTGCGGGGATTGCGGCCCTCACGGGCGGGGCGATCGAGAACGCTGAAGGTACCGAAACCTACGAGGGTGATTCTTTCACCTTTCTTCATGGTTTCCTGAACGGTTTCAACAAAAGCGGCCAGAGCCTTGCCTGCATCAACTTTGGTGAGGCCAGCCTTCTCGGCAATAGCACTCGTTAATTCGGTCTTGTTCATAAAATTATGTGTTAAGGGTTAATACTTATTTTCCGAGTGCAAATATAGATATTTTTTTCTCAAACACAACTTTTTTTGATAAAAAAATATTAAGCCACCAAAAGGCATAACTTCAAACGTCTATTTTCCAATTCATTACATCGTACCCCCTAAGAAATTCGGATATGTTAATTCTCTTTTTTCCGCTCAATTGGAGACTTAAAATATGGATAAAACCATCCTTTACGCCCACTTTTTGCACTGTTTTTTTGTCGGAATAGAGGGCTCCCACGACACTTTCTCGGGCGGGTTCAAAGGCCACCTCATAGACTTTGAAGGAGTGCTGCACCCCCTTGTCGTCGGTCATCGTCATGGTGGCGGCAGGATAGGGTGAAAGCCCCCGAACGAAGTCGACGATGTGCCGCCCCGGTTGAGTCCAGTCGATGGCGCAGTCGGGCTTGAATATCTTGGGGGCAGGCTTGAGGGACTCTCCCTGGGGCTGCGGACGGGGCTGCAACGAACCGTCGGAAAGGCCTTGGAGGGTTTGCACCACCAGCTGGCGACCCATGGCTGCCAACCGGTCGTGGAGCGTCTCGGCAGTGTCGTCGGGGGTGATGGGTGTCGATTCCTGCAGGAGGATGCTCCCTTCGTCGATATGCTCGTTGAGGAGGAAGGTGGTCACGCCCGTCTCGGTCTCGCCATTGATGATGGCCCAGTTGATGGGGGCCGCGCCCCGATACTGGGGCAAGAGGGAGGCATGGAGGTTGAAAGTCCCCATGGGGGGCATGGCCCACACGCTTTGGGGCAGCATGCGGAAAGCCACCACCACAAAGATGTCGGCCCCCCAAGCTTTCAGCGCCGACTGAAACTCCGGGTCGCGGAGTTTCTCGGGCTGGAGGAGAGGCAGGCCGTGGTCGAGGGCATATTGCTTGACGGGCGATTGGGTGAGTTTCAGTCCCCGCCCCGTGGCACGGTCGGGCACCGTCACCACACCCACCACGGGGAAGCCTGCCTGCACGATGGCATCGAGGCTCTCGACAGCAAAGTCGGGCGTACCCATGAAAACGACCTTTTTCATCATTTTTGGCGCTGACTGTTGAGGTGAACCATCTTGAGGGCGGTGACGGCGGCCTCGACACCTTTGTTGCCATGCTTGCCGCCGGCGCGGTCGAGGGCCTGCTGCATGTTGTTGGTGGTCAGAAGGCCGAAGATGACGGGACGCTCGCGTTTCAGGCTGAGGTTGGTGAGTCCTTGCGAGACGGCCTCGCAGATGAAGTCGAAATGACGGGTCTCGCCCTGGATGACGCACCCCAGACAGATGGCGGCATCGCAGAGGGGTTCGGAAAGGGCGATGTCGGCGCCCGTGGTCAGCTCATAGCTGCCCGGCACGGGAATGACACGGATGTTCTCTTCCTTCACGCCATGCTCCAGGAGGGTCTCGTGAGCCCCTTGCAGGAGGGCATTGGTGATGTCGGGATTCCATTCCGCCACGACGATGGCGATACGGTACTGGCCGCCGTCGGGGACGGTGGCGGGATTGTAGTCGGAGAGGTTTACTTTCTTTTGCATTGTATTTCTTTATTTGACGCGCACCTTGTCGCCTTTCTTGAGTTTCGTGATGTCGGGGTTGAGTCTCTTGAGTGCCTCGACGGTGGTATTGTTTCTTGCGGCCACCTTCTCCCAGGTGTCGCCTTTCCTGACAGCCTGATAGACTGGCTTGCGCGGGGGTGGGGCCTTCTTGACGGGTTCCTCGGGGACGATGCTCTTGTCGGCCTTGAACTCCAGCGTCTCGCCCGAGCGGGGACGGCGGATGCCGAAATAGGTCTTGTCGAGATAGAGTTTGCGTGTGCGGAGGGTATAGTTGGAGAAATCGAGAATCCACTCCGGGTCGAAAGGCTCATACTGGAACCGCACCTCGAAATGGAGATGGGGGCCTGTGCTGCGGCCTGTGCTGCCCCCCAGGCCCAGCACCTGACCGGCCCGCACAATCTGGAGAGGCTTCACCTGAATCTTCGAGAGGTGACCGTAGACGGTCTCCAAGCCGTTGTAGTGGCGCACCACCACGAGGTTGCCGTAGGCCCCCATGGGACGTGCGATGCGCACCACGCCGTTGAAGGCCGCGCGGACCGGGTCGCCGGTATTGAGGCGGATGTCCACACCCCTGTGGGGACGGTTCCAGCGCATCCGCCAGCCATAGGGCGAGGTGATGATGTTCTTGACAGGGAAGCAGAATTTCTCGTCGCCCTTTAGCAGGCGGATGGTAATCTCGTCGGGCAGGGAATCCATCACCAGGTTGCGCAACCTGACCCTCGCCCCCGAGAGGTCGCGGCCATACCAGAGCATCGAGGGGGGCGGGATGCTGGCATCATAGACCATATCGATAAACTCATCCTCCACCGCCAGGAGCGAGTCGACGACGGTGGGTTCGGGCTCCGGCTCATGGATTTCGAGTGCCGGACGCGCCTTGCCCGTCTCGCGGGCTTTCTTGTCCTTCGGGGCCGCAGCCGCGCGCGCCTTGCGCTCCCCCTCACGTATCTGGCTATTGACGAGAGAGTCGTAGTAGCTCTCCTTCTGCTGGGGTCGCTGGGCATTCACCGTGCCGGCCATAAATATAAGGAAAAAAGGAAGAACCACCTTGAGCATCCGGCGCAGGCGACCGATGGGGATGCCCATCTTCTCACGGTACTTGGCCACCGTGCGGCGAGCCACAGGGTAGCCCTTTTCGTTGAGCCGCTGCGCCAGCTCATCGTCGGTGAGCGGCGACCGCTTGTCCTCATTGTCCACCAGCTGTTGCAGCTCTTGGCGAACGGCCTCGACGGAGACCTCGTCGCCGCTTTCGGTGGTGACGCCCTGCGAAAAACACTCTTTCAGAAGGAATGTGCCGAACTCGGTCTGTACATATTTGCTGTTGACCACCCGCGAGATGGTGGAAATGTCATAGCCCGTCAGCTCCGCCACATCTTTCTGCAGCAAGGGCTGGAGGTCAGCGCTGTCGCCCGTCAGGAAGAAGCGCCTCTGCCTCTTGAGGATGACCTGCATGACACGCATCATGGTCACCTGCCGCTGCCGCAGGACCTCCATCAAGCCCGTGGCACTCTCCAGGTTGGTCTGCAGGTAGTCGATGGCCTCGCGGTCACCTGCCGTGGGGCGTGCCGCCGTCTTCATCCCCTTGAGCATATCGACATAATAGGCATCGAGCTTCAACTGGGGCAGGTGGGCGTCGTTGAGCGCCAGGTGCAGGGTCTCGTCCATGCGGGTGACGATAAAGTCGGGGATGATATAGTGCGACTGTGCTGCCTCGCCGTCGCCCATGCCGGGTTTGGGATTGAGCTTGCGGATGCACCCGATGGCCTCCTCCAGCAGCTCCTCCGAAATGCCCAGCTGGTCAACAATGCGGGCATAGTTATGTTTCACGAAAAGGTCGAAGCACCTGTCCACCACAGCCGTAGCTGCCTGTTCGGCAGGGGAAGGCTGTGCGATGCGGTTCAGCTGCAGCGAGAGACACTCCTGAAGACTGCGGGCACCGATGCCTGCGGGGTCGAGCGACTGCACCACCCTCAACACCTCCAGCACCTCGTCGTCCGACACTTCCACCCCCTGGGTGAAAGCCATGTCGTTGGCCACCAAAGCGACCTCTCGGCTCAGGTAGCCGGCATCGTCCAGCGAGCCTATCAGTTCGTCGGCAATCATGCGCTGGCGGTCGGTCAAGGGCTTGAGCGCGAGTTGCGCCATCAGGCGGTCGACAAACGAGGTCTCGGCCACGTACATCATCTCGTGGCGGTCCTGGTTCTTGTCGCGTTCCTGCCGCTCACGGTAGCTATAGTCGTCATCATCGGCATCGGCCATAAGGCTGTCGCCAACCTCCTGGTCGGGCAACGACTCCATCTGGGCAGGTGCCTGGTCGGTGATTTCCAGCAGGGGGTTCTTCTCCACCTCCTCTTTCAGTTTCTGCTCCAGTTCGGTGACAGGCAACTGCAACAGCTGCATCAGCATCAACTGCTGAGGCGACAGCTTCTGCTGCATTTTCATCTTCTGTTGCTGACCTATCATGGATAAACTAAAAAGTAAAAACTAAAAGTTGAAAACCCTATGCTACTCTAAACTTAGAACTGCTCTAAACTCTAAACTCTAAACTCTAAACTTTATTGTCCCCTTGTGTGAAAAATTTGTCTTGGAAGTTGAGGAGATACACTTTCCCGGTGGCACGGGTGACAGCGGTATAGAGCCATCTGAGGTATTCACGGTCTACCATCTCTTCGGTTAGGTAGCCCTGGTCGACAATCACCGTGTTCCATTGCCCGCCCTGTGTCTTGTGGCAGGTGAGGGCGTAAGAAAATTTGATTTGCAGGGCGTTATAATAGGGATTCTGTTTCACCATTTTCAGGCGTTCCCGCTTGGAGGGGATATCAGCATAGTCCTGCATCACCTCGTCGAAAAGCCGCTGCGACTCGTCGCGGGTCAGCGAGGGCGACTCGGAGTGGAGGGTCGTCAGCAACAATTTGCAGTCGAGGGTGGGAGCATCGGGGTAGTCGATGAAACGCAGGGTGGCATCGGCAAAGACAAAGCCGTACAGCTCCTCGCGGTTCCTCACGGCAAGCACCTCGACGATGTCGCCGTTGGCGATGAATCCGATGCTGCTCTCCACATCCAGCCAGAAGTAGTTGTTCTTGACCACCATAAGGTAGTCGCCGGCATTGACCTCCTCCTCGCGGAAAAGTACCCGGTTGCGTATCTCCTGGTTGAAGAGGTTGGCACGCTTGTTGGAGCGCGTCACAATGACCATCTCTTCCTGCCCGTTGCGGTCATATTCGACATTCAAGGTTTCTTCCAGGTCCTCGCCGCCGAGACGCACGATATCGGGAGAATCCTCTATATCGAACAGCGGCAGTTCCGGCTCTTCACACTCCTCCATTCTCATTATCTGGCTGCGCAGCAGGGTGGCGTTGTAAAGAATGCCCGACTCCTGCCGCTGACGCACCACCTCGGTCAGCTCGCTGTGGTAGAGGTGTAGCGTTGTGCAGCTGCCCAGGTATTCCAGACTCAGCGCCGGACTCTCCCCCTCCCCCACCGGTGGCAGCTGGGCAGTGTCGCCCACCAGCATCAGCCGGCAGTGGTTGCCCTCGGCCACATAGTCTATCAGGTCGTCGAGCAGGTTCCGCTGGGAATAGCCGCCTTCCGACTGCCCTCCTATCATCGACGACTCGTCGACGATGAACAGGGTATAGCTGTGCTTGTTTGTCGCCCGCCCCATGTGCAGCATTCCGCTGCTGTCTGTCACGGTCTGGTATATCTTCTTGTGTATCGTATAGGCCGGTCGGCCACTGTAGCCTGCCAGCACTTTGGCGGCACGGCCTGTGGGGGCCAGGAGGACGGTCTTCAGCTGCAGGGCAGGTGCCGACTGTATCAGCGCACTCACCAGAGAAGTCTTTCCCGTACCGGCATAGCCTTTCAGCACGAAAGCCGACTGGGGGTCGGGGTCGTAGAGGAATTCCGCCATCTTCCGGCACGCCGACAACTGGCCCGCCGTGGGTTGGTGGGGGAAATGCGAGAGGATATAGCGGACAACCCTTTCCATACTTTATATACAACGAAGAGATTCGCCCTGCGGGAGCGAACCTCTTCCTATCTTTTCGCCAAGCCCTGACTTACTCTTCAGTGGCGGGAACAGCCTCCGTGGCCATGGGGGCGGCGGCAGGAGCGGCGTTCACATCCTTGACATTGTTGACGGTGACATCGGTCGTGATTTCCGTCTGGTCGTTGTGGCGCGGGATAAGCATTGTGGCCACGAGGCAGAGAGCTACCAGAATACCGAACAGCCACCACGTAATCTTCTCGATGGTCTCAGTGGTCTTGCGCACACCCATAATCTGGTTAGGTGCAGAGAAATTGGCAGCCAATCCGCCACCTTTCGAGTTTTGCACCAGCACAACAGCGGCCAGAAGAACGCAGACAACCAGAATCAGGATTACAATAAAAGTGTACATGTTTGTTACTTTTGGTATTAATTATTACGTTATACTTCATTGCCCGCGGCGGCTTTCCGCCTCCGCAATTCGGGCTGCAAAAATACTACTTTTTTCGGGATTTTTGGATATTAATTTTCTATAAATGGCGACAGCCTGGTCCACCTTCCCCTGCTCCATTAATATAAGAGCCATGGTTTCAGTGCATAACGATTCGTCCAGCTGTATGCTTTTTTTGGCCAATTCCTGCACGGGGACCTCCTCGAAACTCTCCGCATCGAGGTGTATTCCACCGTCCTTTTCCAGAAAATTGGACAGGATGACACTCTTCGGTGCGGTCTTGAACGACACTTCCTGGTAGGAGTTGATTTCCTTCAGGATATCGAACGGCTCCTCCTGCTGCGGCACTGTCGTGGCGGTCTGGCGACTGGCCACGGCGGGCTGCGACGGAGTCACGGGCTTCACCGTCCCCGACGGCTGCTTGCCGACATTGTCCAGCAGACCGTACAGGTGGTTGACATCTATCATATACAGCGACACGCGGGGCAACGTCTGGGCCTCCCACATGGGGGTGCCACCCATCTTGTCGGCCATGAGCGACAGCACCTGTAGGGGCGCACTATAGGGATACTCGTCGCGTTCACGGTGCAATGCCTCCAGCCGGGAGGAATCCATGGCCGCAGGGGTGTCCAAAATATGTCCGAATGTCTCTTTATCCATGATAGTTACACAATACGAAAAAAAACTAATCCAGCACCGGGGCCTTGCCGTCGGGAGTGGTGTAGATGCCTTCCTTTAGCTTGCCTTTATAGGAGAGCGCCACGAAGACCACGCCAGCGATGATGAAGGGAATGCTGAGCAACTGGCCCATATCGAGGGTCATGCCTTTCTCGAAGTCGACCTGTTCTTCCTTGATGAACTCGATGAGGAACCTCACGCCCCACAAGGCCACCAGCCACCAGCCAAAAACCCTGCCGTTGTGCAGTTTGGCGTCTTTGCGCAGGTAGGCCCAAAGGCAGCCAAGGAAGATGAGAAGGTAGGAGAAGGCCTCATAGAGCTGCGTCGGGTGCTTGGCGACGGTCTCGTGGTTGCGCTCAAAAACGAAGCCCCACGGGAGCGATGTCTCCACACCGTAAATCTCGCTGTTGAAGAGATTGCCCAAACGGATGAACATACCCGCCAAGGCCACCACCATCACCAGCCGGTCGAGGAGCCACCAGGCATTGACCTTGAACTTGCGGCAATAGAGCCATATCGTGAAGAGGATGGCAATGGCTGCCCCATGGCTCGCCAGTCCCTCGTAGCCGGTGAACTTGCCCGTCTGCATGTCGAAAGGCAGGATAATCTCCAGCCAATGGTCGGAGGTAAGGAAGTAGTCGGGCTGATAGAAGAAGCAGTGTCCCAGACGGGCTCCTATCAGCACGGCAAGGAAAATCCATACGGTGAGCGTGTCGAGCAGATTGGTCTTCACATTCTCGCGTTTGAACATGTAGTACAGCACGAAATAGCTGAACAGGAACGCGAGAAGGAATCCGAAAGAATAGTAGCGCAAGTCAATCCCGTCGACGATGAAACAGATGATGGCCAAAGCCAATGGAATAAGGGCCACGGAAAGGGCGTCGGAGAGTTTCTTCTCCTCTTTGCCCTTGCCTTTCTTGCCTTTCTTGTCATCCTTCTTGCTTTCGCGCATGGCCCGGATGGCGACATACAGCATGGCCAGGATGCACCCCACGCCGAATATGCGCAGGCCGATGGTGCCCACATGAACAATCACCGGGTCGACATTCCAATGGATGGCTAAGGATATCATTTACTTGGCGTAATTGACGGCGCGGGTCTCGCGGATGACAGTCACCTTGATTTGGCCGGGATAGGTCATCTCGTTCTGGATTTGGCGAGAGAGATCGATGCTCAGTTTGGTAGCGTCGGTGTCGTTGACTTTGTCGGCACCCACGATGACACGCAGCTCGCGACCGGCCTGGATGGCGTAGGTCTTCACCACACCGGGATACGACATAGCCATGTCCTCCAGCTTCTTCAGACGGTTGATGTAGGCCTCCACCACCTCGCGGCGGGCACCGGGACGTGCACCGCTGATGGCGTCGCACACCTGGATGATGGGCGAGATGAGGTTGGTCATCTCCGTCTCGTCGTGGTGGGCACCGATGGCATTGCAGATGTCGGGGTGCTCCTTGTATTTCTCGGCCAGTTTCATGCCGAAAATGGCATGGGGCAGCTCGGGGTCGGTCTCGGGCACCTTGCCGATATCGTGCAACAGACCGGCACGCTTGGCCATCTTAGGATTGAGACCCAGCTCCGAAGCCATCGTGGCAGCCAGGTTGGCCACCTCGCGGCTGTGCTGCAGGAGGTTCTGACCATACGACGAGCGGTACTTCATGCGACCAATCATGCGCATCAGCTCATGGTTCATATTGGTGATACCAAGGTCGATACAGGTGCGCTTGCCCACTTCGGCAATCTCCTGCTCAATCTGGCGGCGGGTCTTGGCGACCACCTCCTCGATGCGGGCGGGATGGATGCGTCCGTCGGTGACCAGTTTGTGCAGCGACAGGCGGGCAATCTCGCGGCGCACGGGGTCGAAGCCGCTGATGATGATAGCGTCGGGCGAGTCGTCGATGATAATCTCCACGCCCGTGAGCGACTCAAGGGCACGGATATTGCGGCCCTCACGACCGATGATGCGGCCCTTCACCTCCTCGTTCTCGAGGTTGAAGACACTGACCGTGTTCTCCACGGCGGCCTCAGTGGCGGTGCGCTGGATGCTCTGGATGACAATCTTCTTGGCCTGCTCGTTGGCGGTAATCTTGGCCTCCTCGACGATGTCGATGATGCTGCTGGCGGCCTCGTTGCGGGCCTCCTCGGTCATCGACTCGATGAGGTTCTGCTTGGCCTCCTCGGCAGTCATGCCAGCGATATGCTCAAGCTTCTCGATGCTGTCGTTATAGACCTTCTCCACCTCGGCCTGGCGTTTGCGCAGTACCTCAATCTGGTTGTTGAGGTTCTCGCTCACCTGCTTGATTTCGTTGTTCTTCTTCTGCAGGTCGTTCACCTGCTGGTTGAGGCTCTGCTCGCGCTGTTTCAGCTTGCGCTCTTCATCGCGCAGGGCGTTGTTCTTCTCGTTCACCTGCTTCTCATGCTCGCTCTTCATCTGGAGAAACTTCTCCTTGGCCTGGAGAATTTTGTCCTTCTTGATAATTTCGCCCTTCTCTTCGGCGTCTTTCAAAACCTCCTGGCTCTTGGCCAGCAATCTGTTGCGCAGGATGGTTGTGGTGAGCCAGATGCCCACGCCGCCACCCACGACGATTCCGATAATGATTCCAATGACTATGTTCATTTTGTTGTGAGAGTGTTTGTTTGTGGGGGCTGGCTGAAACCCTGTCGGGCCTACTCAAGCGGTAGAAAAAGGCTGCATCGGTTTCCTCCGGGAGTTGTGGTAAACTCTGGAAAGATAAGATTTGAGTGCCGGACGTATCAGTCATACAACCTACCCGCCCCTGAGCTTACTCGGTTTGCAAATGGTGTTGAGTTTACAAACTGTTTCGGAACTCAATGCAGCCTA
>LXOW01032543.1_pt1 | contig 10524 bp, 8 predicted proteins | sample 1368591 | NCBI WGS metagenome assembly LXOW01 (sample SAMN04884650, study PRJNA319009) | bovine gut metagenome | isolation source: Cow rumen | host: Bos taurus | place: Italy: Legnaro (PD) | collected 2014-07-09
GAAGATCTTGATATAGTCATCCAGGAATCCGAGGAATCCCAGCCAGAGGGTGGTGACAATCATCAGGATGATATAGATATTGCGGATACGGCAAAGCAGGATAACAGGCACGAGGATGCTGACGATGATGATGATGCCACCCATCGTAGGTACGCCCTTCTTCTCCACGCCAAAGGGGTCGATGCTCGGGTCGCGCTCCGTCTCGAAAATCTTCCGCCGCTTCATCCACTTGATGAACCGCTCGCCAAACCAGGCTGAGATCAACAGGGCCAGGATGAGCGTCAGCAGGGCACGGAAGGAGATATAGCTCCACAGGTGTGCGCCTGGAATATCATATTGCTCTAAGAATCTGAAAATGTAATATAGCATAATTATTCACTTTTCACTATTCAATATTCACTCTCCAAAAATCTCACGTACGATTTCGCGATCATCGAAATGGTGTTTCACGCCTTTGATCTCCTGATAGTCCTCATGGCCTTTGCCGGCAATGAGAATCACATCGCCCTTCTCTGCCATCATCGAGGCAGTACGGATGGCCTCTTTTCTGTCGACGATGCTTACCACTTTCTTCATCTGCTTGTTGTCGAGACCTGCCAGCATATCGTTGATGATGTCCTGTGGTTCCTCGAAACGGGGGTTGTCGCTGGTGATGATTACCCTGTCGCTCAGTTTGACGGCTGTCTGCGCCATGATGGGGCGCTTGCCCTTATCGCGGTTGCCGCCAGCGCCACAAACGGTAATTACCTTGCCTTTACCATTGAGCACTTCATTGATGGTGTTCAGTACATTCTCCAAGGCATCGGGGGTGTGGGCATAGTCGACGATGGCCGTATAGCCCTCAGGCGAACGGATGGGCTCCAGACGTCCGCTGACACTCTTCAGGGTGCTGAGGATGACGAGGATGTCCTCGGGCTTCTTGCCTAACATGATGGCTGCGCCATAGACGGCCAGCAGGTTGCTGACATTGAACTTGCCGATAAACTGTACACCTACCTCTTTGCCATTGATGTCGAGATACATCCCCTCGAAGTGACACTCAATGATCCTGGCCTTGAAGTCGGCCATGCTTCTGATGGAATAGGTCTTTACCTGGGCTTTGGTGTTCTGAACCATGTACAGGCCGTTCTTATCGTCGGCATTGGTGATGGCGAAGGCGTCTTTGTCGAGTCCGTCGAAGAAGGCTTTCTTCGCATCGCGATAGTTCTCGACCGTCTTGTGGTAATCGAGGTGGTCGCGCGTCAGGTTGGTAAAGAGTCCACCTGCAAACTTCAGACCGCCGATTCGCTTCTGGGCGATGGCGTGGCTTGAACATTCCATAAAGGCATAGTCGCAGCCGGCTGCCACCATCTGTGCCAGTAAACGGTTCAGTTCGATGGGGTCGGGTGTGGTATGGTCTGTCGGGATAGCCTCGCCTTCGATATAGTTGCAGACGGTGGACAGCAGACCGCACTTATGGCCGAACTTTCTGAACATATTATATAATAAGGTAGCGATGGTGGTCTTACCGTTTGTACCTGTAACACCCACCAGCTTCAGCTTTCTCGACGGATCACCGAAGAAACGGGTGGCGACCATGCCGACAACGCTCTCTGTGGATGCGACAACGACATAGGTCACACCGTCGACATATTTTTCCGGCATCTGCTCGCAGAGGATGGCTGTCGCTCCCAACTCGATGGCCTTGGGGATATACTTGTGACCATCGGTCTGTGTGCCTGGGATGGCCACGAAGAGGTGTCCGGCCTCAATCCTTCGGGAGTCGATGTTCACACCCGTAATCTCCACCCCTGTGTCACCAAAGGTGTTGAGGACTTCTACATTTTTGAGCAGTTCAATCAGTTTCATATCACTATTCACTATTCGTTATTCACTATTCCAGATAGAGTTCACACTTCATGCCTTGTTTCACTGCCGTTCCGGCGTAGAGACTCTGCGACTTCACCTTGCCACGACCTTTGATGACGGCCTTCACACCGCGTCGCTCCAAAGCATATACCGCGTCTCTGGCACCCATGCCTGTGACATCGGGGATAATCTGTCCCGACTCCTTCTTCTGCTGGAGCTGGGGCTTTTCCTTGATATTCAGATCATTCAGCACGTAGTCGGCAGCGGCGTTATTACCCTGCTTGATGGCGGGCTTGAACACCGACGTGGAGTCGCGTGCATCATCGACGCTCAGTTTCAGGTTCTGCGCCATCACACCCTCGGCGATATGGTGGAAGACCACACCCGACATACCACCGCCTGAGGCGGGAAGGCCGGNNAGACGATGCAGGTATAGCGAGGATCGTCGGCAGGGAAGAAACCTGCAAACGACAGCCAGTAACGCGTCGTGCCCGAGTGGTAGCTGCCATATTGGTCAGCCACCTGGGCCGTTCCTGTCTTACCGGCTACCTTGAACGATTTGGAACCGGCCTTTCTGCCCAGTCCCTGACTGACCACATGTTCCAGTATGGTCTGCATCATCTTGATGGTCGATGGCTTGGCAATCTGCTGCTTTAGCACCACAGGCTCGAACTCCTTGATGACTTGTCCGTCCTTCACCAGTTGCTTCACGAAACGGGGCTGCATCATCTTGCCGTTGTTGGCAATGGCATTATAGAAGGCCACGGTATTGATGGGCGCAATCTGTGTCTCATAACCGATACTCATCCAGGGCAGTGTGGTCTTACTCCAATACTTGGCACGATCCTGTGTCTTTGTGTCCGGCATACGGATATAGGGTGGGTGATAGCCCACCAACGGCAGTTTCAGGTCCTCGTGGATGCCCACGCGATAGAGACCCTCCACGTATTTCGTGGGATTCGAGCCGTAGAACTTGTCGATGACATAGCTCACACCGATGTTCGAACTCACCTCGAGGGCACGCGCTACGTTGATGGTGCCGTAACCACCACGGCGCCAGTTGTGGTCTTTCATTGCCCTGCCGTGCATCTCCATCACGCCACAGCCTGTGGGAATGGTGAAGTTGGTGTCATTGGGAATCACCCCGTCGTCGAGGGCCACGAGGAACGAGGCTACCTTGAACACAGAGCCTGGCTCGCAGCGATGGCTGATGGCATTGTTCACCATCTCGTAGTATTCGCCGTCATCGGCGCGCTGCATGTTCACGATGGCTTTCACGTCGCCTGTCTTCACCTCCATGAGGATGGCCACGCCCATCTCACCGTTCACGAGTTTCAGCTCGTCGACCAGGGCACGCTCTGCCAAATCCTGCATGCTCACATCGATGGTGGTCACGATGTCGGCGCCGTCCACAGGCGTGAGCACGGGAATGTCAAGGTATTTGCTGAGCACCTTACGACGGTGCATCAGTCCGTTGGTGCCGCGCAGGATTGAGTCGTACGACAGTTCCAGGCCGTTCTTGGCACTGTCCTTGGCGATATACACGTCGCCAATGGTACGTCCGGCCAATGATCCGAACGGGCGCTTGCGGGCATTGAAGGTCTCCCAATGGAAACCGCCCTTTCCGATCGACTCGCGGAAGATAGGTAGTTTGTGCACCTCACAGAAGGTGTTGTAATCGATGCGTCGGTTCCAAACGGCCCAATGGCGCGCACCCACTGTGCCGTTCTTCATCACCTTGCGTTTGCCCTCCAACAGATGGGCCTTGAATTCGGCTGCCGATCTTGAAGGGAATATCTGGTTCAGTCCATAACAAAGGCTGTCGATGTTCTCAGCCCATAGCGAGTCGCGGTTGTGGTTGCCAATGGAGTCGGTGGCACCAGCCTGGAAGTCTACGAAGACCTTGTATTCAGGTATGCTGCCGGCCATCAGCTGACCATCACAGCTGAGGATATTTCCACGCGTAGGTTTCACGCTGACCGAGTCGCGCTTCAGTCGCGAGGCTACCTGTGTCCAGTAGTCTTTCTTGGCGGTCATGATATACATGGCCTTGCCCACAACGGCAAATCCAATAAAGGTGAACACTACTGCGATGGCGAAGTAGCGCGGCATGACCTTATCGCTGTTAAACCTACTCATTCTTATTCGGGTACATTAATTATATATGGTGGCTGGTCAGAGACGTGCAGCACACTGTCCTTATTGCTCTTCAGTGCATCGAGCACATGACTCTCACGACACTTCTCCGTAAGGGTGCTGTTGCTCGACAGGGCCTTATATTTGGCGTCCAGCAATTCCTTTTCCATCTTATCGATGGCGATCATGTCCTGCTGGCACTGGTATCTGAAGGCGACATAGACGATGGCGAACACTACAATCAGCACGATGATGCCGATATGGTGGCGGACCATCTGGGCCGTTAGGAAATCGCCGCCGAGGATGGTGCGCAAGGTCATGGTCGACGAGAACTTAGGGTCTTCCTCCTTGGCGTTCTCCTTGATCTTCTGCAGCGTCTTCTTCGTCTGCTCCTTGATGCTATCCACCTCGGCCGTGGCCTTCTCTTCTTCCACCACGTCCTCGATCTCTAACTGTATATCGTCTTCTTTCTTCATCTCTCTTACCTCTTATTTCTTACATCTTACATCTCTCTGCGATTCTCAGTTTGGCACTTCGGCTTCGGGGGTTGCGTGCCTGTTCTTCGTCATCGGGCGCAATCACCTTGCCGATGGGCTTGAAGGGGGCTTCGCTGCGTCCGAAGAAGTCCTGTGTGACCTTTCCCTCCGTATTGCCGGCCTTCATCATATTCTTCACCAGACGGTCTTCTAACGAGTGGTAGGTGATGACGCTCAGCCGGCCACCTTCGCAGAGCAGGTCCTTGCTGCCGTTCAGCATCTCCTTAAGGGCTTCCATCTCGTGGTTCACCTCAATGCGCAGCGCTTGGAATAGCTTGGCCATCTCTTTCTTCTCGCGCTCTTTGGGGAACAGCTTCTCCGTCACTTGCAACAGGTCGCCTGTGGTGGCGATGCGTTGTGTCTGTTTGGCCTTGACGATGGCGGTAGCGAGCTTTCTTGCATTCTTCAATTCCCCATAGAGGTAGAAGACGTCTGCCAGCTGCTCCTCGTCGTAGTCGTTCACGATGTCGGCAGCGGTCTTGCCGGCCTGTTTGTTCATGCGCATGTCGAGCGGTGCGTCGAAGCGGAAGGAGAACCCACGGCTCTCATCGTCGAGGTGATGGCTTGAGACACCGAGGTCGGCCAGTAGACCGTCGATTTGCTCCACTTCATAGTAGCGCATCCAGTTCTTGATATATCTAAAGTTGCTTCTCACGAAGGTAAATCTATCATCATCGACTATATTTTTCTCCGCGTCTGCATCCTGGTCAAAACTGTAGAGATGCCCCTTTTTACCTAAACGGCTAAGAATCTCCCGGCTGTGTCCGCCACCGCCGAACGTCACATCTATATAAACACCGTCGGGCTTGATTTCAAGCCCGTCGACGCTCTCCCTGAGGAGTACTGGTGTGTGATATGTCGAAGAAGCATTTAACATAAGGCGTCGTCGGTATTCATGATGTCTTCAAATTCTTTTCCGAAGTCCTCGTCACTTTTGAGGATATGTTTCAGATGCTGTGGCGACCAGATCTCTATCGTGTTGTCCATGCCGATAAACTGTACGTCCTGGTCTATTTCTGCAGCCTTCTGTAGTCGTTTGGAGATGAGGAAGCGACCGTTGCCGTCGAGCGAGATGGCTTCCGCCTCCGAAATGAACTGACGGAGCATCTGCTGGTGCGATGGTTTCCATGGCTTGAGTTGCGCCTTCAGCATGTCCACCTTTTCGTTCCATACGCTCTCAGGATAGAGCACCAGACATTTCTGGTAGATGTCTTTCCGCAACACCAGTAATTCCTCGCCCGATGCCTGGAGCACCTTGCGGAAAACAGAGGGCAGGAAGACTCTTCCTTTCGCGTCTGTCTTGGCTTCTATGTTACCTAAGAATCGCATACGTTTATCTTATTAATAGACNNACTTTCCACCAAAACGCCCCACTTTTTTCTAAATTTAACTTTCTTTTATAAAATTCGATAGCTCAGAAATAGCAAAATAGAGTTAATTGCATTTTAAAAGAAAGTTTTTTCTCGTTTTTTGCTCATTTTTGAAAGATTTGTGCTATTTTTGCACCTTGTTAGAGGAAATGAGAGAAAACAACCAAAAATGGAGAAAACGATCGACATCGATAAGATCCTGAAAGGGAAGTTGGGTGCGAAGGCAAAGTTCGTGCCGGCATTCCTTGTCAACTGGCTCAAGCGCGTAGCACATGAAGACCAGGTCAACGCTTTCCTTTGGGAGAGTCGCGACAAGGTGGGTGTGGAGTGGCTTGAGGAATGTGTGCGTTATCTCGATATGACGTTAGACATCGTGGGCAAGGAGAATCTGCCCGATCCTAACGACGGCCAGCTCTATACCTTCGTGAGCAATCACCCTCTGGGCGGTGAGGACGGTGTGGCCCTCGGCGCCATCATCGGTCGCCACTACGACGGCCATTTCCGTTATCTGGTCAACGATCTGCTGATGAACCTTCCAGGATTGGCTCCTGTCTGTATTCCTATCAATAAGACGGGCAATCAGAGCCGTAACTTCCCTGCGATGGTCGAGGCGGGTTTCCAGAGCGACAACCACATGTTGATGTTCCCTGCTGGTCTCTGCTCTCGCAAGAAAGACGGTGAGATTCGTGATATCCCCTGGACAAAGACTTTCATTACGAAAAGCGTGCAGTATCAGCGCGATGTCGTGCCCATCCATTTTGGTGGACAGAACTCCAATTTCTTCTACCGTCTGGCCAACTTCTCCGATAAGTGCCTGCCGTTCAATCTAGCCATGCTCTTCCTGGTCGATGAGATGTACAAGAACGTGCACAAGACCTTCCGTATCGCCATTGGCAAGCCCATCCCCTGGCAGACTTTCGACAAGAGCCGCAAGCCCGTCGAATGGGCACAGGTAGTCAAAGACCAGGTCTATACCCTTTAAACGATCACCAGAACCCCAAAAACCAATCATAATGGAACAAGAGATTATCCAACCCATTGCCAAGGAAATTCTGAAAAGCGAACTGACTCCCGACCGTCAGTTGCGCATGACCAACAAGAGTCACAACGAGATCTATGTCGTGACGGCCCACAATGCGCCCAATGTGATGAAGGAAATCGGACGCTTGCGTGAGATCGCTTTCCGCGAGGCTGGCGGAGGTACGGGCAAGTCGATGGATATAGACGAGTTTGATACCTGCGAAAACTGCTACAAGCAACTGATCGTCTGGAATCCGGAGGCAGAGGAGATCATCGGCGGCTACCGCTATCTGGAGGGGACGGCATGGGAGATGGACGACAAGGGTCAGCCTATCCTGGCCACCAGTCACATGTTCCATTTCTCTGAAAAGTTCCTTAAGGATTATATGCCTTATACCATCGAACTGGGCCGTTCGTTCGTCGCCCTTCCTTATCAATCGTCGCGTATGGGCGCGAAGAGCCTTTTTGCGCTGGATAATCTCTGGGACGGACTGGGTGCGCTGACCGTTATCAAGCCCAATGTGAAGTATTTCTTCGGCAAGATGACCATGTATCCCTCATATATCCGCAAGGGGCGTGACATGATTCTCTATTTCCTCAAGAAGCATTTCGACGATAAGGAGCATTTGATTATCCCGATGAAACCGCTGACTATCGAAGAGGACCCCAACGAGTTGGAAAAGATTTTCTCTGAGCAGAGTTTCAAGGAAGACTACCGCATACTGAATCGCGAGATCCGCAAGCTGGGCTATAACATTCCCCCGCTGGTGAATGCCTATATGAGTTTGTCGCCCACCATGAAGCTGTTTGGAACTGCCATTAACTACGGCTTTGGCGATGTGGAGGAGACGGGCATTCTGATTGCCGTCGACGAGATTCTGGTTGAGAAGCGTGTGCGTCATATCGACTCCTTTATCAAGGACCATCCTGAGGCGCTCAAAATCACAAGCGGTGCCAATAAGGTCATCTACAAGGAGAAATAAATGAGGGTGATCGGTTATCTGTTTGCACTGACCTTTCTCAGTGTCAATGCACAGGTATCCACGTCTGTGCCGCCCGATATTGCTGGCAAGCTCGATGCGCATCATCTCTATCTCGATGCGTGCCTCGACAAAGATATACCCTTCGCTTATTCTGACTTCCGTGAGGCTGCGGCACATTTGGGCGACAGCTGCACGCTCTACATCGCTCCTGGTGTTTACTGGGTTGATGATCCCGATACGCCCGAAGTGGTGGTCGGAGAGAACGGCCGAGAGCCCTTCGGTATGGTCATCCGGGCAAGAATTCTCCACTTTATCGGCCTTTCTTCCGATGCCAGCCACACGGTTTTTGCCTCACAACGTGGCCAGATGCAAGGGGCTGTGGGCAATTTCACCATGTTCGACTTCTGGTGCGACACGCTCACTGTCGAGAATCTCACGATGGGCAATTACTGCAATGTCGACCTCGACTATCCACTCGACCCCAAGCTCTCGCGTAAAAAGCGCAGCGATGCCATCACCCAGGCGCATGTGGGTTATGTGCATGGCAAGAAACTGATGGCCAGGAATGTGCGTTTCATCAGTCGTCTGAACCTCAACCCATTGAATGGCGCGCAGGATTCTTATTACGAGGACTGTCATTTCGAGTGTACCGACGATGCCATGAACGGCACAGCCTTCTATCGGCATTGTGATATCGATCTCTATGGTCAGAAACCCTTCTGGAGCACCTTTGGACGTGGTCCGCTGTTTATCGACTGCGACTTCCATGTCAAAGGCGACAACCGCGAGATGTATTTCTGCAAACAGGGTGGCCCCGTCACACTCATCGACTGTCGTTATCATGCACCATCGGATAGTCTCTATATCGGATGGACGGCCTATCCCCAACCTTGGTTACGCTGTTATCAGAAGAACTTCACGCTCAATGGCAAGCCCTATGTCATTGGCAGCCGTCAGCCGCAGAACACACTTGTGATGGACTCTGTTCCCATGCGTACTGACCAACCACCTTACTTGAGGTTAAGTCAACATGAGGCTGAGATACAGGTAGGTGGTAAGCCAGTATCGTTACATGCTGATGGCGATGGTCGAAAAGTGGTATGGTATCTTCAGCCGCCTTACAACCAGTTGGCTTGTTTGAATCAGGTGGAAGGTGATTCTGTCATCGTTAATATCTCTTGTGAGACAATTGAAGAACCTATCAGTTTCCCCGTCACGGCTTATGCTATGGGTGATGGCGTGGTTGGTGGCGTGGCAGTATGTCAGGTGACCATCAAACCCTCGCAGTTGCCACCGCCGGTCTTCTTGAAAGCACCTGTCATTAGGATTGAAAAGGGCATTGCCTATCTCGATTACACACTCGACCTTAAAGGACGGCGCGATGAGTCGCGCATTATCTGGAGCCGACTCGATACCGACGCCTGCCAGAAGGAGGTCATTCTGGCTTATAGCAACGATGGTCCTCAGCGTCAGTATAAGCTCCGTCCGGGTGATGTTGGCCGCCGGCTTATGGCCTCTATCCGTCCGGCTCACCATCGGAGTCCGCAGGGTGAATTGACTGAGGTGGCATCGCTGCCTGTGACAGAAAAAGATGTCATAGGTTCGAATAGGTTGGTGACTGATTTCAGCGACCTTTTCTGTAGTACGACTCACGGAGATCTGGTCGATGCCTGGCAGGCGGATGGCTTCAAACCCGCTGATACGGCAGAGTTCCCCTGGACTTTTGATCCCAAGAAACCCATGTGGGAATATGGTGAAGGCTTCAATGGTGCTGTAGGCAAGGGCCTTTTACAGGCTCAGCGCGGTGCCCGTCTGAGGTACACGCCCAAAGAGGGTCGCTATGGTGATATGTCGTTGGTATTAAACGTCGATCCTACCAAGACTGCAGGTCAGGGTTTCGGCTCTGCCACAGGCCAGTATATGGATGTTTGCCTGAAGTTCGACACAAAGACGCTCACGGGTTATGGCCTCCGTATCATCCGAACCGTCAAGCATGCCAGGGCCGTTGACTTCTACCTCGTCGAATATGATCACGGGCAGACGAAGGCGCTTACCGAGCCTGTCTCTGCCACTTGCTACCGCACGGGTTGCACCATCACGCTGAAGGCGGAGAGCAACCTTCTGACGGCTCATGTCGAGACTGCGACTCCCAAACCCAGCGACAGCGCGCTGCTCCACGTTGTCGACCTCTCGGCCCCCATCCGACCGAACTCGTTTGGCGGTATCGCCATCCAGCATACAGGTTCCTGTGGCGAGAGCACCACCATGCTCCATCGTCTGCAGGTCAATTGGAATAAATAATAAAAACAGTATAAACATGACACAAGAAGAGAAAACCCAGATTGAAGAACGGATCGTTGATGTCTTGAAGACCGTCTACGATCCAGAGATTCCTGTGGACATCTACAACCTTGGGATGATCTACAAGATTGACGTTCAGGACGACTATACAGTCGAGATGGACATGACCTTTACGGCGCCTAACTGTCCGGCTGCCGACTTTATATTAGAAGATGTGCGCACGAAGGTGGAGAGTGTCGAGGGTGTCAAAGGTGCCAATGTCAACCTCGTCTTCGAACCCGCCTGGGACCAGAGCATGATGAGTGAAGAAGCTGTCTCTTATACACATCT
>LXOW01439080.1_pt1 | contig 10522 bp, 7 predicted proteins | sample 1368591 | NCBI WGS metagenome assembly LXOW01 (sample SAMN04884650, study PRJNA319009) | bovine gut metagenome | isolation source: Cow rumen | host: Bos taurus | place: Italy: Legnaro (PD) | collected 2014-07-09
GCAATGTGTTGGCCAGCGGGTGATATTGCTGAGTGGCAATCAGGTAAGAAACATCGATACCGAAAACGCTATACTTGATGCCGGCACCGAGAGAGATAAACTGGCGGTTGCCTTTGTAAGGGCTTTCGTGGAAATAGCCGGTACGGAAGAAGAACAGGTTGCGGTAACTGTATTCAAGTCCCAAAGCCCACATCACCTCTTGCATCTCTTCTTTGAAACCGCCGGGAGCGTCATAGAAAGATTGGATCATACCTCTGGGCACAGAGACGTCAGGATTCATACCATAGGCAATCACAGGGTCGCCAGCTTCGTTATAGACAATGCGGCCGTCTTCGTCCACTTCGTAAATAGGATTGGTGGGAACCAACAGCTTGTTGATTTCACCATTGACAGTCAATGTGTTATAGCCGTCGAAATCCATCTCATAGCCGATACCTAATTTGAGGTTGGTGGGAAGGAAGTCGCGGCGCAAAGTACCGGAAGAGTAGGACATTTTGTTACCAATGTTGGAGATGCACAAGCCGGCACGCAAGGTGCTGTTGTTGAAAGCCTTCACGTCAAAATCCTGTTCGTAGAACAAAGAAATGTCGGCGGCACCAGCCAAACCGGCCTTGGTCTCTTCACCACCCACATATTGGCCTGCCGTCAGGTTGGAGTAGATGAAGCGAGGTGTAATAGCGATAGACAACTGGTCGATCAACTTACGGGAGTAGGTGAAGTCGATGGCGAATTCATTAGGATTCTGGCTGCTGATAAAATAGCCGTATTCATCCATGAAATCGATGCTACCCAATGAGAAATAACGAAATGAAGCAGCAATGGCGTCCATATCTGTGATTTTCCAATAGCCTGACAAATAAGCAAGGTTGATGTCCTTTACCAAATTTGCCAGCCAAGGGCTGTAAGAGACACTGAAACCAAACATGTTGTCGCTGAACACATATTTGGCGGGATTGTAACTCTGGGAGTTGATGTCTGCTGAGGTGGCGCATCCGATGTCGCCCATAGCGCCCGCACGTGAATCAGGAGCAATAGAAAGGAAAGGAACGGCTGTGGTGATGGCGTTCAAGGATTGACCAAGAGGATTCACCCCGTTGCCGCTTTGTGCATGAATTTGTGTCGTGGAAATAAGAATGATTAAGGATAAAACAGATAATGTTTTTTTCATTGCTTGTTTATTCATTAGTAGTTTTGCTTGTTTTATAATTGTTACTATTTATATTTCAAAAAAAAACCTCTCNNCAAAAAAAAAATTCACATAACCCAAAGTGATGTTTGTAACGCTTTGGATTACAAATATTTATGTTGTAAATTTTTTTTCGGTTCAGTGCTGAGGACTGAGGAAAGAACGCTATAAAGACTACAAAATTACTAATTTTTCGATGGTTTCTGCCGTCTGCCCGTCTTGGTTCTTGACACGAAGGCGGTAGAGGTAAGTCCCCTTTGCCAGCTTGTCGCCGAAGTCGTCCAAGCCGTCCCAGGAGATAGCGCGGCAGCGGTTTCCGTCCATGAACTGCGTGTCGTAGATGGTCTTCACTAACTTGCCGGAGATGGTGTAGATGTTGACTTGGATGTCGAAAGTGCCGCCGGGCTGGTTGTGTTCGAAGAAGAAGTCTGTGTGGGTGGTGAAAGGGTTCGGGTAATTGAGCACGTGGCTCAATTCGAACTTGTCTTCGCTGACCACGCGGAAGGTCAGCTCCTGCTCGGAGCTGTTGTTGTTGACGTCCCATGCGCGCACGGAGATGGTGTGGTCGCCGGGCGCCAAATCCTGCAGCTGATAACGCACCACGCCGCAGTTGAAGCTGTCTTTTTCGGTTTGGTAGTAGTCGTTGAGGACGATTTTGCCGCCCGTGTTGTGGTCCAGAACGCCGGTCAAGTCGTGGCCGATGCCGTTGCCCGTGGTGTTGATGCCGAAATTGTCGGAAATCTTGGCAATCAACGTGGGATTCGGGTGGGTGATGCCGCCGTTGACGAAGTTCTCGTCGTTCATGAACAGCTCAATGCGCGGACTCTCGTCATCTTGAATCCCTGTTGTGTCCATCCCGCCGATGATGAAGTCCGTGAATGCTCCGGCCGCATCCTCATGGTCGGTGCGGGCGTAGTAGCTGATTCTCCCGTTGCCAAAGTTATAGTCAATGTCCTTCGGAACGTAGAACGAGAATTGGAACCGTCCCTCTTTCACCGTGACGTTGCCTTTGAAGAGCAGGCTCTTCTGGGTTTCGAATTCAAAGGGCTCATCGGATATATAGCTGGATGGATCGTTTAACAGCGAGCTGGTTACCACTTTTTTGTCGTAAACCGATGGGAAAAGCGTGCCGTTGAATCCGCTCAAAGTCTGCGAGTTAGCATCGGTCACGCGTCCGCTGATCGTCACTTTGGACAAAGCCCTGATCGTGTCGGTGGAGACATTGACAGCCTGATGGTTGATGGAGTCTGTGACAATGTTGAATGTAGGCACAGCTAGTTTGATGGAAGGGTCTCCAAAAACGACGAACATGGAGAGATTGTTTGAAAATACCCCTGAAACCCCGCCGAATTTGTTTTTAGAGATGCGTTCTATATCGCAAATTGACAGATAATTGCCGTTTTCGTCCTTCTTGAAAATTTGGTTGAAGAAGATATCGCCGAAACGATTGTTGGAGAGTGACCACGCTTCACGGGCTGCGGCAATGACCGCAATAGCACCTCCGTTGTTATTGAAAAATATCTCGTCGGAAGGTGAGAGAATCAGTCTGTCGTAGTAGGCAAACGTACACGACAAAGACAACATGGCTGGCATATTGTACTTGTTGTTCCATTTGTTGATGTCCGACATTTCCAAAACGCGTTCGGCCGCCCATCCGTCTTTGCCGCTGTGACCAATGTACATGTAGAAGAGGGAACCGCGGTTCATCCGGTTGTTGATGTCTGTCACAGCATCCGGATAGCGTTGGCCTCCGGCATTGGAAACCTGTTGGTATGCATCCAAATAAATTTTGTCGAAATTAATGTTCGGATTGGCTGTTTCCACACTTTTTGTGTAATCATCCGCATGGCTGATGAAGTCGTTGTTCTCTTCATCATCTGCCACGAAGGCCATCACGTTTCGCCAGTCGGCCAGATTGGAGATTTGGGAGGAGTTTTCTGACACTAAATTGCGTTTCTCGGTGTAGCGGATGCTTTTGTCAACGGCCGTGTTCGCTTGCGTTGCGTTCGTGCAGGGGAATCTGCCTACCGCCAAATCGAAAAGCCCGTATTTGGTTGCGCCCTCTTCATCGTCCAGCAAGCCCAAATCATCATCGTCGGAGTATTGGTTGTAAAGATCGGAAATATATAAGTATTGAGGAGCTTGATTGCTCTTGTATTCAATATTATATTGGTAATTGGGGACGTAAATGGCCGTTCCTTGTGCGCGACCGCGGAAGTCGTAGCTGGGACGCCCGAACAGTAGGAGATATTTGGGATATTCTTTGTTCGAGCGGTCGTAGATCATCTTTGCGTAGCCACGAATGGCCATCGGGTCTTGTGAGCCGCTCGAAAACTCGTTGTAAACCTGCTGGGTGGTCACCACTTTCACGCTCAATCCGTCGTTTTCGGAACGGAATTGTGCCAGTCGGTTGGCCTGAGTCAGGAAATCGGGATGAGTAACGATCACCATGTCTACAGCGCCGGTGCCGTGCAGGTTCTGATTGGCCACAGAGGAGAGCGGAGTCACAGATTTGTATTGGGAGCCGTCGAACATGATAAACTCCCGGAGCTCAGAGGTTTGCGCTTTGAAATGTGCCCCTTGATTATCGGCGGTGAGCGCATAGCGTATCGTTTGCGACGGATCTGTGACATCCCAGACGGAGACGGAAGCAGGAATGCCGGAGATGTTGAACTGCGTGATGTTTCCGTTGCCTACGGTAGAGGGATTGCGGAACGAGGTCTCCCCTTGAGAGAGGGCAAGCCGACAGGGCACCTCAATCTCGATCCAGTCCAGATAAGCTGATGCAGAAGTGGTCGGCTTGTTGTAGGTGAGGTTGAGGTTTAAGCTGCTGGATGCGATATTGAAGGGCAAAGTGCTTGTGGTGATGCAGACTAAAGAGGTTGAGTTGGCAGGACCATTGCTGACATTTCCGAGATTGGTTTGGTTCATAGTAACCTGCAGGGTAGATGCTGTGGTGGCGGAAGAGGCCCATTTGACCGCCAGACGTCCTGCGCCAGTCGGGGTTCCCGGGAGACGAAAGCCGTAAGAGTGGGTAAGGGTCACATCGAAACGATCGCCATACCAAGTCCTTCCAGATTCGCACAAATTGATAATATCCTCTTCGAAGAAATCGTAGAAGGTGAAATCTTGCACCGATAAGTTGGCGTTAAGGCTTTCATTGTCAATGGTTTGAATTCGTTTTTTCTCGCCAATGCCAGGCGTTTGGGTCACGAAATAGAAAGAGACGTCAGAGTAGACGTTGTAAGCATGTGTAAACTTTTGATTCACAGAGTCGTAAGTGACGTTATGCGGCGAAAGTCCGTAAAACAAAAAATAGTCGCCTTCGTCGATTTGACCGTCACCCCCGTCATGCAATTGGATGGGAAGTTCTTGTAAATCGTCGATGCGTTTGGCGGAATTGTCTTCGGGAAGCATTCNNGCATTCTCCCGCCGTTGCCGAAAACCGCTAATTGCGAGGAATTTATGGGTGTTGACAAGCCCATCGCTTTCAGATCCTGGTAGGTGACTTTATGAATGCCCGTCTGAGTGATGGAGAACTGATACCACTGTCCGGAGGCCAATACCGATTGCGAGGCGTAACCCCGTGTGCCTTTGGCGGATATGGGGTTTCTGCCTTCGATTTCGAGCGTGACGGAGACAAGTCTCTTGTATTGTCCGGGGGAGGTCTCAACAATGGGGATAAAGGAGATTCGTGCATAAGGCTGTTTGCGGTCATATACGGAATGTACCTGGTAGTCGACGGCCTTCTGATGGAATCCGGGAGTCACTAATTGACAGTCGGTTACGGGCATGTCAGCGAACTCTTGATCGAGGACTTTTACGGTATAATATTTGAAAAAGTTATCAACAGCGACTATTTCATAAAAAGAAGGAAGCTCCCAAAAATCACCCCCATAAATCGCGTTTTCAAAGGAGAGAAATGACCGTGTATGACCGTCTGAAAAGGTGTTGCTCACGGGTTTCGTCCATTGTAAAGTGATTTTTTTTTGTACTCTTTGTGCTTGAGTATCAGTAATTTGAAAAAATAAAAGTATAAAAAATAAAAATCGTACCCAAGAATTCTTTGTCATTATTCGTTTGTTTAAAAAGAGAAATACAATTTTCTAAACGAAATGTCGTTAAAATTATTGCAGAAAAAATGTAACAAAAAAGGGTGGGAAGCGTTAAATAATTTTGTATCTTTGCCCGCTATAAATATAATGATATGAAGAAACGTATTGCTATCATAGTCACGATTGTATTGGCATTTGCAGGATTGCGTTTACAGGCGCAGGATGCTTTGTTTTCGCAATATTATGCCAACCCGCTGTACTTGAATCCAGCTTTTGCAGGCACGAACGTGTGTCCGCGAATTGCGTTGAATTTCCGCGATCAGTGGCCATCACTTCCTGGTACATTTATGTCGTATTCAGCATCGTACGACGAGCATTTCGACAAGTTGTCGGGCGGTGTTGGTGTGCTGTTGTTCGGCGACCGTGCTGGTGAAGGCGGTATTATCAACACCTATACAGCAAGTGTCATGTACTCTTTTAAGTTGAAGGTGTCCAAGAAGTTCAACTTGCGATTTGCTTTGCAGGCTACATACGAGAATCGCGGTCTCAATTGGGACAAGTTGGTTTTCGGTGACATGATAGACCCTAAATACGGTGTCATTTATCAGACTGCTGAGCTTCAGCCGGGTAATCTGACCATCCATTCGTTTGACATGGCAGCCGGTATTTTAGGATATACCCCGCACATTTATTTTGGTGTCGCAGCACACCACATCGTGCCCATCATCGGTGCCAAAGGCTTCATCTCCGACGGATTGGGCGCATACGACTATCGTCCTGTGAAATGGACCGCTCATGTTGGCGGTTATTTTGACTTGAAACGCAAAAGTAAGAAAGAGACTTCCTTCGGCGATATCTCCATCAGTCCGAATTTCATTTATCAACATCAACAGAATTTCAATTATTTCAGTGAAGGTTTCTACTTGAATTTCTACCCGTTCACCGTAGGTATGTGGATGCGTCACGGTCTTACTTACAAGGGTGAGCGCTTTACGGGAATCGACACTAATGGTTTGGCCATCACAGAGCCGATTTCCTATCACAATCTTGACGCCTTTATCGTTGTGTTCGGTGTGGAGTATGATTGGTTTAAGATTGCCTACTCATACGATGCAACTATTAGCAAATTGTCAAACTATTCCGGCGGCGCACATGAAGTTTCCGTACAGTTCCTGCTGCCATGTCCTAACAAGCGTAAAGCTTTGAAAGACCTTAATTGTCCTTCGTACTAATCGATTGTAATCATATCATTAATATTTTACCGAAGATAATTCAGAAAAACAATTATAACTAACAATGAATACAGCAAAAAAATTATTAGGATTATTCACTGTCGCAGCTATGCTGTTGGGTATGTCCTCTTGTTCGAAAGAGAAATCCGCCACCACGGGTTGGAACTACAACGATAAAAAGAATGGTGGTTTTGAGGTTGCTCCTTTTGAGGAACAAGCTACAGGTCCGGGCCTTGTCTTCATTGAAGGCGGTTCTTTCGTGATGGGACAGATGGAAGAGGATGTGATGAAGGATTGGAACAACACGCCACGCCGTGTTTCCGTCGCCTCTTTTTACATGGATGAGTGTGAGATAGCCAATGTCGACTACCTCGAATACCTCTATTGGCTTGAACGCGTCTTCGTCCCTGCGGATTTGAAGGTGGTGTACGACAACGCTGTTCCCGATGAGGCTGTTTGGCGCGACCGCTTGGGTTATAACGAATCTCAGGTGGAATACTATTTCCGCCATCCCGCTTTCAGATATTATCCTGTCGTAGGTGTGAGCTGGTTGCAAGCCACTAACTATGCCGCATGGCGTACCGACCGTGTCAACGAGCAGATCCTTGTGGATCGCGGTTATGTCGAGTTTGCCGAGACTCCCTCTGCAGAAGGTTATTTCAACACTGATGCTTACCTGACCTACGAATCTTACGAGGCCGAAGGTCAGAAACGTTTGAGATACATTTCCAGCCAAGAATACCGCAATGTGAAGATGGAAGACGGTATCCTGCTGCCGAAATACAGACTGCCCACAGAGGCTGAATGGGAGTATGCCGCATACTCAACCGTTGGCAATACCCTCAACGAACGTGTGCTGGAGCGTAAAGTCTATCCGTGGAACGGACAGCAACTCCGTACCGATGACAAAAAATACTACGGCGATTTCATCAACAACGTGCGTCGCGGCCGTGGTGACTACATGGGTGTCGCCAGCGCTCTGAACGACGGTGGTTTCTATACCAAGGAGGTCAAATCCGACTGGCCGAACGATTACGGCTTGTATCAAATGGGCGGTAACGTCTCCGAATGGGTGATGGATGTCTACAGACAAACCTCTCATGACGATGTGACGGAATACAATCCGTTCCGTGGTAACTACTTCGAAACCAAGAAGCTGTTGGAAGATGGTACCGTTGCAGAACGTGACAGTGTGGGTAAGGTTCCCATGGTTCCTGTTTCTGACTTCAAGAACGACAGACGCCGTAACTATCGTGCAGCTGACAACAAGAACTATCTGGATGGTGACTGGCAGTCCCTTAAAAATGTGGACGACTGGAAGAATGCCGCTACCAATACCGAGGCTACCGACATTATGTATGCCAAGACTTCAAACAACTACGACTTCTCGCTTGTTAGCGACCATGCCCGTATCTACAAGGGTGGTTCATGGAAGGACATTCCTTACTGGTCTTCTCCTGGTACCCGTCGTTACTTGGACGAGGATGAGGCAACCGATTATATCGGATTCCGTTGCGCAATGGCTCGCGTGGGTTCTCAGACCCAAGGCAAACGCAGATAGTCGTTCCCACTAACATAAAAAAACAGACCTCCTTCGAAAGAAAGAGGTCTGTTTTTTTATATAATATATTGTATTCCGATTTTATTCCACTTTGCTGAGGTCAACCCCCGTGAAACGCATTACCTCCCTGTCGTCTGCTGCGAAGAGGGTGAGCTCGTCGCCTTGGATTTTATATCTGACGATTTCCTGTTTCAACGCTTTGATGAATCGACGTTCGACGCTCATTTGCTGACATAGGCGTTTGCTTGCGCTTTGGAACTCAAGGGTCATCTTCTGTTTCTTGTTTACGCTGTAGGTGCCGAAGAAGGAGTTACAGCCGAGATTTCCCTTGATATTGCCGGCGGAATCAAAGGTGATGAAGGGACGGAGTGCAAAGTCAGCACCAATTTCCTCACCTTCCAATGCCATGAGGTTCCACTGAGTTCCTATCAGAGGATACTTTCCGTTCGAAACGTTTTTTTTGGATGTTTTACAGCAGCAACAACCCAATATAAGCAGGATGGCAGCGATGGGATAGATTATTTTTTTCATTATAATGCGGGATTTGAATGATATTGTTGATTGATTTCTTCGATAAAGTTCAGGATTTCCTCTTTGCCTGCGCCGGAAATGGCGGAGGATTTCAGCATCAGAGGCAGCTCCTCCCATGTTTCGGCGAGCACATTTTTCATCTTTTGCATATTGCTCATCGTTTTTCCGGATGAGTTTTTGTCTGTCTTGGTGAAAATGATGGCGAAAGGTATGCCTTTTTCGCCTAAGTTATTGATAAAATCGATGTCTATCTGTTGAGGTTCGAGACGTGCGTCCACCAGCACGAACACCACTTGAAGATTTTCACGGAAAAGCAGGTAATCGGAGATCATCTTCTGCCATTTCTCACGGGTGGTCTTGGAGATTTTGGCAAATCCGTAGCCGGGAAGATCCACCAAATACCAATTCTTGTTGATCAGAAAGTGGTTGATGGTCTGGGTTTTGCCTGGTTTTGAGGAGGTTTTGGCCAAACTCTTATTGTTTACCAGCATGTTGATAAGCGACGATTTGCCCACGTTGGAGCGCCCGATAAACGCGTATTCGGGAAGGTTTGGCGACGGGCATTTGCGCCAGTCTGCCTCGCTTTGCAGGTATTCGGCGGTTTTTATCAACATAGCTTCTCTATTTTCTGGCCAACCATTCGTTGGGGTTCACGTAGCGGTCGTTCTTCCAAATTTCGAAGTGGAGTTCGTAAGTGTTGGAGGTCGGGCTTTGGGCCACTGTACCGATGGTCTGCTTGGTGGTCACTTTGTCGCCTTTCTTCACTCTTGCAGACGAAAGATTTTGATACACAGTAAGATATTCGCCATGTCGAATCATCACAACGGTGGTGCCCATGATGTTCATCACGCCGGTGACCACGCCGTCGAACACGGCGCGGGCGGGAGTGCCGGCCTCCACCATGATGTCGATGCCGTGGTTTTCAATCTGCACGGAGGGCACGTCAGGATGGGGATAGTTGCCGAAATCGCTTACTTTAGCACCTTTTGCCACTGGCCATGGGAGCTTGCCCTTGTTGTTGATGAAGGAGGTGTTGAGGGTGGCCTCTTCGGGAGTCAAAGCGATGGCGGCGGTGGCTCTGGTAGAAGTGGATGTGGATGAGGAAGAGGCAGTTGTAGCGGATGACTTGTTTCCAGAGGAGGTTTTTCCGCTGGATGACTTGTTGCTTTTCTTGGCACGTTCCGCATTAGCTTGCGCGATTTCTGCCTTTACGGCACGTTGGATAGCAGCATCGATTTCTTTGCGTTGTTGCTGCTTCTTTTTGAGGTCGGCGTTCAGTTTTTGCGACTCTTTTTTCAGCTTTTGGGCGTTTTGAGTCTTTTTCCGCCTGTCGTTTTCCAAATTCTTGATTTCCTGTTCCTTAGAGGAAAGGGTGACCAGCTTGTCGTTCTTCAGCATCACGATTTCCTCGTTCTTTTTCGTCAACTCCTCCGTGGTTTTTTGGATGCGTTCAGACTGCTCTCGAACGCTTCTGGAGAAGATGGCGAAATAGCGCATGCGACGGAACATCTGGGAGAAGTCGTCGGCAGCGAGGATGAAGGTCACCTTGTCGAGTAGTCGGCGGTTTCGGTAGGCGTTGTAGACCACCTGTGCGTAATCCGCCTTCATATAGGCCAAACGTTTCTCCAACTGTTTGATTTCTTGTGTGTTCTGCTCTTGCTCATCTTCCATCTGGATGATTTGCGAGTTCAGATTGGTGATCATCTTTTCGCGGTTCTGGATTTGTTGGCGAAGGAGCGCCGCTTGTTGTACCGCTGCTTTTTGGTTCGATTCGTTCTTTTTCAGCAGCTTTTGAGTGTTGGCAATCTCCTTTTCAATCTTCTGCTTGTCCTGCTTGAGCTGGGCACTGCTCTTCCCGTTTTGCGCAAAAATGGGCAAAGAGAACAGCAACGCCGCGATCAAAAGGAACGTGCGAAAGACTTTGGGATAATATATAACCTGTCTCTTATACACATCT
>LXOW01175977.1_pt1 | contig 10519 bp, 1 predicted proteins | sample 1368591 | NCBI WGS metagenome assembly LXOW01 (sample SAMN04884650, study PRJNA319009) | bovine gut metagenome | isolation source: Cow rumen | host: Bos taurus | place: Italy: Legnaro (PD) | collected 2014-07-09
TGGTGCAAATCAAGATGCACGCAGTCGCCTTTCTGAAGGTGGTGAATATCTTTAGCCATCATTCTCTCGCCTAACAGGTTAAACACCTCGACGACCACTTTGCCTTGAATCGTTTGCCCCACTGAGATGGTTACCATCCCATCGGTTGGGTCGGGATAGAGGTCAAAATGCATGACTTGGTTTTCGCTTGTCGCGGCTCCGCTATGGACGACGGTCACGGTCTGTTCCAAGCGATAATGGTTCTGCATCGTAGCGGTGATGGTGAACTGCTCGCCCACAGCCATTTCAGGCAACACGACGATTTGCGGAACCCCTGTACCCTTGACCACATGCAGGATATCGCTGTCTTTCGAGAAACATACCGTTGCACCTTCCTCGACGGTAAACTGGTAATGCCACTGGGCATTGGGGTGCTGCAAAGGGGCTTCGAGGGTCAAGGTTTGCGGCATTTCGGTATATAGGTTGAGATAGGTTTCTCCTATATAGTGGAACACATTGTTGGTGGTGAGTACTTTCACGGGCCAAAAGTCGGGCAAGAAGGCGTGTTCGTTGAGGAACAACTTGCTGGCGACAAGACCGTATGAGGGTCTGACGAACTCGGGGGCGGTGTGGCTACCCAAGGTGGGCATAAACGCTGGCCAAACATAGTCGATAAAGCCCCAGGTGAGAATGTCATTGTATTGCGAGTGGGTGACGGTGACAGCTCCAATGCCTCCAATAGAGCCCACATTGTGTTTGCAGAATGTGTTGAGTACAGAGGGTTCTATGATATGAGGATTCCAGTTGCTCCTTAAATAGGTTTTGGTATATTTGGCAGTGTGGCAGCCAATGGAAAGGATGAAGGTGGGTTCCGTGTTGGTAAGGTTATCGATTTCGCCGTATTCAAAGACGGGACAGCACCACCAGTGGGAGGCAGAATGGTCGCGATACAGTGTGAAGAAGCTGTTGCTGTTGAGGGCTTCCTTGAGGTAACTGTTGTTGTTCATGTCGCGCCAATCATTAAGGTCATTGGGATAACGAGGGAAATAGTTCTGTCCGTCGGGACCGAAGTAGTCGACTACGGTGGCAGTATTGTATCCTGTCGACCAGGCTGAGTCGGGGAGGGAAGGCTCCGGTTGGGTGTATTCGTAGACCATGTAGAAATTCCAGGGGCGCTTGCCCAGATGTTTTTGGAAGAATCCGTTGACGCTTTGAGATGTGATCAGGAACCATTTGTTGTACTCGTAGCCTGAAGTGATGACAGGCTGGTCGTAGTAGCTCGGGTCGGAGGGAGGTGTGGTCTCGTATTGGACGAGTTTGTTGACTTGTAACTGGTATTCTTCGGGGGTCATCACGGGAATCCTGCTGATGGCCAGGTCGGGAATGCTGTCACCGTTCATGTCGGCATAGGGGCTGTCCGACTTGTAGTTGTGGTTTTCGCCCTGGTCGTTATAGTTGACAAAGACGAGCGGGAATCCCGGGATGCCTTCGGTGCCACCCACATAGGCTTCCGGCAGCGGCCAGGAATGGGACATCGTGTCGGTCAGACCGTTGAAAATCATCACCGCTGCTGGGGGAATGGTCCAGTTGTCGTAGGCATTTTGAATGTATCCTTTGATTTGCTCCGCAGTGTTGCCGCCGCATTCGGTAGTGGTGACCACCTTGGTGAGGACACCCTGCTTGTTGCGGAAGTCCTTCAAGGTGTCGGCCCAGGCCACGAGGGTCTCGTCGTCGGGTGTGATGATGAGGTATTCCGCCGCTGTCTCGCGGTTTTGGATGGCTTCGTTGAGACGCTCGTAGTAATGCGATTCAGGCAATATGTCGCTGTTGATGACCATGTTGCGGAGGATATGGTCCCAGTCGGGGTTGCGGTAGCGTGGGTCTCCAAACTGACCGTTGCCGCCTTCAAAGCGAATCTCGATGTCCATATCGTAGATAACCTCCAAAGTCTTCCTGACGGGGTTGTATCGGAAAGGCGTCACGCTGAGTAGGACTACATCCAGTCCACGGATGCAGGTGGATTGAGCGATGGTTACATTTTCGGAAGGGAAGTAGTCGTCTTTGCCAAAGACACTCATGTCTTTATGCAATTCGGGCAGCCCGATGGCAGAGTTCACCTGTACGGGAGCCGCTGGCAGCAGATCGATGTCGTGCAAAGCCTTGATGCCCCTTTCTTTTACCTCAATCCTTACGGTGGCCCCTTGGGGAACAGCAATGTAGCGGTTCTCATAAGGGAGGTTCGGTTGTTCCTCGGCGAAAGAGCCGAAGCTGCCTTTCAGCATGATTTCCTGCCCCTTGACCTCGCCGTTGTCGATGTCGGCAATGCCGATTTCGTTAACAACATAATGCAGAGAGAGTCCTGAGGGGGTACTGCTCAAGAGGTCGAAGCCTTGTAGCGCATCGGTGCGGAAATGAAAAGTCTCTTGCGCCTCAAGAATGATAAAAGGAAAGACGAGGCTGAGCAGAAGGCAAAGACGCTTCATGGCATATACGGTTTATTTCATGACCACAACCCTGATATGGCTTACGGAGCCGTTGTGGACAACCTGTAGCGTATAGAGGCCGCTACCGCCAAGTCGGGAAGTCTCAATGGTTATAGTCCCTGTGCCCTGAACCCCATGAGTTCCTTGAGCCTGTCGAAGGGTCGAAGGGCTGCATTCATACACCACTCTTCCTGCTATGTCAACAATCCGCAAGGCGTCTATGTTCTCTCCTTGTGTCTTCACGTGAATCATATTGGTAGCAGGGTTGGGGTACACTTCAATCTTTGCAGCTTCATGCTCGTCTGTGCCCGTTGAGTTGTACACGTTGACGGTCAGCGCCTCTGAGAGGGCGGTAGAGCCACAAGCATTCTCATAGCGGTAGCTGATGTTGGCTTGTCCGCTATAGTCGTAGTTCCATTCCACGCGGGTTTGATGCCCTTCTTGGACGAGGGTGCCGGCTGTCTCTGGTTCAAGGCTCCAGTGATAGATGACGTCATCGAACTCTGTCGCTTCATACAGGGTCTCACTGACTATGCGCAAGTCTACGTCGGTGGTGCCGGTAGGTGTCTGGGGCAAATCGTCGGAGCTGAAGATGGGCAGCAGTCTTAGGGTGACAGTGCTGCTCTGCTGGGTTTCGTTGAGTGAGGAGGTGCCGGTGAGGGTGAGCTCCACACGACCTTCAGCCTTATCGTTTTCGCCGAAGGTGTAGGTGGGGTGTTCCATCGTGGTGTCGTCGAAGGTGCCGTCGCCACTTGTGGACCATTCCAAGGCCTTATTGTTGTAGATATAGCCCTCGGGGGTGAAGGTTGTGTTGGGGCATATCTCGGTGTCGTCGCCGGCATAGAGCACCATCTTGGCAAAAGGCGGGAAAAGGAGGTCGTCAAGCATGACGGCGTCTTCGCTTTGGCTGCTCTCTACGGTTTTCTTGTATGAAAAGCGGATGAGATTGCTTCCGGCAGGCAATTCAAACTCCTCTTGTACCCAATCGCTGACCCCGCTCCATCGTGCTACTTCCTTGCTGTTCAAGGTGAAAATGAGTTCGTTGCCGTCGTCGGTAGTGGTTTTGCGCCAGAAGGTGAATTTGTCGTTGATTTCAGTGATGATGCCGATGTTGAGGTGGACGTTGCCGTTGCTGGTCAGTATTGGAGAATGCAAGCAGTGGCCTCCGTTGGCGGTCGGGTCATCGGCGATGTACCATTTTTTGCTGCCTGAACCCAAGTTCCATTGCATGTCGGTGTTCAGGATCTCGTGCTCGAAGTCTTCAGAGGCGTATCCCAAGGGAATGCTGTTTTCCTTAAGGCCTGTGTAGTGACCGCTTTCGGCTCGCAGACTGTAGTTGATGACGCCCTCTGTGGCCTCTTCGTCAACCTCTACGAGGAAGGTGGTTTGTCCCACAGCCCCTGCTTCGATGGCGGGGATGGTAAGGGATGTCTCCTCGACGGTGACGAAAGGCGCCATCAGGTTCATGCTGCTGTTGATTGCTTTGGTCTTGCTGCCACCTTGATTCTCGATGTCGAAGGTCAGATAGGATTTTGTGCCTTTCATCAGGCGATCCATAGTGTTGCCTTCCAGGTCAGTGATGCTGAGGTTGCCGAATTCGAGTGAAGGTGCTTTCACGGTGAGCGTCACACTGTCGACGAAGGTGTGCGCTGCGTTCTCCATCTTCAAGTAGAACTTCACCTTCTCCTGGTCATCGAGGTCGTCATCGAAGTGTACGGTGAAGGCATCCGCCTGCATCTGGGTTGCGTCGGCGTTCATTGCGTTGTAGGCGAAGGCGTTTTGTGTGATTTCGATGGAAGGATGGTCGCAGCTGAGGGTGACGTCAAATTCGCCCATAGTGGCGAAGCCCGCGTTGCGCAGACCGATGCCCAAGCGGCAGGTCTCGTCGTAGTCGGGGGCTTGGTTGCCGTTGCCTTCCTCGTCGTTGATTTCTATGGCGTTGAAAATCAGGTAAGGTTCGTCGGTGGGTATGGTCTGGATGTAATGCTCGTAGCGGTAATAGTCCTGCTTGGTGATGGTGAGCTTTACGGTGGTGCCGACTTCTTGCGGGGTGATGGCAATCTGTTGCGTGTCGCCCGTGGCAAGGCCGTAGCCGATGATTTGACCGTTCGCGGTCAGGCAGATGGTAGCTCCCTCGTCAGCTTTCAGCGTATATTGGTCGCTACCGGCTGGCAGCACGGGCAGCATCTCAACGGCGAGTGATTGTGGCACCTTGGTATAGAGGTTCATGTAGGCGTCGCCGTGCTGGTGGAACAGATAGTAGGTGATTTCCTTGACCCCGTCGTCGGTCCACGAGGACTGCCTAAGGAAATATTTTCCAGCAGCGTTGCCAAAGGCGGGACGCACGAAGTTGGTGGCGTGCTGCGTGCCGTAGGTGGGCATGAAGTCAGGCCACATATTGTCGTAATTGCCCCAAACGTAGATGTCGTTGACGAAGGAGTAGGAGACCTGCGTGGCGGCGATGAGGCCCAAGGCACCATACTGGTGGCGGTGGAAGGCTTCGGCAAAGCATCCGTCAGCGCCGCTGTAGTTGAAGCGGCCCGTGAGGCAGTTGTTCGACATGACATAAGTGAGGTCTTTGTTGACGAGGCGCTTGATGAAGCCGATGCTGTAGCTCGGCTCGCCCCACACTTCTTCTGCGCCGTGGTCGCGGTGCTGGATGAGGAAGGCGCCGCTGTTGATGGCGTCATTGACGGTGTAGCCTGTCGCGCTCCAGTCGGTGAGGTGCGACATGTTTTGAGGGATATAGCCGCAACCCGAGGGACCGAAATAGTTGAGCACCGTGTTGGTGTATTCGTAGGTCGACCAGCGGCTGCCGGGTGTGCCTTGGTAGATGGCGTTCTGGCGGACGGGGTGCTTGCCGAGCTCATTCTCAAAGAAGCCGTACACCACCTCCGAGCAGAGCTGGAACCAACGCTCCAGTTGGAAGCCCATCGCTGTGATAGGGTGGTCGTAGAAGTTGGGGTCGGTGGGAGGCTGACGCTCGTAGTCGAGGTCTTTCTTGATCATGTGGTATAACTCGTCGTGGTCGCGTCCTGTGATGCGGCCCAGGATGATTTGCGGCATGTGGTTGTTGCCCATCACCGAGTAGGAGTGGTCGGAGATATAGGGGTTGTAGCCGTCGCCGCCCGGGTGGTTGTTCATGTTGTAGGAAACGACGCCCTTGGTGCCGTCGGTGTTGTGGTCGCCCAGGATGAGCACCGCCGCCGGAGGCATGTCCCAGTTGTTGTAAGCATTGCGGATGAAGTTCTTGATGGAGGTGTAGCTGTTGGCACCGATGTCGCTTATGGTATAGATTTCGGTGGGGATGCCTTGTTCGGTACGGAACAGCTTGATGCTGTCGGCCAAGGCGATGAAGTCCTCGTCGTTGGGGGTGATGATGAGGTATTCGCAGCCCGTCTCACGGTTCTCGTAGTGCTTGCGCCGACGTTCACCGTAGTCGATTTCAGGCAATACGTCGCGGTTAAGAAGGACATCTTGAAGAATCTGGTCCCATTCGGGGGTGCGGTAGCGCGGGTCGCCATATTGTAGGGCTGTCGCATCGTGGCCGCCGCTCTTGTCATCCAATTCAATATCCAGTTCCAACTCCATATCGCTGTAGACCACCAACTCCTTGGTGACGGGGTTGTATTGGAAAGGCATCACGCCCACTTCGACCACCTGCACGCCGCGGATTTCGGTAACTTCCGATAGGACGAAAGGCGACTCGGGATAGAAAGCGTTGCGGTTGTAGATGCTCCTGTCTTTCTGATAGACGGCGGGGGAGTTGTCGTTGTCCAACTGGGGTACCGCTGCCGGAATGAGGTCTACATTATTGATAGTCTTGGTGGTGGAGGCGACCATCCTCAGCGATGCTGTTGCGCCATTGGGAATGGCGACGAAGGTGCTGTGGCTCGGCAGGTCGGGGGCACCGGCCTCGTTGGAGAGGTAGATGCCCGAGAGGGTGATGATCTGTCCCTGCACTTCGGCGCGGTCGGCGTTCTCGATGGTGACGGCGCCGAGGTTATGTTTTATGGTCAGCTGGCTGCTGGTTCTATTGCTGATGCTGAAGCCGTCGGGCGCGTCGTTGAAGCGGTATTCCTGGGCTTTTATCGCAAGGTTTGCCACGATGAGGGCAAAAAGGAGGGATAGTGCTTTTTTCATATTTAATTCATTAACAGGCCGCAAAGATAGGAAAAATTTGAAAAACCCCGCCATGCTTCGTTGTTATCTTACACTCACCTTTTGGCTCCAGCAGCCTTCGTCGTTGCATAGCTTGATGATGTAGATGCCAGGGGCGTAATGCTGTAGGTCAATCGCGATGCTTTGGCCTTTGGTCAGGTTACGGTAGGTTATGGCTGTCAAGCGGGTGCCCATCATATTATACACCTCTACGACCGACTTGCTTTGGAAGTCCTGTCCCGAGATGAGATGGACCTTGCCATCGGTGGGATTGGGGTAAAGGCTGAATCCTGTCATGCACTCCTCCGAAAGGAAAACAAGATTGATTTGGATGGTCTTGCTGAGTGTCTCTTGGCTGCAATTAGCATCGGCAGTGACGCTGAGTGTGGCTTCGGTGATGCCGTGCCTGAAATTCCAAACGATGTCGATGGCGTTGCCATGACCGATGATGGAACCTGCCTCTGCTGGTTCCAATTGCCAAATGTAACTTGGACCATTAATTCCTTCTATGGTATAGTGGCAGATGGGTTTGTCGGGGCTGATGATGTCATCACCTTGTATTTCGTCACCCAAATTGATTTCGTCGGTCAGGATAAGCTGCAATGGGCTGGTGACATCGTCGGCTTGCAACTGAAGCATGGTGCCGCCATTGGCCATATCGCTGGCTCCTGGCGTGTAAATGGGATGTAAGGCGTGTATGTCATCGAAACTGCCGTCACCCGCTGTGGTCCATTCTATGTTCTGGTAATCATACGCATAATTGCAGCTGATAGGAACGCTTTCGTTCATGCAGGCAGTGATGGTGCCGCCAGAATAGGCTATAGCGGTGTGTACTGGCAAAATGTTGATGTCGTCAACCCAAGCGCAATCGTGGCCATAATCCACCGAATAGTCTTTGGTGTATGACCATGTGAAGGTGTGGGTGCCTTGGGACACAGGGAAACTTTTTTCATTCCAAATCTGCTGTTCTGCCCATTTGCCCATTTCCACGTCGTCAATATAAAAATGCAAAAAGTCGTAGTTGAGTTCCGACGACACTTTATTGAAGAATCTGATTTCGGTTGCTGGGGTTGTCCGTGTTATCGACATCGTGCTGGATTGGTCGTGTGTGATTACGCCCGATCTGGCACTATGTCCGTCCGTGTGGAATTCTTCGTCCGTCACCGTCCAAGGGGCATCTCCTGACATCTGCCAACCTTGCGTGTTGAAGTTGCCTGAGTCGAAGCGTTCGTTGAAACCACCGAGGGGAAGGAGGGTGTCGAGGGTGGCTTGACGGAAGCCGTTACTGAGCTGGATAATGGCATTAATCCATGCTTCGTCAAATTCGTTTTCGTCTGTATTCACTCTGAAGTACACGTCATTAGTGCAGCCCTTTTCGAGACCGTCGAATGTGCGGGAACATGAGTCGACCGTGACGAAAGGTGCCTGTAACTCAAACTGCATGAGGTAGGGGCCGCTGTTGAAATGGCCTTCGTTGGCGATTTGCACATGGACGTCTGTGATGCCATCATTGACGAGTTGGAGAACCGATACTTGGTCTTCATTCTTGTAGGTTATGTGGGGTTTAATGACTAACAATGGTGCGGCAATGTTTTGTGCAATGTGGAAAGTTTTGTCGCTGCCTTCGTCTTCGATACGGATGTTGAAGGTCACCTTGGTCATGTCAGGTATGTCGTCGTCAATGTTGAAACGGAAGACGTCGCTGAGCGTGATGGCTTGGTTCGGTGCAAGGTTCTGATGCTGATGGGTGCCTTGTGTGATTTCAATGTATGGCGATTCGCAGGAAAGGCTCATCGAAAAGTTCTCGGTCATGTCGTGTCCATAGTTGCGAAGTTTGAGGCCGATGTGCGCGTTTTCGCCGTTATGGAACACCCCGGATTCATTTTCTACCAAAAGTCCGTCTTTTTCGATGGCAACGTATGGCCCACTGCTTGGAATAATAGCCATCTCGCCCTCATAACGGATGCGGTTTTGCTTGGTTGCAGTGATGGTGTAGCGGTCGCCAACTTCCGTTTGTGGCAATGCGAAAGCGTAGGGTTGTCCATTGCTTTGGATTACTTCTATGATTTCGCCGTCTTTTGAAAGACATACGGTAGCACCTTCTTCGGCAGTCAAGGTGAATTCGTTTTCGTCCGCTGTGTAGTAAAGCTCGTGTGTGATTTCAATCGGCTGAGGCGTCTCGGTGAATAGGTTGAGATAGGTTTCGCCCGTATAGCCGAAAATGTTCATTTGCGAAAGCTCGACAGCTGGCCACCAATCGGGCAGGAAGACATGATTGGCGTAATAATGCTTTGCCTCTGCCAGCGTGTATGAGGGCCTGACGAACTCGGGGGCCGTGTTGCTGCCCATGTCGGGCAGGAAATCAGGCCAAATGCAGTCGATAAAGGCCCATGCGAGAATGTCATTGAAATAGGAATGGGTGAGGGTGGTCGCACCGATGCCACCCACGGCACCGCTCTTGTTTTTGATGCAAAAAGCATCGATGAGGCACCTGTCATATGGGTTTGTAAAGTTAAGGGTGCTGCAACTGACGGAAATAACGAAGGTGGGAGGTCCATAGAGCATGGGCTCGATGTACATGGATTTGAAAGTCGGACACCACCAAGCATTATGGTTGGAGTGGTCACGATATAAGGTCAAGAAAGCGCCTTCGTTGAGCGCATCATACAACAGCAACGAGTCAATCTTTCTCTTCCAATCGTCCAAGTAGGCAGGGGTCTCTTGGACGTAATTCTGCCCGTTGGGACCGAAATAGTCCACTAAGACCGCCGCATTAGTGCCCGTCGACCAAGTGGTAGTGGGAATCCCCCCCGAGTTGACCATGTAAATGTTGGTAGGATGTTTCCCAAGCTTGTCGTGATAGAAACCATTGACGCTCTGCGAGCTGATCAGGAACCATTTGTTGTCTTCATGCCCCGATGATATGATGGGACGGTCATAATAGGCGGCATCGGTAGGTGGGTTGCTTTCATATTGGATGGTCTTTTCCACAAAGATACGATATTCGTTCACGGTTCTTGCAGTGATGCGGCTAACGGCCATATCAGCGAGACTGTCGCCGTTCATGTCGCAGTAAGGATAATCGGTAGGATAGCTAGTGACACCGTAATCCCCTTCTACGGTGAGACGAGTAAAGGGGCGGATGCCAGCATTGTTGAACCAACCTCCAAAAAGTAGCACAGCTGCGGGTGGAATCGCCCAATTGTAATAGGCATCGAGGATGTAGTTGCGGATGCTGTCGGCGTTGTTGCCTCCACATTCCGTGAGCGTTGTTATTTTTGTTGAGATACCTTGCTTCGTGCGGAATGCTTTCAGCGTGTCGGCCCAGGCCAGAATTTCTTCGTTGTCGGGCGAGATGATGAGGTATTCCCAACCGTCTTCGTCGCGTTCACGGATTTCCTTGGTTAGGCTGTAGTAGTCTGTCGTGGGTATCATCTCGCTGTTGATGACGAGGTTGCGGAGGATGTGCGTCCAGTCCGGGTTGAAATAGCGGCTTTCTCCAAATTGCCCATTGCCGCCTTCGAAACGAATTTCTATATCGATGTCGTATACCACCTCCAGCGTCTTCCTCACGGGGTTGTAGCGGAATGGCGTTATGCTGAGCATGGCCACGTCGAGGCTACGTATTTGCGTAGGTGTCGCAAGCACCACATTTTCTGTCGGGAAGTCGGTGTCTTTGCCGAAAATGTCGGCATCCCATCGCAGTTGTAGAGGCCCCTCGGCAAGGTCGCTTCTACGAGGCATGGCTGGGAGCAAGTCAATGTCAGTTAGCGTGGTGCTGGCGTTTTCCTTGACTTGCAAGCTAACGGTGGCACCTTGTGGGATAGCGACATATCGGTTGACGACAGGCAGGTTGGGATGTCCCTCGGCATTGGGGGCAAACTGTCCCTTCAATA
>LXOW01319251.1_pt2 | contig 10516 bp, 9 predicted proteins | sample 1368591 | NCBI WGS metagenome assembly LXOW01 (sample SAMN04884650, study PRJNA319009) | bovine gut metagenome | isolation source: Cow rumen | host: Bos taurus | place: Italy: Legnaro (PD) | collected 2014-07-09
CCTTCTGTGAAGTTGGGCGGTATCAACAAAGAGCGCGACCTGCCAGAGTTGTTGATTACCCGTCTGGCCTATGACCGTCAGATTCCGATATTAGGTATCTGCCGAGGCATCCAGACCCTCGCCATCGCCTTGGGGGGAGAGGTGGCTCAGGACATCAGCGACCAAGCCACTGTGAAGCATTCGCAAGATGCTGATCGTTCAGAGCCCACGCATAGCGTGAAAATCGAAAGAGATTCGATACTTGATCGTATCTATGCATCGTATCCAAGACCTCTTCAGGTAAATAGTTTCCACCATCAGGCTGTGAAGGCACCTGGCGATAAGTTCTGTGTGGTGGCCATGGCCGCTGATGGTATCATTGAGGCGATAGAGAGCACCGAGTTCAAGCCGATCCTTGGTGTGCAGTGGCATCCCGAGTGCCTGGAGTCAGGACTGCCTCTGTTCAAATGGTTGGTGGGTGAGGCTAGTAAGTATCATGCAGCCTGTTATACGCATGACCGTATCTTGACGCTCGATACCCATTGTGATACGCCGATGTTCTTCCCGCAGGGTATCCATTTCAACCAGCGTGATCCCAAAATTCTCGTCGATCTGCAGAAGATGACGGAGGGTCGGCAGGATGCGACGATTATGGTGGCTTATCTGCCACAGCCCAAGGCTGGGGAGAAGTTCTCAGATAATGTGAGCTTCGATGTTTCGGGACCGAAAGCCNNGCCCAAGGCTGGGGAGAAGTTCTCAGATAATGTGAGCTTCGATGTTTCGGGACCGAAAGCCTATGCCGATCTAATCTTTGATAAGATCGAGGAGATCGTCAGTCAGAACAGTCCATATATCGCGATCGCCCGTACTCCCAACGACCTTTGGATGCATAAGCATCAGGGGCGGAAGAGCATCATGCTGGGTATCGAGAACGGACTGGCACTGGAGGGCAAGCTTGAGAACCTGCAGCATTTCGCCGATCGGGGTGTGGTGTATATCACCCTCTGTCATAACGGCGACAACGATATCTGTGATTCTGCCCGTGGCAGCAACACCCACAATGGTGTGAGTGCCTTTGGAGAGCAGGTGATCCATGAGATGAACCGTCTGGGTATCCTCGTCGATCTCAGTCATGGAGGCGAGAAGAGTTTTTATGATGCCCTCGACATCAGCAGTCAGCCCATTGTGTGCAGCCACAGCAGCAGCCGTGCGCTGTGTGATCATCCCCGTAACCTGACGGACGACCAGATGCGGGCCTTGGCAGCGAAGGGCGGTGTGGCTCAGACCACGATCTATCACGGTTTCCTGAAGAAAGATGGTGAGGCTACGATCCTCGACGTGATGGCTCATCTCGACCATGCCATTGACGTAATGGGCATCGACCATGTAGGACTCGGCACCGACTTCGACGGCGACGGTGGCGTGAGAGGACTGGCCGACTCCTCCGAACTGATCAACTTCACCCGTCAATTGCTCGCACGTCGCTATAGCGAACAGGACATCCAGAAGATATGGGGTGGCAACTTCATGCGTGTGATGACTCAGGTACAAAACAGCAAACAATAGTATGAGATATTTTGAGAAACTGGTCTGTATGGTCTGCGTCGCCTCTTCCTTGGTGGCTTGCGGCCTGCGCAAACAGACCTCAGAAACAGATACATCCTTGAAACCCGTAGGTCCGATGTTTATCGCCGACAGTGCCTATCAGTTCTGTCAGCAGCAGTGTGACTTTGGACCCCGTACCATGAACAGTACGGCTCATGATGCCTGTGGTGACTGGATCGTGAACAAGTTCCAGCAGTACGGCATGACTGTCACCCGTCAGGAAGCTACCCTCAAAGGCTATGATGGTACGCCCCTGAAAAGTACGAACATCATTGCCAGCTATCTGCCTGAACAGACGGCACGCCTGCTGCTCTGCGCTCATTGGGACAGTAGGCCTTGGGCTGACAACGACCCCGACGAGGCTAACTGGAAGAAACCCGTCTTGGCTGCCAATGATGGGGCAAGTGGGGTGGCTGTGATGCTTGAGATTGCTCGTCTGTTGCAGAACGACAGCCTGCAGATCGGTGTCGATTTCGTGTGCTTCGATGCCGAGGACTGGGGCGTGCCTCGCTGGAGTGATGAGGCCGACAGAGGCGACTCGTGGGCACTGGGTGCCCAGTACTGGGCTGAACAGTGTCCTAAACGTCAGGCCAAGCTCTACCGCTTCGGTATCCTGCTCGACATGGTAGGTGGCGAGGGTGCTCAGTTCTATAAGGAGGGCATGTCCATGCAGTATGCGGCAGGTATCGTCGATAAGGTGTGGCAGGCCGCTCAGGTGGTGGGCTACGGCAGTCGTTTCCCCATGCAGACGGGAGGTTATATCACCGACGACCATATCCCAGTGAACAAGGTCGCCAAGATCCCCTGCATCGACATCATCCCTTACTATCCCGATTGCGAACAGAGCAACTTCGGTCCGACTTGGCACACCGTCAACGATACGATGGACCATATCGACAAGTCCACCCTTCAGGCGGTCGGTCAGACGGTTATCCAAGTGCTCTTCTCAGAGAAATAAAAAAAGCCTCGCCTGTTGGCGGGGCTTTTTATATCTGGCCGGCTTCTACCATCAGAACCACTCGTTCTGTCAGGCGGTCGGTGCCTGTGGGGTCGTATTCCTTCTTCAGCGACGCACCGAAGCCCCAGGCAAACACCTGCCAGAAACCAGCCCTGATCGGACCCATAAAGGCCTTGATCATCTCGTAGGATGAGGAGTGGCACTCGCGGTCGATGAGTTTGATGAGCAGTTTACCCTGTGAGTAGGTCAGCTTCTTCATCTTCGGCTTATAGGTACGGAAGATATCTTCCTCCACACGCTTGATGTGCTCATCCTTCGCCTTCTCGTCAGGCAGCATATCCAGGAACTCGGTGGTCTCTATCAGCATCTGTCTGGCCTCCTTGGCGATGGGCAGCACCTTCTTCACGTTGTTCACGAGGCGCATATACGACTGCGCCTGTTTCTTGTTCTTGAAAGTCAGCTGCGGATACACATACACGTTGTTCATCTCCATATACTGGATGCTGTCACCCTCATGGAGCACCTTGCCCACCTTCACCGTCGGTACGAAGGTAGGGGAGTCCATCTCTGCCAACATTTCTTCGGCAGTCTTCTGCTCTTGGGCCTGAGTCATCAAACTCACGCTGAGCAGGGGAACCATCAACAGCATCTTTCTCATATCGGTTGCAAAAATACGTAGTTTTTCTGAATACGCCTTGAAAAAACAGGTGGTTTTTGCATTTATTTCAGAAATTATGATTACTTTTGCAGCGTTAAACTTAAAAATGATCACTTTATGAGAACACAAATCATGTCCCTGTTGTTGGTGTTTTCCTTGGGCATAAGCGCTCAAGACGATGAATCGTTGCAGACCTATCTGCGTGAGGTGATGACCGCCGAGGATGTGGAGTCATCCACGTGGGAGGATGTCTATGACCAGCTTTGCGAACTCTCCCAGCATCCCTTCGACCTCAACACCGTCACGCGCTCGCAACTCGAAGACCTGCCTTTCCTCTCTGCCCAGCAGATCGAGGAGATCATGGAATATCTGTATCGTTACGGTCCGCTGAAGTCGAAGGGTGAACTCCTGATGATCCGTTCACTCGACGAGGCGCATCGCAGACTGTTGTCCTGTGTCTGTTATGTGGGCGCTGCACCCAAAGCCACTTTTCCCCGTCTGAAGGAGATCCTCCGTGATGGGCATCACGAACTGATGGCGACGGCCCGTATTCCCTTTCAGCAAAAGGACAACGACTATCTGGGTTCCCCCTTACGTCACTGGTTGCGCTATCAGTTTAATGACGGCGACTACTTGAAGTTAGGCATCGTGGGTGCCAATGATGCGGGCGAACCTTTCTTTGCCGATCGCAACCGCTGGGGCTACGATCATTATGCCCTCTATCTTCAATTGCAGTGCTTGGGTCGCCTAGAGTCGCTGTGTCTGGGCCATTATCGGGTATCAATGGGTATGGGCTTGGTGATGAACACCCAGACAAACTATGGTAAGGTGGCGATGTTACAGATGCTCGGACGCTCTCAGACCACCCTCAGGGCCCATTCCTCACGTACCGACAACTATCTGCAGGGGGTAGCCGCTACCTTGCGCCTCTCCCAACACTTCTCGCTCACAGGCTTCTTCTCTTATCGTCCGATGGATGCCACACTCAACAAGGATGGTACGATCGCCACCATCCTCACCTCTGCCTATCACCGCACTGCGGGTGAGATGGCGAAGAAACACAACTTCGATGCCTTAAAGACGGGCGGCAGTCTGCGCTATACCTATCGTGGTCTGCAACTGGGATTGAATACCGTCTATGCCCATCTCTCCCGAAGGTTGAAGCCCAATACCGCTTTGCTGTATCGGCAGCACAATCCTCAGGGGCGTGACTTCTTCAATGCGAGTGCCTCTTACAGCTATGCCAGTGCCCGATGGTCATTGAATGGTGAGACCGCCATCGACCGTCAAGGTCATCTGGCTACCATCAACAGTGCCAGTCTGCTGTTGGGTGATGCCTGGAGTCTGATGGCGTTGCAGCGGTTCTATTCCTTCCGCTATGCCTCCCTCGATGCCCGGAGTTACAGCTCAGGCGGAAGGGTGCAGAACGAGAGCGGCCTCTACCTCGGTCTCACCTGGAAACCCTCACCCAATCTGCAACTCATGGCCTATACCGACTTCGCCTATTATGCCTGGGCGAGATACCGCGTGCCGCACTCCTCGCATGCGTGGGATCATTTGGTACAAGCTACCTGGCGTCATCGAAAATGGAACTTCTTCGCCCGTTACCGTCTGCAGCAGTCGCAGCACCGTTTCCGACTGAGTGCCGAATATCAGGGCGCAGCCGGCTTCTCCAGTCTCTCACAGTTCGATGGCTGTTATCTGCCTGACCAGCAACGAGCATGGGGCAGAGTAGCCACTCAGCGTGTCTCCTTCCAGCACCGTTGGCTCACGCTCCACCTCGGTGTCAGCTATTACCATACCGACAACTACGCCAGTCGTGTCTATCTCTACGAGAACGCACCCCTCTATACCTATTCCGTCATGCAACTCTATGGCGAGGGCTTCCGTTACTGGCTGATGGCACGCGCCGCCATCGGTCGCCGTCTGACGCTCTCCGCGAAAGCCTCCGACACCGATCTCGACCTACAGATAAGATGGAAAATCTGATTAGAGCAGTTTGCGATATAGCTCTACCACCTGGCCAGCCACATCGTTGCCCGCAAACCGTTTGATATACTGCTGACTGTTGCTGATGCGCGCCTCACGCCCCTCGGCCCCTCTCAGCACCTGTCTGATGGCATGCGCCATTGCCTGGGCATCGTCAGGATCCACATACAGCGAGTCAGGACCGCCTGCCTCTTCAAGACACGACCCCGTACAGGCCACGACAGGCAGACCACAACTGATGGCCTCGATGATGGGGATGCCGAAGCCCTCATAGCGCGAGGGATACACAAACGCCTCCGCCTCTGCATAGAGCTTGGGCAGTGCCTCGTCGCTCACCCCGTGCATGATCTTTATGCGATGACTCAGTCCCTTTTGCTTCGCATACGCGCTCACCTCGTCAGTATAAGGTGTGTGCCTGCCTACGATCACCAGCTTAATCTCCTCAGGCAGATAGGGTAGCGCCTTCACCGCCAACAGGATGTTCTTACGCTTTTCTATTGACCCTACGCTGAGGATATAGCGCTCACCGCCTTTGGCGGCAGCACCCTCTGAATGCTCCATTCTAAATTCCTCACTGAACTTCGGCGCGCAGCTCTGATAGATCAGGCTGATCTTACTTTCATCCACGTCGCCATATTCCATGATATCACGCTTCGTACATTCGCTGATGGCAATGATGTGATCGGCCTCACGGATAGTCTGACGGAACTTCCAGGCATAGATTTTCGTGTCGATCCGGTGGTAGAACTCCGGGTGGCGCAGAAAGATCAGGTCGTGGATAGTCACCACACTCTTGATACCACTCAGACGGATGCCGATGGGCAGTTCGCCCGAGAGCCCGTGAAACACCTGGATACCATCGCGTTTCAGATCGCTGACAATCCCTTTCGAACGCCACAGGGCTTTGCTGAATGGCAAATGCGACGGGGCGGGGTAGCAGAAACGCACGTTTTCCTGTTGCCTGATCTGTTGCCGCAGCGGATCCCTGCCCTGATCAGGGGCATAGAGTCTCAGCTCTAACGGATAACTCGCCAGATCGTTCACCAAGGTACGTCCGTAGCTCCCTAATCCTGTACCGTTGCGCACGATGCGCTTGGCGTCAAAGCCTATCTTCAGTCGTTCTGTCATGAGCGTTTAAAGTGTTTGAATACGAATCTCACGAGCACGAAGTTCGTGGGTACGGCGATGGCGAGTACGGCAATCGGAGCCAACTCGCGACTGAGGCCGATCCAGAGGAAGAAGTTGAAGAGTACGATATGCAACAGGTAGTTCACTAAGTGTGCCCCACCGAAACCCAGTCCGTTCTTCGCCGAGGTCTTCTCCTTAAATGTGAAGCGGGCACTCAGATAGTAGTTCACTAAGAAACTTAGCACGTAGCCGATGGTATAGGCTACGTTCACCTCTATCCAGTGCTGCAATATCCAATAGATGACATAGTGGATGGCAGCTGCCGTAGTACCCACAATGCCGAATCTGATCAGTTCGCCCAGCGTCTCTTTCTTTTGCATATCGCACTTATTTTGAGCGCAAAGTTACGGAAAAATCCCCATATCAGCGAATATTCTGGCTTTTTATTTCTTTTTCTCTCAGATTTGCTGTATTTTTGCAGGCAAATACAGTGCGATATGATACTATTGAGTTTTGATACAGAAGAGTTCGACGTGCCGCGCGAGCATGGCGTTGACTTCTCGTTGGAGCAGGGTATGGCTGTCTCGAAGGTCGGCACCTGTCGCATCCTCGATGTGCTGAAGCAGAACGGCGTCCGTGCCACCTTCTTCTGTACGGGCAACTTTGCCGAGAACGCCCCAGAGGTCCTGCAGCGTATCATCGCCGAGGGTCATGAAGTGGCCTGTCACGGGGTCGATCACTGGCAGCCGAAGGAGACCGACTTCGCCCGTTCAAAGGAGATTGTCGAGCGCGTCACGGGTCGCACGGTCTATGGCTATCGTCAGCCCCGTATGTTCCCCGTCGTCGAGTCGGAGATCAAGCGCGTGGGCTATCGTTACAACTCGTCGCTCAACCCCGCCTTCATCCCGGGCCGCTATATGCACCTCACGGAGCCCCGCACGTGGTTCATGAAGGATGGTGTCATGCAGATTCCTGCCTCCGTCACGCCCCTCATCCGCTTCCCGCTGTTCTGGTTGGCGCTCCATAACCTGCCCGAGTCGCTTTATCATATTTTGGTACGCCGCGTACTCAACAAGGATGGTTACTTCGTCACCTACTTCCATCCCTGGGAGTTCTTCGAGCTCAAGGCGCATCCCGAGTTCAAGATGCCCTTTATCATCAAGAACCACAGCGGTCAGCAGATGTGCGACCGCCTCGACCGTCTCGTGAAGATGCTCAAAGCCCGTGGCCACGAGTTTATCACCTATAATGAATTTGTGGAAAAGGTGAAAAATTAAACGAAATAAATGACTTTCTGAACGCATGAAAAAAGTAAGTATTCTTGTCCCTTGTTACAATGAAGAGGCTTCATTAAAAGCTCTTTATGAAGCGCTCCGACAGCTGATGGATGCTCAAAGTGACTATCAATGGGAGGTTCTCATGGTCAATGATGGGAGTAAAGACAATACGATCCAGATCATTAAGCAGTTAAGGAATCAGGATCAGCGTATCTGTTATATTGACCTGTCACGCAACTTCGGCAAAGAAAATGCCATGCTGGCAGGCTTTGATTATGCTTCTGGTGATTGTATGGTTATTATGGATGCCGATCTTCAGCATCCACCCCGTGTGATTCCCGACATGCTGAAATATTGGGAAGAAGGTTATGAGGATGTATATGCAAAACGAATCACACGTGGTAAAGAGAGCTGGTTCAGGAAGCATTTCTCGTTGTTGTATTATCATCTGTTACAGAAGACTACGCGCGTAGAGATACTTGAGAATGTCGGCGATTTCCGCTTACTTGATCGTAAATGCATCAATGCACTAAAACAATTACGCGAGACGCAGCGTTATACAAAGGGTATGTATTGTTGGGTAGGTTTTAAGAAGCATGAAGTCCTTTTTGAACAAGGTGACCGTCTTGCCGGTGAATCCTCTTTTAACTTCGTCCGTCTTTTGAGCCTTGCCATCGAGGGCGTCACTTCCTTTACTACGGCTCCCCTTCGTTTTGCTACAGTCTTAGGTATGATTATATCCTTAGTGGCCTTTGTATATATGTGTTATATCCTTGTCACTACACTTATTTGGGATGACCCGGTGGCAGGCTATCCTACACTGATTACTGTTATCCTCTTTCTAGGCGGTGTTCAATTATTATCGCTTGGCATCATCGGAGAATATCTGGGCCGTATCTTCTATGAAACAAAAGAGCGCCCCGTCTATCTGATTCGTGAATCAGCAGGGGTTTGAAGTCTCAGGATCTTATTCCTGCTCAAGTAGAACATCAGGAATGGAGTTGTAAAGCCGATGATACTGCCCACGCACACATCTGACAGGAAGTGCTGGGATAGATAGACGCGTGAGTAGGCGCCCATAACAGCCAAAGCCAGTAGCAGCAACAACGACATGTTAAATAGAATCTGCTTCTTGATGCAGTGTGGTTTATCTGCTTGATTATAATGATAAGCCAGAATAATTACCAAGCAAGTGCAAAACATGAAGAACGTAGAGGCGTGCCCTGAGGGAAAGGAGTTACTATGATACATCGTCACCCCCTGCACCAGCGGCAAGGCCAGATCATGGTAATGCTCGAACACGCTGACAGGACGGTCGGTACTGATGATGTGTTTCAATATCTGCAAGATGGCACCGCCCGTCAGCTCACACATGGCAAAGAAAATCGTTATCTTAGTCTTCTTCCACAGCAGGGGCAGCAGTGCCAGCACATACAAGGGCCATTCTGCCAACACGCTATAATACTTGAAGAAAGTATCCTGTAGGCTTGTATGATGGGAGTTGAGCAGCATGTGAAGCTCTGGCTTCGGATATGCATACATCAATCCGAGTATGACCATGAGCAACACCAAATAGGGGATTACATAGACGTAAAACGTTCTGAAATATACCTTTTTAATCATTTGTATTCTTAATTGCTTTATGCTTTTTGGGCGATGGTTTGATAATCCTTGGTTATGATTTCATAACAGAGTTTCAGCCAAACGAGGATGACGGGGAGGGCTTTGAGACCGTAGGGCTTCATATATTCCTCGCGAACGAAACGGGGCATGAGGTCAGAATGGGCCATCGTACAGCAGATGAACACATAAACCATGAGTGCCACGTCCCACTTGGAACGTTGCCAGGGTGCTGCTGTGTACCAGATGGCGACGCCCACGACAGCGATGATATAGGTACTGTTCTCTGATCCTGTGGAGAAGAGTACCGTAAACATCAGGACAGATGCCAATAAGGTCTGGCGGAAGGCGTCGTTGGCGTATTGCCTCAGTCGCAGATATGGAGCCGCAAAGGCGATGAGACCAGGAACGATCAGCCACAGGTCGGAGTAAGTGGCACAGCCCGAGATCTTCCTGACGACGCCCAGCAGTGAGATGTTGGTGCCATGACTGAACATGTTGTCAGCGTTCTTGTATAGAAGGATATTCGCCCATTCTCCGTATTGATGAATAATATATTGTGGACTGGAAATAATCATGGGAGCAACAAACAAGATCACACTCCAGAAGATTATAGAACCGATGAATTTGCCTTTATGCTTGGAGAACAGGAAGAATGCCAGTCCTACTAAGCCGTAGATCTTGACAAAGGTGCCGAGTACCAGAAAGAAAGCTGCCCAGAAGTCTTTTTCTTTTTCTATCAGACAGAATGTCAGGAGGATGATGGCTGCAATCGCGATATTGAACTGTTGCATCTGGATGCCATTCAGCATCTCGTGAGCGCAGAACCAATAGATAAACACCTGCTGGTAGGTGGTGAATACGTTATGACGGATGGCGACATATAAGAACAAGGTCAGGGCAATCAGCCACAAGAGCATGCCTAACCAGGTAGGTGGCACGGCAAAGGGGGCAATGACCATCGAGAACGTAGGGCCGTAGAGATACAAGTCAAAGTATTCCTTGGGATAATGAATATAGAGTGGCAACTTGTCCACGACGTGCCAGTAGGCTTGTTTGAAGATCAGGAAATTGTTCTCGCGCCCATGTCCGAAACGCGTCATACCAGTCACGGCGATAATCATCCACACCCATAGCAACGTGCGCGGATCGGTCAGGATTTGCTTCAGCCTTACTTTCATTTTTTCAATTTTGCTGCAAAGGTACAAAAATAATCTTAATTCTTAATTCTTAATTCTATATTTATTTGTATCTTTGCAGCGATGAATGACGAATACAAGATATCGGTGGTCATTAACACCT
>LXOW01248777.1_pt1 | contig 10514 bp, 10 predicted proteins | sample 1368591 | NCBI WGS metagenome assembly LXOW01 (sample SAMN04884650, study PRJNA319009) | bovine gut metagenome | isolation source: Cow rumen | host: Bos taurus | place: Italy: Legnaro (PD) | collected 2014-07-09
ACACGAACGACTCTATATTTATCGGGCGCGTGGGCAGTCGTCCGGCTTTTGACCTGGGTGTCGTGCTAAGCCTGAAGGGATTTCAGGCGCTCTACAATACCCGCTTCTCGCAGACCGTCGCTCCTTTTACCTTTTCCACGTCAGCCTTCGCCTACGATTACGACGCCTACCCGCCGCAAAACGGACGGTCGCCTGGTTTCTCTCACTTTACCCATCATGCCGAGCTGAGCTACAAATACATGACCGGGCCGTTCAGCATGCGGCTCTCCGGCACCTACGACAGGGAAGAGGCAACGCGGTATCAGGTGCTCAGCGAGAGCCCCAATCCCTACCTGGCCACCNNTATTTCTATTTCAACGGATTGTCGCGCCTTATTAACTTGCATGACCATAACTTTGGGCTTCAGCTGAAGAGTGGCTATGACTATACGCTTGGCAGCGATCATAAAGGATCTCTGACGTTCGGAGCAGAATACTCACATTTCATGTTGGATGATATCAAGCTTCTGTATAGCTATGACTACGATTATGATATCTATTTCATGAAGAAGTTTCTGTTAGACTTCACCAGCGAAAATTCTGCCAACGTGTCATTGCAGCTGAAGAACCAGTGGCGCTCACTCATCTTGAATGCCGGCATGCGCTATGACCACAAGCACCGTTACGACGATACCGAGGCCAATGTGCTGTCGCCGCGTATCGCTCTCATCCTGCTCCGACCCAAGTGGAATGCCAAATTCAGCTTCTCACAGGCGTTTGTCGATGCCCCTTATCTCTATCGTGCCATGAATGCACTCAATTATATGAACGAAGAATCAAGCATGCCCAAGACCATCACCCTGTCACCCGAATATCTGAAATCCTTCCAGCTCTCGTTTGCCGGTAATGGATGGATCAAGGGCCTTGACTTTGAAATCAACGGATTTGCCAATTATACCAGCGACATCATCAGGAGCGATGGGATAAAATACCGCAACGCCGGACGTAATAACACGATCGGCGTGGAACTGATGGCCAACTATAAGACACCGCGCTTCACAGCCAATCTGAACCTCACGTGGCTGAAAACCTTCAAGTCCGAGATTGCCCAGCCCGACATGACNNACGCCCGGCATCATGTCGAATCTTGTTCTCACGTGGCAAGCCACGTCCCGGCTGAAGTTGCATACCCATGTGCTTTTCGAAGGTAAGCAGACGTCACACTATCTCAACATCAACGCGGCATGTGAGTATGAGCAATGCTATCAGACGATTCTGGACTGGGGTTTGGATTCCGAGGAAGGGAAGCAGGCAGAAGCAAGGCTAATCGAATTGTTTGACGAGTACTATGCCGAGAAAGACATGTCGGCCCGGGCCATCGTTAATCTTGGGGCCGATTATACCCTCGGCAAGTTCTGTTTCAGCCTGAACGTCAACAATCTGTTCAACACCCGTTACAACCGCAGCGGCATGGATGCTCCTCTGATGCCCCAGCAAGGCCGCTGGTGGACAGCGAGTGTCAGTTATCATTTCTGAAGAATTGAAGAATTGAAAATTGAAGAATTGAAGTTTTTGAAGAATTAAAGAATTGAAGAATTGAAGTTTTTGAAATACAATAAAGAGATATGAAACAGAACGAAGCACTAAACAACATTCTGACGCGTGTAAGTAATCGCCGGTTCACTGAAGAGCCGGTCAGTCAAGAACAGATCGATACACTGCTCCATGCCGCGATGGCGGCCCCCAGTGCGATGGACTACGACCCGTGGCACTTCGTGGTCATCGACGATGTAGAGACGAAACGACAACTGAAGGCTTCGCTGCCCTATGTGAAGATGATGAACGACACCTGCACCTGCATCTGTGTCTGTGGCGACACCAAGCTCTATGAGCGTATCAGCCAGATAGAGGGCGAGGACAACACGCTCTACTGGGTTCAGGACTGCTCTGCCGCCTCACAGAACATCCTTTTGGCCGCCCATGCCATCGGACTGGCAGCAGTATGGACAGGCATCTTCCCCCTCCAGAGCCGTATCACCAAACTGCAACGGATGCTGGCTCTGCCAGAGAACATCGTGCCCCTGAACCTCATCGTCATCGGTCATCCCGCTGCCGAGGCAGAACCGAAAAATAAGTGGGACGAGAAGAAAGTACACCACAATAAGTTTTGAAGACATGAATATTGCTAATTGCACATTCCACCACATAGGATACACGGTGGATGACATAGAGGCTTCTGCCAAGGAATTTGAACAGTGGGGATACACGGTGGCAGAAACCGTTCATGATGAAGCACTTACCGTTGACCTCTGCTACCTGAGAAAAGCCGGTGCACCAGACATCGAACTGGTGAAACAGCACAACCCTGCATCACTTGAGACCCATCTGTTCCGGCAAAATGGTATCTGTCCTTATCACTTGGGATTCGAGACCGTCGACATCGATGCAGCCACCGCCGAGCTGGAGACTATGGGGTATAAGCGCCTGTTCGACCCCGTGCCTGTCGCAGCACTTGGCGGTACGCGCATTTGCTATTACCGCCATCCGGAGATAGGATATATTGAATTGCTGGAATGAAAACCTCAATATCCTTTGTTCTGCGTGATGGTCGGATTTCATATCTTTTCGATATTGTACTTCTGACAGGTCTTGGTCTTGTGGGCCAGATAGCCCAGATGATTCAGGGCTTTGCCTACCTCTGAGTTGATGCCCTTCATGAGATGGAAGTTGGGGAAGGACTTGTCGAGTATCTCCACAATCTCATCGACGCTCATCATGGCTGAATTCTCTTCGCCGTCAGCAGGCCGGAACGTCAGGCTGATCATCTTCTCCAGACTGCCCACACGCTCAAACTTACGGTTCTCCTCGATGATGCGCTGGTTCTCGTCTTCATCGAACCAATAGCGGTCGCCACGGGCAATCTCCGCCACGAGCTGGGCATAGAGCTGCGGATAGTCGATCGGCGTGAGGGTGTCGATCTGATTCTCGACGACGGTGCAGACGAAACGTCGCGAACCGCTCTTGTCATCAGGCAGAGGCCGCAGGTTGTTCGTCGTGGCGATGAACGAGGCATAGCGCCTTCGCTGCTCGTAGGCCTTGCCGTAGGGCGGGCGCATCTTCACGTCCGACTTCGAGATGAGATGCTTCAGCAGCGGCTGCTGACTCTTCGACAGCATGTCGAACTCGTCGATGTTGATCAGCGCGAACGAGGTCAGGCCGAGGTTGATGGCGGTCTCGTTCTTGAAGTCGATCTTGTCGTTATAGTAGTCGCGCAGTTCCTCTGGCAGCAGGATGCCGCAGAAGGACGTCTTGCCGCAGCCCTGCGGACCGATGAGCATCGGCACGATGGCGTTGCCGTGGTTGCGGTCGATGCCCTTCCAGTGGGCCACCATCGAGAGCAGCCACTTGTGGAAGTCGTCCGTCCAATGCTGGTTGCTGGTCTTGATGCGCTCTGCCAGAGGGGTCACACGGTCGCGTCCGTCCCACTTCGGCAACTGCTCCAGCCACTCGTTCACGGGGTCGAACTCAGGTATCATCGTCGACTCGACATAGCGCTTGATGTCCTTGTCCCACGAGTCGAGGCCGGCCTTCAGCGCACGGATCGACATCGTGTTCATCGCCTCCTTCGTCAGGTCGCTGAAACGGTAGTCGAAGGAGTCCTTCGAACGGTACTGGGCGACGCCCGTCATCACGTTCTTCCGCAGTTCATAGCGCGAGTTGAGGAAGGCCTCGGTCTTGTAGGTCAGCAGCTGCGAGGGCTTGACGTGCTTCAGCGGCCAGGTGGCCTTCAGCGTCTTGGAGTACTGCGAGTCGAACACCGTCTGCACATACTCCGCATCCTCGTTCAGCCGTCCGTCGAAGAGGGTCATCTTCACGGCGAAGGCCTCCTCGATGCCGCTCTCGTGGCAGTTCTTGGCGAGCACCTCTAAGCAATGAGGCACAAAATCCTCTTCCTTGTCCAAGCGACACTCCTCGAGGGCATCGGCCTTACAGGCCTGATACTCATGCCGGCGGCTGGCCTCGGTGGAGAGACCCGGGATTACTCCCGACTCCTGACTCCCGACTCCTGACTCCTGTCTCCTTTCATGCCGCACCGTCCTCGACAGGCGTTCTGCCGTCTGGTCATCAGGCGACACCATCATCACCGCACAGTCGGGATTGAAGTACACATCCTCGTCGTGACTCATCTCACAACTGCTGCGCAGTGACGGGGCGATGTTCTCCACGCGGATGGCTAACTGGGTGGAGTAGAGGTAGTGGAACTTCGCGTAGGCGTTCAGATTGAAATTCTCCACTTCCGACTGCCAGTAGCCCTCGGGGTTCTGCCAGTTGTTGCGCTCGGCCGCCTGACAGACGAGCTTCACGCTTCGTCCGTCGGCCCCCACGAAGGCCAGCAGGGTGTAGTCGATGAGTGCCGCCTCCTGACGGATTTCCTCTGCCGTCTTGCGGTCGGGCAGGTTGTTGATCTCCAGGAGGATCATACCATTATATAGATAGGTCCACCGCTTGCCTTTCTCGTTCTTGATGGCCGAGGCGAAGCAGATGCGGGGCCTTCCGGTCTGTTCCTCAATCAGTTTGCCACTCTTCAGCTTGCCCTTGCGGATCATCTCCACCACATCGCCGAGTGAATACCTGGTGTAGCGCTCCTGTCCGTCGCGCAGGTTGATCAATGTCACTGTCTGTCTGGTTATCTCTGTCATAAATCACACGCTTTTGCGTGCAAAGTTACAAAATTTTTAGGCGATTTGCAAGTAAATTGCCAAAAATTTTCAATTTTTTCTTCCATCTTCCACCAATATGCACATATTACCAATAAATAAAGGCATTTTGATGGGTGGAAGAGAATCATTTATCTTCCACTTATCTTCCACCTTGAGACTGAAAGTTTACAGGCACTAAAGTCCGAGTTTAGTGCCTGCAAACTGGGAGTTTAGTGCCTGTAAACTCCTGAATTCTCGAGAGAATTGCGGACTTTACAGTATCCTTTCTCCGACTCCCGTGCCTTCCATCTCCGACTTTACTGCCTCCAAACTATTCTTTTCCCCTCCTAAGTTAGGAGGGGTAGGGGTGGTCTGAACCGCCTTACTAATCCTCCCTATTGTCATACTGATGCCTTGCACAACTTGTTCCGATGCCTTGTACAACTTGTACAGCCGCCTTGTACGACTCATACTGATGCTTAGTATACTGGTATACAAGGCATTAGAACGATTCAGACTTGGCCTATCTATACCTTGTGGAAGGCATGCCTATCACCGTTAGTAAGCATTCCTACCACCAAAAAAGGGTGGAAGATAGGTGGAAGATAAAAAATCATCTTCCACCTTGAAAATACCTTTATATAAAGGTGTTTTCAATGAATAGTGGAAGATGGAAGAGAATTTATATTCTATTTGCTGCGATTCGGATGGTTCTTTACTGCCAATTGCCACTTGTGACCTGACCGTTGGCATCGACGGTGTAGAGGATCTTTAGGATACCACCGCTCTTGTCTGCAATCCATTCGGCGACCTTACTGCCGGGTATGTCAAGACTTGAGTGGGAGCTGCCGGACTTTCCGCCCCCCAGCACTGTGCCGCTGGCGTTCACGGGATAGACACTGTAGGAGTAGGTATAGGATTCCGTGAATTTCTCGAGACTGGCATAGTCGACACCCTCCTTCGCCTTCACCATCAGGCGTATGCCGAAGGTGGCGGGCAACTTGGCCTGCACGCTCTTCGTCCAATCCTTCTTGGTCAGCGTCTCGGTCTGCACTATGCCATTGGCATCGTAGTACTCCACGGAGAGATTGGCTTTGTCGACCATGTCATCGCTGACAGACAGGGTGACATCCATCACTGCGGCTACGGGCTTGTTCGAAGCCGGTTCTGATTTGTCGTCATCGTCGCTTCCGCAGGCGGTGAACACTGTTGTTGTCATTGCGCAGCAAAGGACGGCTGCGAGCGTCATCATAATCTTTTTCATAATGTGTTGTTTTTTATAATGTTAATAATGTATAGTGTCACTTACTTTATGACAATCTTCTTTCCTTTACGGACATAGACACCGGGCGTGAGCGGCTTGCGCGGATTCACGCGGATGCCGTTGAGCGTATAGACGGGCTCGTCGTCAGTCCGCAGGGCCGCAGTCTGACGGATGGCAGTGGACATGCACTTGATGTCCACGGGGATGAAGTTCTCATACTGCTGCTGGCCGTTGAACGTGACAGTCACCTTCATCCGATAGGTGGAGTCGGCAGCAGTCAACATCGTCTTGTCAATCTTCGACCAGTCGATGTCCCATTCCCCAGCGTAGTGCAGGTCTTTCTGAGCCAGTGTGTCGCTGACAAGCACGAGTGTGTCGGTCAGCAGAAGGATGGATTCTTTGGTGTCCTTGTATATGTTGGCAGCCACGCGGATGGTTGGCACGGTGTCCGGCTGTACGGCACCGATGTGGGGATAGCCGTAGTCCATCGTCAGCGTCATGCGGGCATGGCTGTCGGAAGCAAGGTCGTAGGCCTGCTTGTCAAGTGTGACGGTGGCCCGTAGCGTGTCCTCGACCGACAGCGGGATGTCGCGGGAGGCTAAGGCCTCCCAGTTCGTCTCAAACCGCAGGCGGTATGGCCCTATCTCGGGTTTCTCAAGATGGATAGTGATGGAGTCGATTCCTGCCAGGAGCGGATGGGCCTCGTCTTTCAGGTGCAGGGGAACCCGCTGCTTGAGCATCTCGATGCCTGTTGTGTCGGTCACCATCTTATAGACCATCACATCGGCATATTCATCTCCCGTCAGGCTGTTGATGTCGAAGGGGTAGCCCGTATTGAAGTAGGCTCGCAAGTCAATGTCCTGGCCTGTCTTGACGGTGAAGTTACCATCGGCACGGATCGACGGGTCGTCATAGACTATCAGCGTATCGGTCTTGTCTGTGTCTAAGAAGTCGAACAGGCTGTTGAACAGATATACGCCGCCCCGGTGCAGAGAGAATGCCTTGTTGTATGTATCTTTAACACCATACGAATGGTATTCAAAGAAATTGTTCACCATTTTACAGACCTCATCGGATTTGTCCAGACGGCAGACTTCATGTTCATAGCAGTCGCTGAACGTGCAGACGGCTGTCAGCGTATCATAGTAAATGTCTGGCCAGTATTTCTCGAATATATTCCCATCCATGACGTAAGTCATATTCTGAATACCCGCACGGAGGGAGTCTCCGCTGTAATTGGCCACCGCGAAGTCTATGGTGTACTCCTTGACGGTTTTCACCAGGCCACTCATTGTGAAGTACTTGTCCACGGTGTATTCCATGCCAGGTGTTTGTGCAATCACACTCGTGGTACTCATTGCGCAGCAAAGGACGGCTGCGAAGGCTGCGATTAAGCGAGCACCAAACGAGCTCGTTCGTTTTGTCGAGCGTGAGCAGGCTCGACCGCAGGTCAACGTCATGAGATTTCTTTTCATGTTTGTAATGTTTTAATTGGTTTTATACTGTTAGTTGTTCTTTATACCTTCGCAGTTGGTCACGCATTTCCATGTTCTCGTCAATGAACTCCTTGAGGTGGGCGTTGTTGTCGCTGATGCGCCATCGCTGGAACACGATGACTGCAACCAACACCAGCACTATCACGATGAAGGCAGCGGCGAGGGCGACGGTTAGGATGAGGGATGTATCCATACGCTTCTTCTGATTTAGATTTCGGTTGCAAAATTACGAACCGCCAGCGAAAACGATGTTTCACTGGCGGAAAAAAATGTTTCAAAATTGGAAAAAGTGCATTTCCCCCTGTTTCATCGGGGGAAATGGGGCTATATCTTGCCGAAATTCAGTAGGTGTCATGCCGTAGGCTTCATCTGCCCGTTTTGTCTGTCTATTTACTCAACATCATACATTCTGAAACCTTTAGAATAATCGAACTCCATCTCTTTTTTCTGTTCCAGATCTTTGATGTATTTCTCGAAGCCTTCTTCTATCTCTTGCTGCTTCTGTTTAAGTAGTTCATCTGTCATGTCGCTGCATTTGTCATAAGCATCTTCAAGAGCCTTGTTGGCATCATCAGCATCCTGGACAGGGGCATTGACCAGCATTTCTGCGAAGCGAGCCTGATATTTGGCATAGACAGCTTCAATACGAGCCTGACTCTCTTCGTAGAGTCCCTTCACGCCAGTCATGAGGAAGTCACGACGGTTCTTGTCCACCTCAGGCATGGTGTAGAGCACGTATTTCGATGCCTCATCCTCACTGTCGTCTGTGCTCTTGATTTCCATCTTGAACTCCGGATGGGCTTCGTAGATGCCCTGGATGATGGGCTGGAGGTCGTCGGCTTCTTTCGGATAGACGCCCAACTGATACTCATCAGGCATGTTGACATTGGCAACATCCTCGATGTTGAGTTCCTCGCCGTTGGCATACACCGATACCGGTAGCAGAACTGCAATGTCTGCCTTTACACAAAGGTTCTTGAAACGATAGTTCAACAGTGCGATGTAGCCGCTCATCATTTTTTGGGCTTCTTCTATCTGGGAAATGATAATGTTATTCATTACTTTGAACTTTGAGCTTTGAACTTTGAACTTTCTTTTAGTCGGCTGTCGCCTTTGTAAAAGCGGCAAAGCCGAGCGATGATTACTCTTCGGCCTTGAGCTTCGTGCTCAGGTTGCCACTCGTACCGGGTACGGCGATGCCGTCGCTGATGTTCTTCGACTTGAACGATGTCTTGGCCTCCAGATTGTCGACCGTAGCCTTCGGGGTCTTGAGTTCGCTCTTCACCTCGGTATCGCCATAGATCTCCGTCTTGCTGCCTGCCAGTGCAGCATTGCCGCCACTGAGCTGGAGTACGGACTTGCCATCGGCTTGCTGAGCCTCCAGGGTCTTGTCAGCAAAGAGACCCACTTCCTCACTGACGATCTGAAGTTTCTTGCTCTTGCCCTTTGCTCCCACAAACAGCTGTTCAGAGGCAATCTTCACCTTTCCGTCCTTAGCCAGTTCGGAGTCGGCACGGCTGTCCTTGTTGACATCCATAGACTTCACGCTGACATCTTTGGCATTCACGCTGATGCTGCCCGTAGCCTTGCCCTCGCTGTCGGTGGCAGATAGTGACATCTTTTCAGAACGCAAGGTCAGGCTGCTGTCCTTTGTCAATGCCTTCTCTTTCAGTTCGCCATTCTCCAGGTCGTAGTCAACACCTTCCACGGTAACGGTCTTCGACCTGACGATGACATCACCCTCAGCGGTATAGTGGGCTTTGGTCTTCTTGCCTTTTTCATCCACTTCCACGTTCGCAGAGTTCTCTGTAGATACCTCTACGGTCTTGGCCCTGATACTGATCTTACCGTCCTTAGTCAGTGCCTTCTCCTTCAGCTTCTTATCATCAGTCTCGTAGTCCATACTCTCCAGCGTGATATTCTTCGACGTGATGATGACATCGCCCTCGGCAACATGCGTGGCAGAGGTGAGGTCGGCGGTAGTTATCGTCGTTTTTCTCGAGGCTATCTCGACATCGTTGGCAGTCAATGAGAGACCGGCACCTTCATTGTCGCGCAGGTTGCCGTCAGCATCTGCTGAGACGATGTTGACCTTTTCACCAGTAATAGAAACAGATGCTCCTGTCGAAGTCTGCTTGAAGTCATCGCCCTTCTTCATCTTGTCTTTCTCCTTGTTCAGACATTTGATCTGTCGGCCGGTCTCTGCCAACAGGGAGATGACGTCGGCATAGCTGCGCACCTCTTGGGAGAGGCTATAAGAGAGAAGGTCGATCTCCTCGTTCAGCTTTTCCATATCCAAATAACTGGCTCTGACGATGTCGTTGTCAGCCGCCAGCATCTGTTTTTCGGCCAGCAGTTTCTCCATCGAGACCACCATCTGACTGAACGACTGTTTGTGTTTCATCATCTGTTTCTCCAGATCGGTATTGCGGTTTTTCAATTCACTGAGCAACGCCTTCAGTCGCTTCTCTTTATTCTCGCTCGACACAGCGGCCTCGATTTCCAGTCGCTCATCGGCATGGATGCGTATGCCGCTGTTTCCCGTAGACAGAGGTGGTTCCGTGAACATATCCTCGGCATTATTGCTCTGCAGGGTGATATTCCTGGCCTGGCTGACTACCTCTGAGAGTGGATAGACCACGTGCTCACGGCCGTCGCTACCGGGATCTTCGGCGATGTGGCGGATGCTGGAGGCATGTACAGCCACCTGTCCACCCTCACCGACACCATGCACATCAACCTGAGTGCCACGCACAATGACAGCCGACCCTTTTCCCTCAAGGAGTGCGCCGCCCTGATCCACGTTGCCGATGATGATCTCGGGGGCTGAGAGAATCAGCCGCTCATCATCAAAGATATAACGGCCCTTACGCTTGCCTACAGCCTCGAGACGCATCTGCTGCACCTCGGCCTTGCACTTGCGCAGTTCGGCCAGCTCCTGCTGGATGCTGCTCTCATATTTCGACAGTTTCTCCTGCCATTCCTTAAATATATAATCCATAATAACTTTGAACTTTGAGCTTTGAACTTTCCTTACATTCCACTCAACACTTTCTTCATCCTGTCAATATTATAG
>LXOW01355400.1_pt2 | contig 10514 bp, 11 predicted proteins | sample 1368591 | NCBI WGS metagenome assembly LXOW01 (sample SAMN04884650, study PRJNA319009) | bovine gut metagenome | isolation source: Cow rumen | host: Bos taurus | place: Italy: Legnaro (PD) | collected 2014-07-09
TACTCTATACGGACTATGGCCGACTTCCGTGCCCGCATTATCGAGTGCCATTTCGAGGGTATGTATCTTGAAATCGATGGTCATGAGGTAGGCGTGCAGTTTATCGGAAAATTCAATGTGTCGAACCTACTGGCTGTCTATGGTGCTGCCGTCATGCTGGGTAAAAATCCTGAGGATATCCTCGTTGTGCTGAGTACGCTGAAAAGTGTTGCNNGATGCCTTAGAGAATGTGCTCAATGCTATCCATGAGGTGCTTGAGGGCAAACAGGGTCAGGTTATTACTGTCTGTGGCGCTGGTGGTAACCGTGATAAGGGTAAGCGTCCGTTGATGGCTCAGGAGGCCGTCAAGCAGAGTGACCGTGTTATCATCACCTCTGACAATCCGCGTTTCGAGGAGCCGCAGGATATCATTAACGATATGCTGGCAGGTCTTGATGCGAAGCAGATGAAGAAAGTCGTTTCTATAGCTGACCGTCGCGAAGCCATCAAGACGGCCGTCATGTTAGCACAAAAGGGTGATGTCATCCTCATTGCAGGTAAGGGTCATGAAGACTATCAGGAAATCAAGGGAGTCAAACATCACTTTGATGACCGTGAGGTCGTTCGCGACATCTTCAATTCATAAATCTAAATTATAAACAGATAATATGCTGTACTATATCTTCCGCTTTTTAGAGCAATACGATATTCCCGGTGCCCATATCTGGTCGTACATCTCGTTCCGTTCGCTGTTGGCGCTGATTATGTCGCTGATGATTTCGGCTTGGTTTGGTGAGTACTTCATCAAATGGATGAAGCGTCGCAATATCTCTGAAACGGCGCGTGATGCCAGTATCGACCCGTTTGGTGTCGAAAAGAAAGGTGTACCCACGATGGGTGGCATCATCATTATCGTCAGTATCCTGATTCCCGTCCTGTTATTGGGGCGTATGCGTAATACCTATCTGTTGCTGATGATTGGCACGACTATATGGCTGGGCTTCCTTGGTTTTATGGACGACTACATCAAGATTTTCCGCAAGAACAAGGAGGGTCTGAAGGGCCTGTACAAAATTGTAGGGCAGGTGTCTATCGGTTTCATCGTTGGACTGACGCTGTGGCTTAGCCCCGATGCAGTCGTTCGCGAGAATGTCACTGTGGCACGGCAGAATCAGGAAGTGGTCATCAAGCATAAGAGTGAACCTGTCAAATCGTTACAGACTACTATCCCGTTCATCAAGAACCACAATCTGGACTATTCGTCTGTAATGTCGTTTTTGGGAGAATATAAGGTGGCAGCCGGTTGGGTGTTGTTTGTCATTATGACCATCATCGTCGTTACTGCCGTTTCCAACGGTGCCAATCTGAATGACGGCATGGACGGTATGTGTGCGGGCAACTCGGCCATCATCGGCGTGGCCCTACTTATCTTTGCCTATATCTCGTCGCATATTATCTATGCGGCCTATTTCGACATTATGTATATCCCTGGCTCACAAGAACTGGTGGTGTTCCTCTCTGCTTTCATCGGGGCGATGGTCGGTTTCCTCTGGTACAATGCTTTCCCTGCCCAGGTGTTTATGGGTGACACAGGTTCGCTGACTATCGGTGGTATCATCGGTGTGTGTGCCGTTATCATTCACAAAGAGCTGATGCTGCCTATTCTCTGCGGTATCTTCTTTATCGAGAGTCTTAGCGTCATCATCCAGACGCAATGGTTTAAGTTGCAGAAGCGCAAGGGCAAGCGCGTCCGCGTGTTCCGTGCCACCCCCATACACGATACCTTCCGCAAGCTTGACTCGCAACTCGACCAGACCAGCACATACATCCTGAAAAGCTGGCCTCACCGCCCATTCCATGAGTCAAAGATCACCATTCGTTTCTGGATTACTACCATTATTTTGGCAGCATTAACCATTATAACNNATGAAAAGAATCGTTATATTAGGAGCAGGCGAAAGCGGTGTAGGAGCTGCCGCGCTGGCTAAGAAGCAAGGTTTTGAGGTGTTCGTCTCGGATATGTCGAAGATTCACGACAAGTACAAGAAGATGTTAGACGACCGCCACATTGTATGGGAGGAAGGTCGCCATACGGAAGAACTTATCCTCAATGCCGACGAGGTCATTAAAAGTCCCGGCATCCCTGACACGGCACCGATGATTGTCAAAATCAAGGAGCGTGGCATCCATATCATCAGCGAGATAGAGTTTGCCGGCCGCTATACAGACTCTAAGATGGTTTGCATCACGGGATCCAACGGAAAGACTACGACCACNNGAGCTGAGTTCATTCCAGCTTGACAATATGTACGACTTCCGCGCCAATATTGCTGTCCTGCTCAACATCACTCCTGATCATCTGGACCGCTACGACTTTAAGATGCAGAACTATGTAGACTCAAAGATGCGTATCATCCAGAACCAGACGCCGCAGGATGCTTTCGTCTATTGGAATGACGATCCCATCATCAAGGCTGAGTTAGAGAAGTATGATATCCAGGCGATTCAGTATCCGTTCTCTGAACTGAAAGAAAAGGGCAGCATCGGCTACATCGAGGAAGGACAATACAAGATTGAACAGCCTGAGCCGTTTAATATGGAACAGGAATCGCTCAGTCTGACAGGCAAGCACAACATTTACAACTCGCTGGCAGCAGGTATCGCCTCGAACATTGCCGGCATTAAGAAGGATATCATTCGCAAGTCGCTCAGCGACTTCCCTGGTGTGGAGCATCGTTTGGAAAAGGTCTGTGTGGTGCGTGGTGTACAGTATGTGAATGACTCAAAGGCCACCAACGTTGACGCATGCTGGTATGCCTTGGAGTCGATGAAGACGAAGACCATCCTCATCATCGGTGGCAAGGACAAAGGTAACGACTATAGTCCGCTGATGCCGTTNNGGTATTCCTGTTCGCGATACACACTCTATGAAGGAGTGTATTGAAGCCTGTTACGAAATGGCGGAGCCTGGCATGACGGTACTCCTTTCACCTTGTTGTGCTTCCTTTGATCTTTTCAAGAACATGGAAGATCGTGGAGAACAATTTAAAGAACTGGCACGAAATCTATGAACAAGAAAATAGGTAATATCTTCAAGGGCGACAAGGTCATCTGGATGGTGTTTTTCTTTCTCTGCATGATCAGTCTTGTGGAAGTCTTTTCGGCTTCCAGCGGACTTACTTATAAGAGTCAGAACTACATCGGCCCCATTGTGTATCATGCAGGCACCATTATCTTTGGTGTCCTGGTTGCCGTTATTACCCTTAACATCCCTTGTCGTTATTTCAAACTCATGACGCCCTTCTTGCTGTTGCTTAGCGGCTTTACCCTGTTATGGGTGCTGATTGGCGGACAGACCATCAATGGTGCCAATCGCGTCATTTCGCTCTTTGGCTTCACCTTCCAGCCGTCGGAAATCGCTAAGGGAACAATCGTTTTGGCTGTTGCACAGATTCTGAGTGCCATGCAGCGGGAAAGTGGTGCAGACAAAAAGGCTTTTAAGTGGATATTGTGGATAACGATTCCTACCTGTGTGCTGATTGGTCTGGAAAACCTGTCTACGGCCGCACTACTCTTTGTGGTTGTCTTCCTCATGATGTTCATCGGTCTGGTGCCGATGCGCCAGCTGGGTAAGTTAGCTGCTGTCATTGCTGTCATTGGCATTCTTGCTGTTTCAATGGTCATGATTGTTGGCCATGATACCACAGCAGACAATCAGCAATTGAGCAATACAGAGCAGTTGGACCAGCAAAAGAAGGAAAAGAATTTCTTTGAGAAGATGTTGCACCGTGCCGACACCTGGAAAGGACGCATTCTAAACTTCAACAAGGGAGATGTCAGCCCTCAGGAATATGACCTCGACAAAGATGCACAGGTCGCTCATGCTAACATCGCCATCGTTTCGAGTGGCATCGTTGGTAAGGGACCTGGTAAATCTACGGAGCGCGACTTTCTGGCACAGGCTTTCTCAGACTTCATCTATGCTATTGTGATTGAAGAACTGGGAATCATCGGAGCAGCATTCGTGGTGTTCCTTTACATCATCCTGCTTTACCGCTGTGCCCGTATTGCCAGTCGGTGTGAGAATAATTTTCCCGCATTCTTGGTAATGGGACTGGCTCTTTTGCTGGTTATCCAGGCAACCTTCAACATGATGGTGGCCGTCGGTCTGGCTCCCGTGACAGGACAGCCTCTTCCGCTCATCTCAAAAGGTGGTACGTCGACTATTATCAATTGTGCCTATGTAGGTACCATTCTGAGTGTCAGTCGTTCTGCCAAAATGAAGAAAACAAAAGAAAAAGAGGCAAAAGTGGTTTAGTTTGATAGAAAATATGTAATTTTGCAAACTAATAATAGTATATAGTATTAGGTATATGAGTGATGAATTGAGAGTGATAGTCAGCGGCGGTGGTACAGGAGGGCATATCTTTCCAGCCGTCTCGATAGCCAACGCAATCAAAGAATTGCGCCCAGAAGCCAAGATTCTGTTTGTCGGTGCCTTGGGACGCATGGAGATGCAGCGTGTCCCGGCAGCAGGCTATGAAATCAAAGGCTTGCCGATTCAGGGCTTCGACCGTAAGAATCTGTTGAAGAATGTCAAGGTGCTTTTCAAGATATGGAAGAGCCAGCGTATGGCAAAAAAAATCATCAAGGATTTCCGTCCGCAGGTAGCTGTCGGCGTTGGTGGCTACGCGAGTGGCCCATTGCTGAATCAGGCTGCAGCTATGGGAATACCATGTCTCATTCAGGAGCAGAACTCGTATGCCGGTGTCACTAACAAATTACTGGCTAAGAAAGCTGCAAAGATTTGTGTAGCTTATGAGGGTATGGAGCGCTTTTTCCCCGCTGGGAAAATCCTATTAACGGGCAATCCTGTGCGACAACAGCTTTTGGAAACCACTATCACTCGCGAGGATGCCGTGCGCTCCTTTGGTTTTGATCCGTCACTTAAGACCGTGCTTATTGTGGGTGGAAGCCTGGGAGCCCGTACTATCAACGACAGCGTGATGCAGAATATGAGCCTGATCCGTCATAGTAATGTCCAGTTTATCTGGCAGACGGGTAAATATTATCATGCAGAGATTATGGAGCAGCTGAGAGGACAGCAGATTCCCAATCTTACCGTCACTGATTTCATTAGTGACATGGGGGCTGCTTACAAGGCAGCAGACTTGGTTGTCAGTCGNNTCGCCCAATGTGGCTGAAGACCATCAGACCAAGAACGCTCTGGCACTTGTCAACAAGCAGGCGGCTCTGTACGTCAAGGATGTGGAGGCTCCGAAGTTGCTTCTGCCGCTGGCTGTTGATACGGTGAAAAATGACACGTTGCTGCAGAGCCTGAGTGAAAATATTCGGAAGATGGCCTTGCCTGCTTCGGCGGAAATCATAGCCAAAGAAGTCATAAAACTGGCAATATCTCCATCCAAAATGTGACAGTAAACAATTTTGTACGACAATAACAAGTATATATGAATAATAACTCAATAGATCTCTCTCGTCAAACGCTCTCTCATTGGGAGGGACTTGATAAGCTCTCCGCCGTTTATTTTGTTGGAGCTGGAGGTATTGGCATGAGTGCTATTGCCCGCTATTTCATGAGCAAGGGATTGGTTGTGGCAGGTTATGACAAGACGCCAAGCACCCTGACGGCCCAATTGGAGAAGGAAGGTATGCTGATACACTATGAGGATAATGTCGATGACATTCCTCATGCTTGCAAGCAAGCAAAGACATGCCTTGTCATTTATACTCCGGCCATTCCTGCTGAACACAAGGAACTGTTATACTTCCGTGAGAATGGTTTTGTGATACAGAAACGTGCGCAGGTTTTGGGCACGCTGACACGTCAGCATAAGGGCCTTTGTGTAGCTGGAACGCACGGCAAGACCACCACTTCGACGATGTGTGCCCACATCATGCACCAGAGTCATTTGGACTGTAATGCCTTTCTCGGAGGTATCTCTAAGAATTATGGTACTAACTATATTCTTTCTGATTCCGACTATGTCGTTATCGAGGCAGATGAGTTTGACCGTTCTTTCCACTGGTTGTCACCGTATATGACAGTCATTACTTCTACCGATCCTGATCATCTCGACATCTATGGCACGAAGGAGGCTTATCTGGAGAGCTTCCGTCACTACACGGAGCTGATACAGCCCGAGGGAGTTCTGATTATCCATCGTGGTTTAGAGATGAAAGAAGCACAGGCCGATGGTGTGCGGCGTTATGACTATGCCCTTTCAGAAGGCGATTTCCATGCCGAGAATATCCGGATAGAAAATGGCGAGATTACGTTTGACTTTATCTCTCCTTTAGAATCGGTCTGCAATATCCAATTGGGACAACCCGTCCCCATCAACATAGAGAATGGTATTGCCGCCATGGCCATGGCACAATTGGCAGGATGTACGGCTGAGGAGTTGCGCTATGGAATGCGGACGTATGCAGGTGTTGACCGTCGTTTTGATTTTAAGATCAAGACCGACCATCTTGTCTTCCTCAGCGACTATGCCCATCATCCCAAGGAGATTTATCAGAGTGCGCGCAGCATCCGTGAGCTGTACCGTGACCGTAAGATTACAGCTATTTTTCAGCCTCACCTCTATACCCGTACCCGTGACTTTTATAAGGATTTTGCCGATGCACTGAGTTTACTTGATGAGGTAATCCTCACTGAAATATATCCTGCCCGTGAACTTCCGATAGAGGGTGTAACGTCGCAGCTTATCTATAATAACCTGCGCGAGGGTGTCGGCAAACAGATTATCCGCAAGGATGACGTGCTTCAGTTGGTCAGTTCTCGCGATTTTGATGTGCTGATAGTCCTTGGTGCAGGTGACTTGGACAACTATGTGCCTGAAATGACCAGACTGCTGAAAGAAAAGGTTAAAAAGTAATAAGTATAAAAGAATAGAGTAATTAAAGCATGACCGTCAACTGGAAGAAATACACTGTTATCTTGATAGACATCGCACTGGCTGTTTATCTGGTTATGGCCATCACGGCATTCAACAAGCCTGATGAGCTTTCCAATATATGTAGTGAGGTGAAGATCGATATCAAGGATGACGTGGTGAAAGGTTTTCTGAGTGCTGATGAGATTAAGCAACAGCTTCAGCGCTCTGGTCTCTACCCGTTAGGAAAACCGATAGCTGACGTCAAGGCACGTCATATCGAAAAGGCTTTGCTCCAGAATCCTTTTGTCGAGACGGCACAGTGCTATAAGACACAGACGGGACGGGTGTTCATAACGCTTTCGCAGCGGTTGCCCATCGTGCACGTGAAGTCTGCTAATGGGGATGATTATTATGTGGATTCCCATGGCAATATCATGCCCAATGCCCGCTATGCCAATGACTTGGTGATAGTTACAGGTACCTTAACCCGCAAATACGCTCAAAATGTTTTGTCTCGTATCGGCAATTATCTGGTACAAAACCAGCTGTGGCGTAATCAGATAGAGCAACTTAACGTGCTTCCCGACGGAAGCATGGAGATGGTTCCCCGTGTAGGTGATCATATTGTGTATTTGGGACAGCCTACAGGATTCGCTAAGAAATTGGAGCGGTTAGAGAAATTCTATAAGTATGGACTCTCCAAGGCTGGATGGAACAGGTATTCCTATATCAGTCTGGAGTTTGACAATCAGATTATTTGTAAGAAGGCTAATATATAAGGTAAAAAGTAAGAAACAAAAAATAAGAAAGAGATGGCAGCAAAAGAATTTATCGTAGCAATTGAACTGGGGTCATCTAAGATGACCGGTATTGCGGGAAAGAAGAATCTTGACGGCAGCATTCAGGTATTAGCTTGTGTCAAAGAGAATTCTTCTGCTTTTATTCGCAAAGGAGTGGTTTACAACATTGATAAGACTGCCCAGTGCCTGACCAACATCATCAACAAGTTGGAGAAGCAGCTAAAGACCAGCATCACGCAGGTCTATGTAGGCGTGGGAGGACAGTCTATCCGCTCTATTCGCAATGTCATCACCAAAGACCTGCCAGGTGAAACGCTGGTGACGCAGGATATGGTGATTGAACTGATGGATGCTAATCGCAATATGAAGTATGCTGACCAGGAAATCTTAGATGCCGCCGTTCAGGAGTATAAGGTAGACTCTCAGTACCAGCTTGACCCTGTGGGCATCCAATGTTCTCGTATTGAGGGTAATTTCCTCAATATCCTACAACGCAAGGCATTCTATAAGAACCTCAATAAGTGCTTTGAGAGTGCAGGTATTATTGTTGCAGAGATGTATCTCGCACCGTTGGCACTGGCTGACAGCGTATTGACTGAGACAGAAAAGCGGTCGGGCTGTGCCTTGGTGGATATTGGTGCTGATACTACCACCGTCAACGTCTACTTCAAGAACATCCTGCGTCACTTGGCTGTCATTCCCCTTGGTTCCAACAATATCACCAAGGATATAGCTTCTCTCCAGATGGAAGAGAGTGACGCAGAAAAGATGAAGTTGAAGTATGGCTGTGCCTATACCGAGAACAACGACATCGACAATAACATGAAGTACGCTATTGACCAGGACCGACAGGTGGAAACACGTAAGTTCATTGAGATTGTCGAAGGACGTTTAGAGGAAATTATCGCCAATGTCTGGTGTCAGGTCCCTGAGGATTATTGTGACAAGTTACTGGGCGGTATCGTCCTGACTGGTGGCGGCTCTAACATGAAGGACATTGAAAAGGCTTTCCGCAACTATACGCATATAGACAAGATTCGCATTGCCAAGTTTGTCACACAAACGATTACGTCGAATATTGCAGACGTGACGGCGCATGATGGAAAGATGAATACCGTGCTGGGGCTGTTGGCCAAGGGTGACATTAACTGTGCAGGTATGGAGAAGGATCCTAATGGTGACCTCTTTGCCCAGCGTCCGGCACCTGCCGAAACCATTGAGCAGCGCCGCGCCCGTCAGGCAACGGAGACGCCTGCTGGTGTCGTGCGTACAGCCGATGAGATTCGCCGTGCTGAGGAAGAGGCTCGACAGAAGCGCGAAGAAGAGGAGCGTATTGCCCGTGAAAAGGCAGAGGAAGAGGCTCGCGAACGTGAACGCATCCGTAAGGAGAACAGTCCTTTGAGTAAGCTGGGCCGCTGGCTGAAGAAAGCCGCCAACGAAATTGTTAAGGAAGAAGAATAAAGGCACATGTTTGAGACAGCCTTTTGAATAGTCAATAAACAGTAAATTGTAAAATATATGGCAGACAACAACATATTGCTCGACTTTGGCGAGCCCGAAAAAGAGAATAGCATCATCAAAGTGATTGGTGTAGGTGGTGGTGGCGGCAATGCCGTCAACCATATGTATCGTGAAGGTATCCATGACGTGACCTTTGTACTATGTAATACGGACAATCAGGCACTCAACGATTCTCCTGTTCCNNCGTATGGCCTTTATCACCGCCGGCATGGGTGGTGGTACTGGTACAGGTGCAGCCCCCGTTATTGCCCGTGTGTCGAAGGAGATGGGCATCCTGACCGTCGGTATCGTCACAATTCCTTTCCGCTTTGAGGGTGACCGTAAGATTGACCAGGCCCTCGACGGCGTTGAGGAGATGTCCAAGCACGTTGATGCCCTACTGGTTATTAATAACGAGCGCTTGCGCGAGATATACCCTGAACTCACTGTTCTCGACGCTTTTGGCAAGGCAGACGATACGCTTTCCGTAGCAGCCAAGAGCATTGCTGAGATTATCACCGTCCATGGACTCATCAACCTTGACTTCAACGACGTCAAGACTGTGCTTAAGGATGGTGGCGTGGCTATCATGTCGACGGGTTATGGTGAGGGTGAAGGCCGTGTGAAGAAGGCTATTGACGACGCCTTGAACTCACCGCTGCTCAACGAGAACGATGTCTTCAACTCCAAGAAGATCCTGCTCTCTATCTCCTTTGCAGGTAGTAAGGACGGCAAGGACTCCCTCATGATGGAGGAGATGAACGATGTCAACGACTTCATGGCTAAGTTCGGTAACGACTTTGAGATTAAGTGGGGACTGGCTACTGATCCCGAGTTGGGCAAGAAAGTCAAGGTGACCATTCTCGCTACCGGCTTTGGCATCGACAATGTCGACGGTATGAGTAACCACAGACAGCGTCATAACACGCAGGAGGAGGCAACGCGTATTGCTGCCGAACAAGAGGCTGAGGCCAAGCGTATGGATCGCCGCAACCGCTATTATGGCGGNNAGGTGTTGATAGGATATAGCCCGCGATAGTTTTTTGACTGTTGCGGGCTATAATCTTCCTGACTCGTAGTAACTGAAGTATTTGCCGTCGGTCACGATGACGTGATCTAACAACTTGATGCGCATCACCTGACACGCCTTGTTGAGGTTGGCGGTCAGCTCGTCATCCATCTTGCTGGGGCTCAGACTGCCAGAAGGGTGGTTGTGGCATACAGCCAGTATGGTAGCATTTGAGAGCACGGCTTCGCGCATGATGATGCGGACATCGACACTGACTTCGGTAATGCCGCCGTGTGAGATACGCATCTGTTTGATGAGACGGTGGTT
>LXOW01116161.1_pt1 | contig 10513 bp, 7 predicted proteins | sample 1368591 | NCBI WGS metagenome assembly LXOW01 (sample SAMN04884650, study PRJNA319009) | bovine gut metagenome | isolation source: Cow rumen | host: Bos taurus | place: Italy: Legnaro (PD) | collected 2014-07-09
ATTTACAGCGGGACGCTGGGCGCCGCCATCGAGGGCACGCTCTACGAAGTTCCGTCGGTGGGCCTTTCGATCTGCACCCACGACGAAAATCCCGACCTGAGCGCCGTGCTGCACTATTCCCGCCTCATCATCCGGCGGGTGCTGGAAGACGGCCTGCGGCGCACGGTCTACCTGAACGTCAATTTCCCTGCCATACCGCTTGAACAGATCCGCGGCATCCGCATGGCCCGTCAGGGCATGGGACGCTGGATCAAGGAATTTGACCACCGTGTGACCCGGCGCGGCAAGCACTATTTCTGGATGGTGGGCGAGTTTGAAGACCAGGAGGCCGTTGGGGCGCCCGACGCCGATCACCATCTCGTGGACTCTGGCTATATTTCCATCGTGCCGCACAGCATCGATACCACTGCCTACGATGAAGTGGAACGCCTTCACGACCTCTGGGACCTGGACAACAACATGGAGAATTCTTAAGGAAATAAATGAAATATTACATCATAGCCGGTGAAGCCTCAGGCGACCTGCACGCTGCGAATCTGATGCGCGCCCTTTACGCGCAGGATCCCGCGTGTGAGATCCGCTTCTGGGGTGGCGACGCCATGGCGGCGGTGGGGGGGACCCAGGTGCGCCACTACCGCGAAACGGCTGTGATGGGTGCTGTCGAAGTGTTGAAGAAGGCCCGGCCGATCCTGCAACGCCTTTCGTTCTGCCGGCGCGACCTGCTCGCCTGGCGGCCCGATGTGGTGATCCTGGTCGATTATCCCGGGTTCAACCTGAAAATCGCCCGTTTCGCGCATCGGAAAGGCCTTCGGGTGGCCTGGTACATCGCGCCGAAAGTGTGGGCCCACAAGGCCTGGCGCGTGAAGGCCCTCCGCCGCGACGTCGACGTGCTCTACAGCATCTTCCCCTTTGAACTGGACTGGTTCCGGGCGCATGGCCTCGAACCGCGCTACTTCGGCAACCCGCTGGTCGAATACGTCGCTGCGACGCCGTTCCAGCCTCTGGGCGAGGGCTCTGTGGTGGCGTTGCTGGCCGGAAGCCGGGAGCTGGAGCTCCAGTTTCTGCTGCCCCGCTTCGTGGCGCTGGAGAAGCTGATGGCGGCCGACCCGCGGACGGCGGGCTTCCGCCTCGTGCTGGCAGGCGCCCCGTCGCTCACGGAAGCCCAATACCGGCGCTATCTGCCCGCAGATTCGCGCATCGAGCTGATCTTCGGGCGTACCTATGACATCCTGCACCAGGCCCGCGCGGCCCTGGTCTGCTCCGGGACGGCCTCGCTCGAGGCGGCGCTCCTCGAAACCCCGCAGGTGGTTTGCTACGGCTTCCATCCGCTGACCTTCGCGATCGCCCGCCTGACCGTCCATGTGAAATACATCAGCCTGGCCAACCTCACCCTCGACCGGGCCCTCGTCCCCGAGCTGATCCAGGACGACGCGACCCCGGAGCGCATGTTCCGGGAGCTGGAACGGCTTTTGTGGGATGATGCCTGCCGCCAGCAGATGGCAGACGGTTATGCGGAACTGAAACAAGTGCTCGGCGGCGCAGGTGCGTCGGTGGGCGTGGCCCAAGATATCTATGAAACCTTTGCACGTATATAAATATCAGGGAGCCGGCAACGATTTCGTGATTGTCGACAACCGGCGCGGGGAAGCGGATTTCCTCACGCCGCAGCTGATCAACCGCCTGTGCGACCGCCGCTTCGGCGTCGGCGCTGACGGCTTGATGACGCTGTGTCACAGCGACGTGGCCGACTTCGAGATGCACTATTACAATGCCGACGGCCCCGAAGGGACCATGTGCGGGAACGGGGGACGCTGCCTGGTGGCCTTCGCCGCGCTGATGGGACTCCAGCGCTATGAGTTCGAGGCCTGGGACGGCCATCACCGCGCCGAGGTGCTGGAATTCACGCCCGACCGTTGCGTGGTGCGCCTGAAGATGATCGACGTGGACGGTGTGCGGAAGTTCGACGACGGCTGGCTGCTGGAGACGGGCTCCACGCATTTCGTGCAGTGGGTCCAGGACCTGAAAGATTTTGACGTGGCCACCGAAGGCAAGCGGCTGCGCTGGGACCATCGTTTCCCGAAGGGCGCCAACGTGAACTTCACGGAGGCAGAGCCGGAAGGGCTCTTCGTCCGCACCTACGAAAGGGGGGTGGAGGCGGAGACCTGGGCTTGCGGCACGGGTTCCACCGCCGCTGCCATCGCCTCTTGGCTGCGCGGCGTCCCCGGCTGCACGGTCTGTGACGAGAACGGCAGTCGCCGCGTGCGCTATGCCATCCGCACCCTGGGCGGCCGCCTGGCCGTCGATTTCCTGGCCGAAGACGACGGGCGCTGCCACGACGTCTACCTGACCGGCCCGGCCGTCAAAGTATTTGAAACCGATATCGATCCCGACCGTTTATAAGACTGTCCGTATCATGAAGAAGCTGAAACCCCGAATCCGATTCAAGAAGCTGGGCATCAAGAAAAAGGTGCTCCTGGGATGCATCGTCCTGGCCGCCATCCTGTTTTTCTCCAGCCTGATCTCCGTCTACGAATTCACGCGGATGAACCGCTACGTGTCCGGCGTGATCGCCGACAACATCCGCAGCATCAATGCGGCCCGGAAACTGATGTCCGTGTCGGAACAGTACAATGTCAGCCTGATGAACGATCTGGTGCTGGAAAGCGACGCCTCCCGTCCGGAAGACATCTCGGTGTTCCAGGGTGAGGAACTGGTGGCTTCGTTCGAGAACCTGAGCCACAGCTTCGTCACACCGGCCGAGCAGGCCGCCGCCGATTCGGTGATGTACGCCTATTCGGCCTACATGCAGGTGGTCGCGGAAGCCGGCCAGATGTGGGAGCAGGACTACGCCGCGCGGCAGCACTGGTACTTCAACCGCCTGCAGCCCGTGTACCTGAAGTTTCGTGGCTACATGACGCAGCTGACCTCCATCTGCCAGGACGCCCTGGTCAAGAATTCACAGGACATCCGCGAAGGCACCTACCGCAGCCTGATGCCCGGCGTGGTGTCGGTGCTGGTGGGCCTGATCATGGTATTGCTCTTCAACTACTACCTCAACTATTTCGTCATCAATCCGCTGCTCAAGGTGACGGCTGGCATCAAGGGCTACCGCTACCATGGCCGACGCTATGATGTGAAACTGGACAGCGACGATGAACTGGAGGAACTCAACGAGGCGGTCGGTGACATCGTGGAGCAGAATCAATCGTATAAACGGGAGCTGGAACGATGAACTGGGGCGTGATATCGAGAAATGTGGGCATCGCACTCATCTGCTGTGCGAGCTTCATGTTCCTGTCCGCACTGGTGGCGGCGCTCGACGGCTTTGACTCGTCGTTCTCGCCGCTGCTGCTCAGCGCCATCCTGACCATGATGGTCGGCATCTTCCCGCTCATCTTTGTCCGCCGCCACCGGGACATCAATACGCGCGAGGGTCTGGCCATCCTGCTGATCGCCTGGTTCATGAGCTGTATCTTCTCCATGCTGCCCTTCGTGCTCTGGGGCGGGGAGTTCACGCTGGTGAACGCCTGGTTCGAGAGCGCCTCCGGTATCACGACCACGGGCGCGACCGTCTTGCAGGACATCGAGGCCCTGCCCAAGGGCCTGCTCTTCTGGCGCTCGTCCACCCACTACATCGGCGGCCTGGGCGTAGTGGTCTTCATCATGATGATCCTGCCTTCCTTCGGCACGGTGCGCTTCAAGATGAGCAAGTTCGACGTGGACGACATCTCCAAGAACCACTACCAGTACAAGTCCAACAAGTTCGTCCGTGTGGTTGTATCTGTCTACATCGGCATTACAATCTGCTCGTTCCTCAGCCTGCTGCTGGCCGGCATGCCGCTCTTCGACGCCGCCAACCATGCGCTCAGTGTCACGGCCACAGGTGGCTTCAGCATCAAGAACGCCTCCATCGCCGCCTACGATTCGCCGCTGGTGGAGTGGATCCTCATCTTCTTCATGATCGTGGCCAGCCTGCATTTCGGCCTGATCTACGCGTCCTTCGCTACGCGGACCTTCAAGGTGCTGAAGAACCCCGTCACGAAGTTCTACCTGGCGACGATCGCCATCATCGGTGTGCTCGTGGGGTGCAACCTCATGTATAGCGGCACGATTCCGAACTTCTGGGAGGCGATGCGCCACAGCTTCTTCACCGTCGTCTCGACCATCTCAACCACGGGCTTCGGCTCCACCGACACCAATGTGTGGCCCGTGTTCTCGATCCTCCTGCTGCTCTACGCCGGCATCCAGTGCGGCTGTTCGGGCTCCACAACCTCGGGCCTGCGTTCCGACCGCGTGTACCTCACGCTGAAGGCAGCCCGCGCCCAGGTCATGAAAATGGCGCACCCCACCGCCGTGGTACCCGTCAAGTCGGACGGCCAGGTCATCGAACGGGAACTGATCTCAAGCATGTCGCTCTATGTGCTGCTCTACCTCGTCCTGACCCTGGTGATGGCCGTCGTGTATGCAGCCTTTGGCCTCGATATGGTCACCTCCGTGAGCGCTTCGGTTTCGATGATGAGCAACATTGGGCCGTGCTTCGGCAGCTTCGGATCGTCGATGAGCAGTTTCGCTGCGGCGCCCGAAGCCATCAAGGTCCTGATGGGCATCCAGATGATCATCGGCCGTCTTGGCATCTATTCCATCCTCCTGGTGTTCGTCCTCTATAGAAAGCGTGCCTGATGGGAGTGGCCCAGTTCTTCTCTGAGCGGCTCCGGGACCATCTGGGCTATCCGCCGACGCCGTGCCAGGAGCGGCTTTTCGACGCGCTGGCGGAATTTGCCATGCAATATGAGACCTGCGACCTGCTGCTGGTGAGCGGCTATGCGGGCACCGGCAAGACCTCGGCCATCGCGGCCTTCGTCAAGACCCTCAAGGAATTGAAATACCGCTACGTGCTGCTGGCCCCGACGGGCCGGGCGGCCAAGGTGCTCTCGGGCTTTACCGGGGAGAAGGCTTCGACCATCCACCGGCACATCTACCGCCAGAAATCCATGCACGACGGTGTAGGGGAGTTCCAGCTCGACTTCAACAAGGCCAAGGACACCTTCTTCATCGTCGATGAGGCCTCGCTCATCTCGGTCGACACGAGCCAGGGCGGGGGACTGTTCGGCTCCGGCGACCTGCTCGACGACCTGGTGCGCTACGTGCGCAGCGGCGTCGACGACAAACTCATCATCATCGGCGACCGCGGCCAGCTGCCGCCCATCGGCCTGGACCGCAGTCCCGCCCTCGACGAAGACTACCTGCGCCGCTACGGCCCGGTGATGACGGCTCATCTCGACACCGTGGTGCGGCAGGCGGCCGATTCAGGCATCCTGACCAACGCCACCATCATCCGCCGCCTCATCGAGGCGCAGCGGGTGGAAACGCCCCGGCTCCGGCTTGCCGGCTTCCCCGACGTGGAGCGGATCGACGGCAGTCAGCTCATCGAGAAGATCGGCGATGCGGTGGGCCGCTACGGGCTCGACGACATCGTGGTGCTCTGCCGTTCCAACAAGCGGGCGAACCGCTACAATGCGGGCATCCGCGCTTCGGTGCTTTATCGCGAGGAGCGCCTCTCCCGCGGTGACAAGCTGATGGTGGTCAAGAACTGCTACCAGTTCCTCGACAATGTGCCGGAGCTCGATTTCATCGCCAACGGCGACGTGGCACGACTGATGCGCCTCTCCCGCCATGAGGAGCGCTACGGGCTGCATTTTGCCGAGGCGGTGCTCTCGTTCCCCGACTACAACGACGTGGAAGTGACTGCCAAGGTGGTGCTCGATACCCTCGAATCGGAGCAGCCCTCGCTGGGCACCGAGCAGCAGCGCGCTCTCTGGCAGGGCGTGAACGAAGACTACGCCGACGAGCGCAATGCGCGCAAGCGCTACCAGAAAGTCCGGGAGGATCCCTACTACAATGCCCTCCAGATCAAATATGCCACGGCCATCACGGGCCACAAGTCACAGGGTGGGCAGTGGTCCTGCGTGTTCATCGACAACCCGTTCTGGAAAGAACTCACGCTCGACGACCTGAAATGGCTCTATACGGCGGTCACCCGCGGTGTCGAGAAAGTATTTTTTGTTAACTTTAAGGACGAATTTTTCGAATCAAAAACAGAGTAAGATATGTATTGGATTATGTTCATCGCCGTAGCTGTCCTCAGCTACATCGTGCAGGCGTCGTTCCAGAAGAAGTTCCAGAAGGCGGCGGAGCTGCCCCTGCTCAATGGCATGAAGGGCTGTGACGTGGCCCGCCAGATGCTCTCCGACCATGGCATCCACGATGTGAAGGTGGTGTCGACGGACGGCCAGCTGACCGACAATTTCAATCCGACCAACAAGACGGTCAACTTGAGCGAGGCGGTCTATGGCCAGTGCAACGTGGCGGCGGCCGCGGTGGCCGCGCATGAGTGCGGACACGCGGTCCAGCATGCGCGGGGCTACATTCCGGTGAAGGTGCGCTCGGCGCTCGTGCCGGTGGTTTCGTTCAGCTCGCGGCTGATCCCGATCGTGCTGCTGGCCGGCATGCTGCTGATCAATGTCTTTCCGCAGATCATGTGGGTGGGCATCATCCTCTTCGCGCTGACCACGCTTTTCAGCTTTGTGACCCTTCCCGTCGAGATCGACGCCAGCCGCCGGGCGCTTGCCTGGCTGAGCGAAAAGGACATCATCGACCCTTCCAACGAAGATGAGGCCCGTGGCGCCCTGCGTGCTGCGGCCTATACCTATGTGATTTCAGCGCTCAGCTCGCTGGCCACGCTCATCTATTACCTGTCCATCTTCTCCGGACGCAGAAACTGATTTTAGCCATGAAAAAACTCCTGCTTACCTTGTTGGCCCTCGCGCTGCTGCTGCCTGTGCAAGGCCAGAACGCGCTCACTGGCAAGCGCTTTACCGATAAAGAATTACTGAATGCTTTTCCGGAAGATATCGTCCGGCCCGCTCCTTTCATCTCGGGCTTCGACAAAGACGGCACGCTGCGCTACCGGGCGGGCTTCGATGCATATGTCTATTCGCTGAAAGAAGGGACCTTCCGTTCGGATGGCGTGTCGCGGCCGCGGATGCGCGGGGCGCGGCCCGAGGAACTGGTGCCCGGCTGGGTCAATCCGACCTGGTCGCCCGACTCCACGAAGATCGCTTTCACGCTCAACAACGACCTCTATTCTATTGACGTGCATTCGAAACACGTCACCCGCCATACCTGGGACGGCAGCGACCTGATCCTCAATGGCTACGCCTCCTGGGTGTACTACGAGGAGATCTTCGGACGTCCGTCGCAGTACCGCGCCTTCTGGTGGTCGCCCGACAGCAAGGTGATTGCCTACTACCGCTTCGACAATTCCCAGGTGCCGATGTTCCCCATCTATTCTCCGAAGGGGCAGCACGGCTCGCTCAACCAGACCCGCTATCCCAAGACCGGCGACCCGAATCCCGAGGTGAAGCTGGGCTTCGTGTCTGCGAATGGGGGAGAGACCGTCTGGGCCGACTTCGACCCGAAGGAGGATCAGTATTTCGGCACGCCCTTCTGGAGCGGTGACGGCACTAAGCTGATGGTCAGCTGGATGGACCGCGCCCAGGACAATTTCAAGCTCTATTCCGTCACGCCGGCCACCGGCAGCAAGGTCCTGGTTTACCAGGAGCACCAGGACTGCTGGATCGACTGGATGGACGGCATGCTCTTCTCGAAGGAAGGCATCTACATCGTGCGCGATTTCACGGGCTGGCAGCAGATCTATTTCCTGTCCTACGACGGCAAGCAGTTCGAGCAGCTCACCACCGGGGAGAACTGGGGCGTCAACCTGCTGAAGGTCGACAAGAAACACCTCTATTTCACCGCCAAGCGCGCGGCGACCACCCGCGTGGATATCTACCGGGTGAACCTCAAGAGCAAGGCGCTGCAGCGCCTGTCCTACGGCGACCTCAGCTTCTCGGGCGTGCAGATATCCGAGGACGGCAAGTATGTGGCGGCCCTGGCCTCCAACTACACGACGCCCACGCAGCTGGTGCTCATCACCGTGCCCAATTCGGGCGACGTGGACCCGGCCAAGCAGGTCAAAGTCCTCTACGATGCGAAGGGCTCGAAATTCGATGACTACGCCATCGCCCTGCCCGAGCTGGTCTACATCACGACCCGTGACGGCCTGCGCATCCCGGCGTCCGTCACCTGGCCGGTCGATTTCGACAAGAACAAGCGCTATCCGGTGAAGGTCAACATCTACGGCGGTCCCGACAATCCCCAGGTGCGGGAAAGCTGGCGCGGCGTGACCATGAACAGCCAGTGGTGGCCCTATCACGGCGTGATTCTGGTGACGCTCGACAACCGGGCTGGCGGCCACTTCGGCAAGAAAGGCGTCGAAGCGGTCTACCGCAACCTCGGCATCCTGGAGCTGGACGACTTCTGCGACGGCATCGATTATTTCCGCCAGATGCCCTTCGTGGCTGAAGACAAGATCGGCGTTGAGGGCTTCTCCTTCGGCGGCACGATGACCACGCTCTGCGTGACCGAAGGCAACGAACACTTCCAGTACGGCATCGCCGGCGGCGGTGTCTACGACTGGCGTTTGTACGACACGCACTATGCCGAGCGCTACATGGACCGTCCGCAGGACAATCCGAAAGGTTACCAGCGCTCGCGCGTGATGGACCGGGTCGGGAACTACAAGGGCGACGACAGCAACATGCTGCGCCTGACCCACGGCACGGGCGACGACAACGTCCACTTCCAGAACACGCTGCAGCTGATCGATCAGCTCCAGAATGACCACAAGGACTTCGAACTGATGATCTATCCCGACGGCATGCACGGCTACCGCGGTGACCAGGGCATGCACTCCGCCATGCAGGACTACAAGTTCTGGTACAAGTACTTACTGGGCCAGCCCCTGCCGGAGATCCTGGTCGAATATTACAAGAAGAAGTAGCGAGGCTCTTTTCCTGATGAATCTCTTCCAACTCTTCAAGAACATCCGGCCCTTTGTCAAGCCGTACCGCTGGCTGGTGGTCATCACGCTGATCCTCACGCTGGTGGGATCCCTGATGGCGCAGGTCAACGCCATCGTGCTCGACAAGACGGTCGATGCCATCAACGCCCTGATCGGCACCGACTTCACCTGGGCCCAGGCCGCGCGCATCATGACCATCATCTCCATCGTCCTGCTGGGCAAGGAGATCCTGTCGGCCGTGATCACTTTCGCCCAGAACTTCTTCGGCGAAAGGATGCGTATCTTCGTGTCGCGCGACCTCTCGCAGGCCGTCATCGAAAAAGTGCTGACCTTCCGGATGGCCTATTTCAATACGGATGAGAATGCCACCGGCAAGGTGCAGGCCCGTATCGACCAGGGCGTGAGCAGCCTCTCGCGTACCGTGCAGAATTTCTTTATCGACCTGCTGCCGCTGTTCACCACCGCCGTCCTGGCCCTGATCCTGATGTTCGCCGCCAACGTCTACGTGGGCCTCGTGGCCCTGGGCATCGTGCCCATCTACTTCTGGATCACGTACCGGCAGGCACGGCGCCTCAAGGGCTGGCGGCGCGAGATGCGCGGGCACCTCGAGACCAAGAGCCAGGGCATCAAGAACATCATCGACTCGATCAACGTCATCAAGAGTTTCAACCGGGAGAAGATCGAGGCCCAGAAGCAGCTCGACATCCAGAACCAGGTGACCGAAAACCAGATCAAGACCCGCAAGGTGGCCTTCTATTACAATGGCCTCAAGGGCTTCGTCAAGCAGGTGGGTACCGTGCTGGTCATCATCCTGACGGCCTATCTGGTGCTGAAGGAGTATCCCGGCATGACCATCGGTAAGATCATGTACCACGTGATGCTCTTCAGCAACGTCATCGCCCCGATCACGCAGCTGCAGCGCATCTTCGACGACGTGAACGACGCGCTCATCTACGCCGAAGGCTTCTTCGGCATCCTGAACTCCGAGAAGGAGGTCGAGCCTTCCGGCAGCTACCGTCCCGAGAAGATCCACGGCAAGTTCGAGCTCCAGGACGTCAACTTCACCTATCCCAATGGCAACCAGGCCCTCTTTGACGTGAACATGACCATTGAACCGGGCAAGATCACGGCGCTGGTGGGTCTTTCCGGCGCGGGCAAGAGCACCATCGTCAACCTGCTCGACAAGTTCTACGAACCGCAGAGCGGGCGTATCCTGCTCGACGGCGTGGACCTGCAGGAGTACGACACGCACTACCTGCGCGAGCACATCGGCCTGGTGCTGCAGAAGAACCATATCTTCGACGGCACCATCGCGGAGAATATCCGCTACGGCAAGCCCGACGCGACGGACGAGGAAGTGGTGGATGCGGCCAAGAAAGCGTATCTCTACGACCAGATCATGGAACTGCCCAAGAAGTTCGAGAACAAGGCCTCAGACCTCTCGGGCGGCCAGCAGCAGCGCGTGGCCATTGCCCGCATGTTCCTCAAGAACCCGCCCGTCATCTTCCTTGATGAGCCGACCGCCAGCCTCGACGCCGTCGCCACCGAGCAGATCAAGAACAGCATCGACGCCATCAAGAAAGACCGCAC